>Ga0102924_1001553_pt1 | contig 26376 bp, 31 predicted proteins | sample PaiPotPPM11metaG_FD_80116 | JGI IMG/M metagenome (GOLD analysis project Ga0102924, IMG submission 80116) | Iron sulfur acid spring bacterial and archeal communities from Banff, Canada, to study Microbial Dark Matter (Phase II) - Paint Pots PPM... ... | reverse complement strand
TCGCACCCGATCCGACTCACCCCGCCGGAGGGGATAAAGATCGAAGTCCCGGAGCCGACTCGAGTGGCAGTGCTGGGCAACGACAAGCAGCTGGTGGGCCAGACCGCGGCCCGGATCCGGGCCACTCGCAAGCCCGAGCCCTACAAGGGCAAGGGCGTGCGCTACCGGGGAGAGGTGGTTCGGCGCAAGGCGGGCAAGAGCGGGAAGGGCGCCAAGGTCTGATCGTGGCTCAAGCTGATCGAGACATTGCGCGGCGACACCGGCATCGGCGGGTGCGTTCCCGAGTGACCGGCGACAGCTCGCGCCCTCGCCTCTGCGTCTATCGGAGCTTGCGCCACGTCTACGCCCAGGTGGTGGATGACGGCGCCGGTCGCACCCTGGCCGCCGCCAGTTCCGCCGAGCCCAACGCCACCGCCAAGGGCAGCAACCGGGCCAGCGCCGCCGCGGTGGGCAAGGTCATCGGTGAGCGGGCTGTGGCAGCGGGGATCAAGCAGGTGGTCTTCGATCGCGGGGGCTATCTGTACCATGGGCGGGTCCAAGCCCTAGCCGACGCGGCCCGCGAGGCCGGTCTGGAGTTCTGAAGGCTATTTAGATGAGCATGAACATGTCGCGTCCTGACCGTGACGCGCGCGGCGAACTCACCGAGCGGGTGGTGAGCCTGAACCGCGTTGCCAAGGTGGTGAAGGGAGGGCGGCGCTTCTCCTTCAGCGCTCTGGTGGTCGTGGGCGACGGCGCCGGCCGGGTGGCGCCGGCCTGGGCAAGGCCGGTGAGGTGCCCGAGGCCATTCGCAAGGGAGTTGACGACGCCAAGAAGCACATGATCCGGGTGCCCATGGTGGGCCGAACCATTCCTCATGAAGTGCTGCGCAAGCAAGGAGCGGCCAAGGTGCTGCTCCGCCCTGCCTCGCCCGGTACCGGGGTCATCTCCGGGGGCGCCATGCGCCACGTGGTGGAGCTGGCCGGGATCAAGGACATCCTTACCAAGTCGCTGGGCACGGACAACCCCATCAACACGGTCAGAGCGACTCTCTCGGCCCTGCGGGAACTCCGTACCGCTGAGACCGTGGCTCACCTGCGAGGCAAGACCCTGGCGGAGATCGGGTTGAGGCCTTCCCAGGCTGCGGCCGGCTCCGAGGAGGCGGCCGGTGAGTGACGAGGCGTCGGGCCTAAGGGTGACCTGGGTCAAGAGCGCCATCGGCTACGGCGACGATCAGAAGCGAACCATCAAGGCGCTGGGGCTGCGGCGACTGCACCAGTCGGTTGAGCACCCGGACTCTCCTTCGGTGCGTGGGATGGTGGGAGCCGTTAGGCATCTGGTTCAGGTCGAGGACGTGGCGCTGGCGGCCAAGCCCAAGCGGCAACGCCCGGCTCGGGGTTCGCGCAAGTGAGGATCGACCAGCTCAAACCGCCGGTCGGTAGCCGGAAGGCGCGAAAGCGGGTAGGTCGGGGGATCTCCGCCGGCGGGGGCAAGACCGCGGGAAGGGGCCAGAAGGGGCAGGGGGCGCGGAGCTCATGGAGCCTGCCCCGCGGCTTCGAAGGCGGTCAGATGCCCCTGACTCAACGGGTGCCCAAGCTCCGGGGCTTCTACAACCGCTTCCGGGTGGAGTACCAGGTGGTCAACTGCGGCAAGCTGGGCCGGTTCGAGGCCGGGGCGGTGGTCGATGTCGAGGGGCTGCGCAAGTCGGGGCTGGTGCGCCATCTCAATCAGCCCATCAAGCTCTTGGCCGGGGGAGGCGTTCCACCTGCTCTGACCATCCGGGTCAACCGGGCTAGCCGGGCTGCCCTGGAGGTGATCGCCCAGGCGGGGGGCACGGTCGAGCTGTTAGACGCTCCCACGGCCGAGGACGAGGCTAAGGCCACCCCATCGGCTGCGAAGAGAAGGCGCGCCGCCAAGAAGGTGAGCGCCCAGTTGGCGAGCGAGCAGGAGGAGGTGGAGCCGGAGCCGGAGCCGGAGCCCGAGGCTGAGCCCGCGGGCGGAGGGCAGGAAAGCTCGACATGAGCCTGTTCGGTGCGCTCCGTGCCGCCATGCAGGTTCCGGAGCTTCGGCGAAAGCTCCTCATCACGATCGGCATCATCTGCGTCTTCCGGGCTCTCGCCACCATCACCATCCCGGGAGTCAATGGGGCCGCTCTCCGGCAGCTGTTCGACACCAACGGCCTGCTGGGTCTGATCAACCTCTTCTCGGGCAGCGGCTTCTCCACCTCTGGCAGCAACGCCGGTATCTCGATCGTGGCCCTGGGGCTGAACCCCTACATCAACGCCACCATCATCATGCAGCTGATGACGGTGATCTCAACTCGGGTCAAGGAGCTGTCCAAGGAGGGCGATCTCGGTCGCCGCCGCCTTACCCAGTACGCGCGCTACCTCACCGTGGTCTTGGCGCTGCTCCAGGGTTTTGGCTACACCCGGCTCTTCGAGAGCTTCAGCTTCGATGGTCAAACCATCCTTTCGCCCAGCACGCCCTGGCCGACGATCTTGGAAATCGTCGTCATCCTGGCGGGCGGCACGGTGGTGATCATGTGGTTCGGTGAGCTCATCACCGAGTACGGCCTAGGCAATGGGGTTTCCATCATCATCATGGCGGGAATCTTGGCCCAGGTGCCCGGCAGCATTCTCGCCTTCACCAACGGCTTCACCGCCCAGATCTCGACGGTGTTCACCTTCGCCATCATCGGGATCGTGGTGGCAGCCGGGATCATCTTCGTGCAGCAGGCAACTCGGAAAATCCCCATCCAATCGGCGCAACGAGTGGTGGGACGGCAGGTTTATCAGGGGCGAAGCAGCTTTCTCCCGCTGCGGGTCAATCAGGCGGGGGTGATTCCCATCATCTTCGCGATCTCGATCATGTTTTTTCCCACGATCTTCGGCAATTTCTTCGCACCTGCTGCGGGCCATGCTGGGGGCGTCATTGGCGGTCTAGCCACCTGGATCCATAACAATTGGGACCCCTTCGGTCCCATCCTCTGGGTCGACATCGGCTATGAGCTCCTCTATTTCGGGCTGATCATGGGGTTCACCTTCTTCTACACGGCGGTGACATTCGACCCCGACGATGCCGCCGACAACCTGAAAAAGAGCGCGACCTTCATACCGGGAATTCGGCCCGGGAACGCCACCGCGCAGTATCTGGGTCGGGTGATGAGCCGAATAACTCTCGCGGGGGCCATATTCCTCGGCCTAATCACAGTTGTACTTCCGCTGGTGTCGGCGGTCATCACCGGACAGCAACCCAATACCGGACTGTATTTGGGTGGCACAGCTGTGCTTATCGTAGTTGGTGTTTCGCTTGACACTATGAAACAGTTGGAAACCCAACTCTTGATGCGTCAGTATCGGGGGTTCATCCACTGATGAGGAGGGAAGCACGGTGGCTGACTCAGCCCGGTACAACCTGGCTCTGTTCGGACCAGCCGGCTCGGGTAAAGGCACCCAAGCCGAGTTTCTGAAGAGTAAGCTGGGGGTCGAACACATCGCCACCGGGGAGATGCTGCGGGAGGAGCGAGCCCGGGGCACCGACCTGGGCCAGACCGTGGGCACCTATCTGGCGGCGGGCAGGTTGGTGCCTGACGAGGTGATAGTGGCCATGATCCGCCACCGGCTCGAGGCTCCCCAGGCGGACGCCGGCTTTGTCCTCGACGGTTTCCCTCGAACCGTGGCGCAGGCGCGGGCGCTGCGCGACGTCCTAGGCAACCTCGACCGGCCTTTGGATCTGGCAATGGTGCTGGAGGTGCCCACTGAGGAGCTGATCAAGAGGCTGTCCAACCGGGCCAAGGTGGAGGACCGTGACGACGACACCCCGGAGGTCATCGAGGAGCGGCTGCGGGTCTACCACGATCAGACCGAGCCGGTGCTGGACTACCTGGCCGATTTCGTCCAAGTGGCACGGATAGACGGAACCAAGCAGGTTGACGAGGTGAGTCGGGAAATCCTCCAGGCAGTCGGTTGATCACGCTCAAGCGTCAACAGGAGATCGAGTTGATGCGGCAGGCAGGCCGCAGGCTGGCCGAGGTCCTGCAGCTGCTGGCAGGGATGGTCGAGCCCGGCCTCACCACCACCGAGCTGGACCGAGCGGCCAATCGGGAGATCCGCCGGCGCGACAGCTTCCCCGGCTTTCTCGGCTACGACGGCTTCCCCAAACACCTCTGCATCTCGGTGAACAACCAGGTCGTCCATGGCATCCCCAATGGTCGGCGCATCGTCGAGGGCGACATGGTCAGCCTGGACTGCGGCCTCATCTACAAGGGCTGGTGGGCAGATGCCGGGCTCACGGTGGCGGCCGGGGAGGCCGACCCTGAGGGCCAACGGCTGATCCAGGTCACCCGCGAGGCACTGGAACGAGGCATCGCCGCGGCCCTCCCCGGCAACCACATTGGGGACATCGGCCACGCCGTCCAGAGTCACGTCGAGGGCAACGGATTCTCGGTGGTCCGCGGCTATATCGGGCATGGCATCGGTCGGGACATGCATGAGGACCCCGAGGTGCCCAACCTGGGCACTCCGGGCCGGGGCATTGAGATCAACCCCGGTCTCTGCCTGGCGATCGAGCCAATAGTCAACGAGGGCGACCCCGGGACCAGCGTGGAGCCCGACGGCTGGACCGTGATCACCGCCGATGGGCGGCGCTCCTGCTATTTCGAGCACACCGTGGCCATTGGCGCCGACGGTCCGGAAGTCCTGACGCAGCTTCCGGAGGCGGTCTGATCGGCTTCGCGGAGAACGAAGATCGGGTATACTTTCGCATGGGCGAGGCTCGCTCAGCTTTCGTGTGCCCACCACCATGAATGACCCCGGCGCTATCCGGGGCAGAGTCCTTGAGCCCTTGCCGAACTCGCTCTTTCGGGTGGAGTTGGAGGGCGGGGGCAAGGTGGTGGCTCACGCGGCGGGACGGGCACGCTTGGCGAGCGTGCGGCTTCTACCCGGGGACCGGGTTCTGGTTGAGTTGTCGACCACGGATCCGGGCAGGGGCCGGATTTTGTCTCGCCTGGTCTGAAAAAGCGAGTGCGGCGGAGTTTGAGATGAAGGTCCGGGCGTCGGTGAGGAGGATCTGCGACAAGTGCAAGATCATTCGTCGCGCCGGTGTGGTCCGGGTCATCTGCGAGAACCCAAAGCACAAGCAGCGGCAAGGATAAGGCTGGAGGACTGATGGCCCGAATCGCCGGAGTCGACCTACCCCGCGGCAAGCGGATCGAGGTCGGCCTCACCTACGTGTTTGGGATCGGACTCACCACCAGCCACAAGCTGCTCCGGATCGCCCAGATCGATCAGGACACCAAGACCGACGATCTCAGTGAAACCCAGGTGGTCCGTCTCCGCGACGTGATCTCCAAGGAGCTCCCCGGTCGGGTGGAGGGAGATCTCAGGCGCCAGGTCGCACTCAACATCAAGCGCTTGATGGAGATCGGCACCTACAGGGGCCTGCGTCATCGGCGGGGACTGCCGGTCCGAGGCCAGCGCACCCGAACCAACGCCCGGGCCCGGAGGGGACCGCGGAAAACGGTGGGCGTGCGCCGCAAGAAGGGCAAGTGATCAGGGTTCCGCTGCGAGCGCCGGTTGCCGGGACGAGGAGCTGATTTGGCGAAGAAAAAGAAGGTGGTGCGGACCCGTCGCCGGGAGCGCAAGAACATCGCGGTCGGCCATGCCCACGTGTTCAGCACCTTCAACAACACGATCGTGACCCTGACCGATCCGTCGGGCAATGTCATCGCCTGGGGAAGTGCCGGGTCTTCAGGCTTCAAGGGCTCGCGCAAGAGCACGCCCTTCGCCGCCCAGGTCACCGCCGAGGCTGCCGCCAAGAAGGCTATGGAGCACGGTCTCAAGGCGATCGAGGTGCTGGTCAAGGGCCCGGGCGCCGGCAGAGAAGCCGCCATCCGATCCCTGCAGGCCGCGGGCTTGGAGGTGACCTCGATCACAGACGTGACTCCGATCCCCCACAACGGATGCCGCCCACCCAAGCGGCGCCGGGTCTGAGGAGCTAGCCCAGATGGCCAATCCGCATCCACCGGTGTGCCGGCTCTGCCGGCGTGAGGGGGTCAAGCTTTTCCTGAAGGGGGACAAGTGCCTGGGCGAGCGCTGCACCTTCACCAAGCGCAACGCGACGCCGCCCGGCCAGCACGGGCTGTCCCGACGGCGGCGCATCAGCGACTACGGTGTCCAGCTCCGCGCCAAGCAGCGCGGGCGCCGCATCTACGGGGTGCTGGAGACCCAGTTCCAGAACTACTTCTCCGCCGCCGCAACCCGAAAGGGCGTCACCGGCACCGTGCTGCTGCAGATGCTGGAGCAGCGTCTCGACAACGTCGTCTACCGGGCCGGATTCGCGTCGTCCCGCCGAGAGGCACGCCAGCTGGTCTCGCACCGGCATTTCAAGGTCGACGGACGAACCGTCAACATCCCCGCCTTCCAGGTGAAGTCGGGGCAGGTGATCACGGTGCGCGACCGCAGCCGGGATCTTGAACCCATCCGACGCTCGCTGGAGTCAAGGGGCGGACAAGGCCTGCCAGGCTGGCTGACCCTCTACCCCGAGGAGCGCAGGGTGGACGTAACCCGGCTGCCGGAGCGCCCGGAAATGGACACCAGCATCGACGAACAGCTGATCGTCGAGTTCTACTCCCGATAGACCAGGGCCGCTTCCGACAGTTAGAAACGAGGACATTGCCACTTATGCCAGAAACTGCAATTCAACCGACAGTCCACGAGGTGGAGACCGCCAAAGACCACGGCCGGTTCGAGATCGAGCCGCTCGAGGCCGGATACGGGACCACCTTGGGCAACTCGCTGCGCCGCGTCCTGCTCTCCTCCCTGACTGGGGCGGCGGTCACCGCGGTCTCGATCGAGGGGGTCGCCCACGAGTTCTCCAGCATCAAGTACGTTAAGGAGGACGTGGGGGAGATCCTGCTCAACATCAAGCAGTTGAGCCTCACCTGCCACAACCCGGACGGAGCCAGGCTCACCCTGGATGTCCAAGGAGGCAGGAGGGTGACCGCTGCCGACATCACCCCCAACTCTGATGTCGAGATCGCCAACCCCGACCTCTACCTCTGCACCCTGGACGGAGCCCACGCCAAGCTGCGCATGGACCTCACCGTGGAGATCGGCAAGGGATACTCGCCCGCCGATCGCAACAAGAAGGAGGGTCAGCCGATCGGGGTGATCCCGGTCGACGCCATCTTCACCCCGGTGGTCAAGGCCAACTTCCTGGTGGAGAAGACCAGGGTGGGCCAGGATACCGACTGGGAAAAGCTGATCCTCGAGATCTGGACCAACGGGACCATCCCCCCTGTCGAGGCGGTGAGCCGGGCCGCGGAGTACTACATCCACCACCTCAACCTCTTCGCCACCTTCGGTGAGAGCCTGACCGCCTCCACCAATGGCGCCGTGGTCGGGACCGACCTCAAGAGCCGTCTGGCAGATGTCCCGGTTGAGGAGCTGGAGCTGAGCGTGCGGGCGTTGAACTGCCTAAAGGCCAATGACATCACCAAGCTGGGTGAACTGCTCAACATGCGAGTCGAGGAACTGCTAGCGCTGCGCAACTTCGGCGCCAAGTCGCTCGATGAGATCAAGCAGAAGCTGGTGGCTAGGGGCTTTGTCGCCGAGGACGAGGTCGACGAGCTCTTCCAGAAGGGGGACCACTAGGCGAGATGCGCCATCTCAAGGCTGGCCGGAAGTTGGGTCGCACCTCGGCGCACCGGATTGCGCTCACCCGCAATCTGGCGACCGCGCTCTTCGAGCACGGCCGGATCGAAACCACCGAGGCCAAAGCCAAGGAGGTCCGGCGTTGGGTGGAGCGCGTGGTCACCGTCGCCAAGACGGACGACCTGGCTGCCCGGCGCCAAGTGGCCCGAGTGGTCGCTCGCGAAGATGTAGCCGCCAAGCTCTTCAGCCAGTACGCGGAACGCTACCGGGATCGTGCCGGCGGTTACACCAGGATCGTTCGCCGGGGTCCGCGCCAGGGGGACGGAGCCCCGGTCGTGATCATGGAGATGGTCGAATAGTGACCGCCTGCTATCGGATGGTGATCGCCTACGACGGCAGCCGGTATCACGGCTGGCAGTCCCAGCCTGAGGTGGCGACCGTCGAGGGCGAGCTGCGCCGGGCGCTGTCCAAGCTGACGACTGAGGCTCCCCTCATCAAAGCGGCCGGGCGCACCGACGCCGGAGCCCACGCCCACGGCCAGGTGATCTCCTTCACCCTGGAGACGCCCTGGCTGCCCGAGGACTTGGCTGGGGGTTGCAACGCCCACCTCCCAGCCGACGTCCAGGTGGTCAACGCCGACACAGTCAGCTCCGACTTCGATCCGCGCCGCCAAGCATGGCGCCGAACCTATCGCTACCTGGTCCGAGAGTGCGCCACCGAGCCGCCAGCCGGCCGCCAGTACGAGTGGCGGGTGAACGCTCCCCTGGATCTGGAGCAGATCCAGGCCGGGCCTCGACTGCTCCTGGGTCGCCACGACTTCGCTGCCTTCGGTAGGAGTCCGCTTCCCGGGGGGTCGACGGTTCGGACGGTCGACCGGGCTGAGGTCGACCGTCGCCAGCATGTCCTGACCATCGAGATTCGCGCCGATGCCTTTCTGCGCGGAATGATGCGCAACTTTGCCGGGGCGCTGGTGGCGCTGGGAAGCGGCCGGGCCGCCCTGGCAGACATGGCCCAGGCACTCGCCAACCCGGCCAGTCCAGTCCGGCGCTGGGGTACGGCGCCGGCCCACGGTCTGCATCAGTGGCGGGTCGAGTACCCGCTGGGAGCTGAGGTGGCCCAAGCATGAGTACGGTGGCGCAGCGCACCTTCGTGGCGGTCGAGAAGCCGGGCCAGGACAGCTGGCTGCTGGTCGATGCCAGAGGTGAGACCCTGGGCAGGCTGGCGGTCAACTTGGCCCGAGTCCTGCGGGGCAAGCACCGGCCCACCTACACGCCCCACGCCCTCTGCGGCGACCAAGTGATCGTCATCAACGCTGCGGAGATCGTGGTCACCGGCGCCAAGCGCAGCGACAAGATCTACGACCGCTACAGCGGATTTCCCGGGGGACGCCGGGAGCGCACCTACCAGGAATTGGTGGACCGCGACCCGACCGCACCCTTGCGGGAGGCGGTCCGGGGCATGCTGCAGCACAATAACCTCGGTGATCGGCAGCTGCGGCGCCTCAAGATCTACGCTGGCGGCGATCATCCCCACGAGGCGCAGCAGCCGGTGGCGATCAAGTTCGGCGAGCACGGAGAGGTTGTGAGCCTTTGAGCGAGCAGGATCCGACCCGGTACGCGTACGGAACCGGCCGCCGCAAGACGGCTGTAGCCAGGGTCCGGATCTATCCCGGCGACGGTACCGCCCTGATCAACGATCGCGAGCCTCTGCGCCACTTCGGCCGGCGCGAGCTGGAGGAGGCAGCGCTCCGGCCATTGAAGGTCTCGGGCTTGAGCGATCGCTTCCGGGTCTCGGTCAAGGTGGTGGGCGGAGGGGTTTCGGGACAGGCCGGGGCGGTGGCGCATGGACTGGCCCGGGCGCTCTGCGCCTGGGACGCCGAACTGCGAGGACCACTCAAGGCTGCCGGCCTCATGACCCGGGATCCCCGGATGAAGGAGCGCAAGAAGCCGGGCCTCAAGCGCGCCCGGAAAGCTCCCCAGTACACCAAGCGCTGAAACTACCCTTACACACACCCGTTCCAATACCAGCCCCGCCGAAAGGCGGGGATCCAACACAGCCATGGGGTGACGTGGGTCACGAACTGCGCGGGCGCGACTTTCTAGCCGTTTCCGATCTCAGCCGCGAGGAGCTGCTGGGACTTCTGGAGAGCGCCGCCAGACTCAAGCGCGGTGCAGATCCCGGCACACCGCTGGCCCGCAACTCGGTCGCGATGATCTTCTTGCGACCCAGCAATCGGACCCGGGTCTCGTTTGAGGCCGCCGTACATCGCCTCGGCGGCCATCCCATCGCTCTGTTCGACCGTGAGATCGAGATGGGCAGGCGCGAGTCGGTCGCGGATGTGGCCCGCATCCTGGACCGCTTCGTGGTGGGGCTGGTGGCCAGGCTTCCCTCGCACCGCGACCTGAGGGGTCTGGCTGAGAACATGAAGGCGCCGGTCATCAACGCCATGACCGACGGCGGCCACCCCTGTCAGATTCTGGCCGACTGCCTCACGGTTCAAGAACAGCTGGGCCACTTGGAGGGCGCCCGCATCACCTTCGTCGGCGACGGCAACAATGTCTGCGCCTCCTGGATGCAGGCGGCCGGGGTTCTGGGCCTGGACCTGCGGGTGGTCACTCCGCCCGGATATGCGCCAACCTTGAGCGACGAGACGAGCTCGGTGACGGTGACCTCTGATCTCGGCCCAGCATTAGCCGACGCCGAGGTCATCTACACCGACGTCTGGACCTCGATGGGCCAGGAGGAACAGCACGAGGACCGCCGCCAGGACTTCGGTCCTTACCAGGTCAACCAAGCGCTGCTGGACCGCGCCCCCCAGTCCGCCAAGGTGATGCACTGCCTGCCGGCACACCGGGGCGAGGAGATCACCGACGCAGTGATGGATGGCCCCCAGTCCGTCATCTTCGACCAGGCCGAGAACCGCTTCTGGGTGCAGCTGGCACTGCTTTTGGCCGTCTTCGAGCCGGAGGCTAAGGCGTGACCGACCTCTCGCTGCTGCAGGGTGCGGGACTGGTCGCTGGGCTCAACTTGGGTCAGGCGGCTGGCGTGCTTCTGCACACGGTGGGGTGGCGGGCCGTCCTCGACGTTGTGATCATCTCCTTCCTCCTGTACCGGCTCTTCGTTCTGATCAGGGGCACCCAGGCCGTCCAGTTGCTGCTGGGACTGGGAGTGATAGGGCTCCTGGGAGCGGTCGCCTACATCCTCAACCTGCCGGTTCTCAAGTTCATCGTCACCACCGGTGGTCCGGTGATAGTGATTGCGATCGTGATCCTCTTCCAACCCGAACTGCGCCGGGCGCTGGACCAGATGGGCCGGCTGGGTCGAATCCGACCAGGGCTCCTGGCCCCGGAAACGGCGGAGTTGCGCCGCGACGTGGACGAGATCGTTCGTGCGGCGATGAGGCTGGGAGAGCAGGCGACCGGTGCCTTGATCGTTCTCCCCGGCGACATCGGGCTGGAGGAGATCGCCGCCACCGGAGTCAGGATGGACGCCATTCTCAGCGCCGAGACCCTAATCACCATCTTTACCTACAAATCGCCCCTCCATGACGGGGCCGCCCTGGTCCGGGCGGGCCGGGTGATGGCCGCCGGCTGCGTGCTGCCACTGGCCGAGCAGACGGGAACTCAAGGCCGGGTGGGCACTCGCCACCGCGCCGCCATCGGCCTCAGCCAGGCGACCGACGCCGCAGTGGTGATCGTCTCCGAGGAGTCTGGTCAGATCAGCCTGGCCCTGGGGGGCGAGCTCCAGCGCGAGCTGGACGCGGACGCACTCACCAACCGCTTGGGCGCCTTCTACCGCCTGCCTCTCTACGAGCGCCACCGACGCAGCCTGCGGCTCCTGAGCCGGGGCTCGCGGACCGCCGCACCTTTGCCGGAGACTGAGCGGCCATGATCAAGCGCCTGCCCAAGTTCATCACCCGCAACTTCCAGTTCAAGTTGATCGCGGTCGTGGTCGCCTGTGCCATGTGGGTGGGGGTCGTGTACGCCAGCGACCCTCCGGCGATCACAACCTTCAACGTCCAGGTGCAGAGCGCTGGGGTTCTCCACCCCGGCCTGGTGCTGCTACGCCCACTCGGGACAGTTCCTGTGAAGATCGCCGGCGTTTCCAGCGACGTCAAGAGCGGGCAGACCGCCAGCCACCTGAGCGCCTTCGCCGACCTCAACGGAATCACCAAGGTGGGCAGATACGAGGTCCCCCTGAAGGTGCAGGAGAGCGATCCCAATGTCTGGATCTGGTCCGCTCCGGAGAAGGTCCTGGTGCTCATCGACCGGCAGGCGACGCTCTCGATCCCGGTGCACCTTGACGTCACAGCCCCGCCGCCGCTTGGCTACGTCGTCAACGTGGGCCAGAGTGCCATCACTCCCGCCGACGTGTCGGTCACGGGGCCAGCCAGGGTGCTCGCGCAACTTCAGGCCGAGGCGATCGTCAACCTGTCTTCGATTCGCACCTCGCTCTCGTTCACCGAACCCGTGAAGCTTCTGAACAACCCGGGACCGGCCTCGACGGTGACGGTGAACCCCAAGGACGTCACTGTGGCGGTGGCGATCGATTCCGAAACGTCCGAGCGAGCACTTCCGGTGATACCCACTTTCGCGGGGGCGGGGGAACCTCCCTCCGGCTATACCGTGACCGACATTGTGGTGGACCCGGTCACGGTAATCGTCACCGGGCCTGCCTTGACCCTGGCCGCGCTGACCTCGGTCAGCACCCAGCCCATCGACATCGCCCACACCACGTCGAGCGAGTCGGTGACTGCGTACGTCTTAGCTCCCGGAGGCACCACCCTCTCACTCAGCTACGTGACGGTGGTGATCACTATCACCCCGGTGGCGTCGCCCACGCCGAGCCCGACCCCCACCCCGACGCCGAGTGCTTGACCAGGGTGGAAGTAACCTCGGTGTGGCGCGGTCCGTTTCTCACGGCGGGGCGACGCAGCCTGAGCTGGAGGTAGCTGAGCAAGTTTTGTGCGGGATCATCGGCTATCTAGGCCCGCGCTCCGCGGCACCGCTTCTGCTCGAGAGCTTGAAGCGGCTGGAGTATCGCGGCTACGACTCCGCTGGGGTGGTGGTGCTGGCCACCGACGGCACTCCTACCGCGCTCAAGGCGGCCGGCAAGGTGGAGACCCTGCTTAGGGAGATCAACGGCACGGAGCTGTCGGGCCGGGTGGGAATGGGACACACCCGCTGGGCCACCCACGGCCGCCCGTCCCATGCCAATGCCCACCCACATAAGGATTGCAGCGGGCGCTTCTTCGTCATCCACAACGGGATCATCGAGAACTTCGCCGAACTGAAGGCCGAGCTCCAGGCCGCCGGCCACGAGTTCACCTCGGACACCGACAGTGAGGTGGTCCCTCACCTCATCGAGCAGTACTACGCCGGCGACCTGGTGGCAGCCACCCGCCGGGCCCTGGGCCGACTCAGCGGTGCCTATGCCCTGGTGGTTCTGAGTTCCACCGACCCCGACACCCTGATCGGCGCCCGGCTCAATGCCCCCTTGGTGGTGGGGATCGGGGCCGACGAGTGGTTCCTCAGTTCTGACCTCACCGCCATCATCCCCTACACCAAGCAGGCGCTAGTGCTGGGCGAGGGGGACATGGCGGTCCTGAGCCCGGTCGGCCCAGTGATTACCTCGGTCGCGGACGGCTCAGAGTCGGTGCCCAGGGTGGTGAGGGTCGACTGGGACGTGATCCAGGCGGAACGCGGGGGCTTCGCCAGCTTCATGGCCAAGGAGATCAACGAACAGCCCGCGGCGCTCGAGAACGCGCTGCGCGGCAGGCTGCTGGGCGATGGGACGGTGGAGTTCGCCGACTGGCCTCTCGACGACGCCGAACTGAGGTCGTTTCAGCGCGTCCAGATCGTTGGAACCGGCACCGCCTACATCGCCGGGCTGCTGACCAAGTACGCGGTCGAGGACGTGGCCGGTCTGCCGGTCTCGGTCGACATCTCCTCGGAGTGGCGCTACCGGCCTCAACCGCCGGACGGCAAGACCCTGATGGTCGCGATCTCCCAGTCGGGAGAGACCGCCGACACCCTGGCGGCGGCCCGCTTGGCGCGCACTCAGGGGAGCCACCTGCTGGCCCTGACCAACGTGGTCGGCAGCACCCTCTCCCTGGAGGCCGACACCGTCATCAACATGCACGCCGGACCCGAGGTCTGCGTGGTCGCAACCAAGACCTTCGTAAACCAGGTGGCGTGCGGCCTGCTCCTGGCGATGCGGCTGGCCCAGGCCCGCGGGCCCGAGGGCGAGGCCGACCGCCGGGAGCTGGCGACGGCGCTGCGGGTGGTCCCCGCGGTCCAGCGCCAGATCCTGGCTCGCGAGGACGCCATCGCTCCCCTGGGCAAATGGTTGGCCGAGTACCAGTCCGCCCTCTATGTGGGTCGGGGCTACAACTACCCGGCCGCGATGGAGGCGGCGCTCAAGATGAAGGAGGTCTCCTACCTTCACGCTGAGGCCTACCCCGCCGGCGAACTCAAGCATGGGCCGATCGCGCTGCTGGATCCGGGCATGCCGGTGGTGGCCTTCGTCACTGAGTCGGCCACCCGGAGCAAGATGCGCAGCAACGTCCAGGAGTCGAGGGCCCGCCAGAGTCCGGTGCTGGTGGTGGTCAATGACGACGACTCGACTCTGGACCAGGTCGCCGACCACGTCATCCGGGTGCCCCGGCTGCCCGAGGCGGTCTCCCCGCTGGCCAACGCCCTGGTGGGGCAGCTGCTGGCATACCATGCCGCCATGAGCAGGGGGCTCGACGTCGACCGGCCCAGGAATCTGGCCAAGTCCGTCACCGTCGAGTGAGCCCGCCCGCCGAGCCGGGCGTCGACCCGCCTCTCTCGATCGGGGTCGACGTCAGCTCGGTCGACAGGGTGCGAAGGCTCACCGAGCGACGACCCGAATTCCTGACTAAGTACTTCAGTCCCGAGGAGGTGGAGTACTGTCGAGGCCGGCCCGAGCGTCTCACCGCCAGGTGGGCAGCCAAGGAGGCAGTGCGCAAAGCCTTCGGAGGCCTGGGTTGGCGGATCCCCCTCTACAGCCGGATCGCGGTATCGCGCCAGCTGGGCGGAGCGCCAACGATCCTGGTCGAGGGAGCGCCGGTCGAGGGTCTCAGCATCAGCCTCACTCATGACGCTGGCCTGGGAATGGCTGTGGTCGCCGTCTCGCCCTTAGGTCGGAGGACGAGATGGCTCTGGGGCAAGCTACCGGCCGAACTCAAGATGCCGGACCGGCCGACTGAGAGCAACAAGGGAACCTTCGGAACGGTGGTCGTGGTGGCGGGAAGCCCGGAGTTCCCCGGCGCGGCGATTCTGTGCGCCTTAGGGGCCTTGCGCGGTGGAGCCGGCAAGGTCAAGGCCCTGTCAGCGGGGGCCGCAATGGGGTCGGCGCCAGCTGAGCTGATCCGCGTTCCTGTGAGCTCGTCGGGAGAGTCGCTCACGGCTGAAGCCATTCACGAGGCCGAGTCGGCCCTGGAGTCGGCGCAGGCCGTCGTTTGTGGGCCAGGCCTGGGGCAGGGCCCGGCTACCCGGGAGTTGCTGGGCGCGCTCTTCGACCTTGCCAAAGGGGCCGACTGGGGCCTGGTACTCGATGCCGATGCCCTCAACGTTTGTGCTGGAGATTCCGAACTGCGTCGAGAGATTCCGCGGAGAAGCGTCCTCACCCCCCATCCCCTGGAGGCGGCGCGATTGGCGCGCGTCGAGGTCTCCGGGATTGAGCGCGATCGGCTTGCCTCGGCGCGGACTATGGCCAGAGAGTTGGGCACGGTCCTGGTGTTGAAGGGCGCGGGCACGGTGGTGGCGGAACCTGAGGGGAGGAGCTGGGTAGATGACCATGCCACCTCGGCGCTTGCCACCGGCGGCACCGGGGACGTTCTGGCAGGGCTGATCGCCGCCCTGCTCGCCCAGGGCTTGGAGCCATTCGAGGCGGCAAGGACAGGGGTGTTCCTGCACGGGGAGGCCGGGACCCGCCTGGCTCGACTGCGGGGCCGAGCGGGAATCCTCGCCAGCGAAGTCGCCGACGGCTTCGTCGAGGTGGCCGAGGCCGTGCGCAGGCAGCAAGAGGGGTAGGCCGCGTCCGCGTCACTCCGACCATGAGGGAAGGCCCGCCTGCGGCGGTGCCGTTTAGGTCGAGCCAGAGACCGACGTGGATCGAGCTCGACCTCGAGGCCCTAGGGCGAAATGTGGCGGCCATGATCAAGGAGCTGCGGGGGGTGCCGCTGATGGCGGTGGTAAAGGCGGATGCCTACGGGCACGGATCCTTGCCGGTGGCCAGGACCGCCCTCCGCCATGGCGCCAGCTGGGTGGCGACGGCGACGGTGGCGGAGGCGCTGGCACTTCGTCACGATGGCATCGCCGCTCCCATCCTGGTGTTTGGCTACACCCCTCCGGAGCAGGTCAGCGCAGCGGTGGCCGGCCGAGTGGCGGTGACGGTGTTCGACACCCAGGTTCTGGCCGCGCTGGAGAGGGCCGGGGCGGAGCAAGAGAGGCGGGCCAGCGCCCACGTGAAGGTGGACACCGGAATGACCAGACTGGGGATTGGACCTCAAGATCTACCGGCTTTCGTGAGCAGCGCCGCCGAGCTCCGACATGTCGAGTTGGAGGGCTGCTACACCCACTTCCGGAGCGGAGCCGACCGCGTCGCAACCGAGGCTCAGCTGCAGCACTTTCTGAAGGCGCTGGCGGCGACCGGGGCGGCAGGCCACCGCTTCCGCCTCCACCACGCCGCCAACAGTGCGGCCTGGAACACGGTCCCGGCCTCGCGGTTGGACATGGTCCGATCGGGGATCGAGCTGCTCGGTCTTCGTACCCCGGACGGGCGCCAGCGCGAGCCCATCCTCAGCTTCAGAACCACGGTGGCTCAGGTGCGCTCGATCTCCGCAGGCACGTATGTGGGCTACGGCGAGGCCTTTCGAGCCCAGCGGGGAATGCGGGTGGCGACGTTGCCGGTCGGCTATGGGGACGGTTTCCGACGCGGGCCGCGTAATTGGGGAACGGTCCTCATCAAGGGCGCGGAGCGCGCGCTGGTGGGCGACGTCTCCATGGACATGAGCGCGGTGGACGTCAGCGGCCCGCCGGCCGTGGCGGTCGGCGACGTGGTGACCCTGATCGGAGAGGACGGGGGTGAGCGTCTAAGCGTCGAGACGATCGCGGATAGGCTGGGGACGATCAATTACGAGGTCAGCACCGCGCTGATGGCACGAGTTCCCCGCGAGATCTCCCAAACGGTGCCGTTCAGCAAGCCTGAATAGAATTGAGCCATGTCGCAGGCCTCGGCGGGAACTGCCCGCTCCGCGGCCGGTTCTTCTCGGCGGGCGCAGCTGCGTCAAGCCAGGCTGTACTTGGTCACGGACGATGAGACAGCAGAATCCGACCTGCCGGGGTTGATCGCTCGAGCCGTCGCTGGGGGCGTCGAGGTCGTGCAGCTGCGACGCAAGCAAAGCCGGCCTGAAGAACTGACAGAGCTGGCCGCCAGGTGTCGCGACAGTGCCCACGATGGCGGCGCCCTGTTTCTGGTCGACGACCACGTCGAGCTGGCCTTGGAGATTGGAGCGGACGGAGTGCACATCGGCCAGGCCGATCTCGGTCCGGCCGAGGCCAGGTCGCGATTGGGAGGGGAGCTGCTTCTGGGGCTCTCAACTCACTCCAAGCAGGATGTGGTCCGAGCGGCCAGTCAGCCGGTCGACTATGTCTCGGCCGGGCCGGTGCACATGACTCCCACCAAGCCGGGTCGGCCGGCGGTGGGGTTCAGGCACATCTCGGTGGCGGCGGCCCGCTCCTCTGTGCCGGTTGTCGCGATTGGAGGACTGGGAGTCGAGAACGTCGGCGAGGCGATGGCCGCGGGCGCGGACATGGTGGCAGTGGTGAGGGCCATCTGCCTGGCTGATGATCCCGGTGCGGTCGCCGCAGAGCTGCGCGCTGCCATTGCCGCCAGCCCGACTTGGATCTCCCTCGAGGTCAACGGCCAGCAGCGCAAGGCTCCTTCGGGGAGCTCGATCGAGAGCTATCTCGAGCTTCTGGAGCTTCCTCTCGACGGGGTGGCGGTGGAGCGCAACGGCGAGATCCTGCGGGCTCCCGAGCTGGCGGCGGCTTCGCTTCAGAGCGGAGACGAGCTCGAGCTGGTCCATCTGGTTGGAGGAGGCCATGGCTGAAGACAAACTCCGCTTGGACGGTGTGGAGCTCAGCTCCCGCCTCATTCACGGCACCGGCAAGTTCCCATCCCCGGAAGCTTTGGCCGGCGCCATCAGCGCCTCCGGCGCCGAGATGATCACGGTGGCGGTACGCCGCCTCCATCTCGACGGTGATCACCGTTCGGAGCTGTCCGAGCTCGACCTTCACGCCTACACGGTCCTTCCCAACACGGCGGGGGCCAAGACCGCCGCCGAATCGGTGCGGCTGGCCAGGCTGGCTCGGGCTGCCGGGCTCTCCAACTTCATCAAGATCGAGGTCGTTGGCGACGAAGAGACCCTGCTGCCCGACCCGATCGCCACCCTGGAAGCCACCCGGGAGCTGGTGGCCGATGGCTTCACCGTCATGCCCTACGCCAGCGACGACGTGTCCCTAGCGATGCGGCTGGCCGAGGCGGGGGCGGCTGCGGTGATGCCAGGCGCGGCACCGATCGGTTCGACCATGGGCGTGCTCAACCCGTTCAACCTGCGGGCCATCATCGAGAGATGCCCGGTGCCGGTGATCGTCGATGCCGGTCTGGGATGCCCGTCGGATGCGGTCCGGGTGATGGAGTGGGGGGCGGCGGGGGTGTTGGTGAACACCGCCATTGCCCATGCCCGGGATCCCATCGCCATGGCAGGCGCCTTCAAGGCTGCGGTGGCGGCGGGTCGCACGGCCTTTCTGGCAGGACTGGCGGAGAACCGGCCGGCCGAGGGATACGGCGCCAGCAGCCCGGTGGAGGGTCTGCCGGCGACAGTCGGGGTCTCCGGCTGATCAGAAAGCGGTTGCCGGCGTCGCGAGGAGCGCTGCGCAGCACCGGCTGGACCGGCGGGGAGGCGATCTCTGTCCAAGGCGAGCAGGCGTTGCTGCGTCAACTGGTGGATCTGGCAGGTCCCGGGGGCTCCGTGATCGAGCTGGGGCCGGGCGACGACGCGGCGGCCTGGCGCCTGAAGGGCGGATGCCTTGGCCTGTGGTCGACCGACGCCATGGTCGAAGGGATCGACTTTCGCCGCCACTACCAGACGCCGTACCAGGTGGGCTGGAAGGCCTGGGTATCGGCAGCTTCCGATCTCGCGGCGATGGGCGCGGTGCCACGAGGGGGCCTGGTGGCTGCTTGTGTCCCCGCCGAGACTCCAGTTCCGACCCTGGAGGCCGTCCAGCTCGGACTCGTGGAGGCGGCGTCGGCTGATGGGGCGTTCATTGTCGGAGGTGACCTGAGCCGGACCGATGGTCCATTCGTCATCACCGTGACCGTGTTGGGAGAGATGAGCGAGGGCACCCCGGTGCTTCTGGGCGCTGGTTCCGCCGGGGATGCCCTGGTGGTCACCGGTCGCTTGGGGCTAGCGGCCTTGGCTCTCGAGGCGCTGGAACAGGGATCCGGTGAGGTGCCGAGTTCCTGGCAGGAGCAGTTCCTGCAGCCGCGGTCGCGAACGGCAGCAGGAGTCGCCCTGCGGCAGGGCGGAGCCTCCGCGATGACCGATATCAGCGATGGCTTGCTGCTGGATCTCGGCCGCATCTGTGGGGCCAGCGGTGTGGGCGCGGAGGTCTGGCTCGATTGCCTGCCCCTGGGAATCGGTGTGGCTCGATCTGAGAAGGCGGAGCATCTGGCACTGACGGGTGGCGAGGACTTCGAGCTCCTGGCGGCCATCCCGGAGCGCCTGCTCGCGCCCCTGGAGGCGGCCTGGCCCGAGGAGTTGCCGCCGCTCGCCCGCATCGGAGTTCTGACCGGGCGGAAGGGACTGCGGCTCCTTCGAAGGCGCGGTGGAGAGGCCATCCGCCTGCCGAGTAGCGATGGCTTTCAGCACTTCTGAGGCGCTCCAGACGCTGGTACTGCGGAGCCAGTCCGACGAGGAGACCCGCGCCATCGGCCAGCGGATCGGAGCCGGGCTGCGCCCGGGCGACTGCCTGGCCCTGAGAGGGGAGATGGGTGCGGGCAAGACGGTCACTGCCCAGGGCATCGTCGAGGGGGCTGGCGGCGGAGAGGACGTGCGCAGTCCGACCTTTCTGCTCCATGCGATCTACCCGGGGCGAGTGACGGTGCACCACCTCGACCTCTACCGGCTCCCCGCTGGGGTCGATCTGCTCTCGCTCGGCATCGACGAGGCGCTGCTCGACGGAGCAGTGATCGTGGAGTGGCCGGACCGGGCGGTCGGGGATTGGTTCACCGGCGAGATCGCCCTGGAGATCAGGTCCAGCAACGAGCGGGAGATCCGCCTCCGGCTCCGGCCGGGCCTTGGCGGTCCAACTTAGAGTGGCAGGGGATCTGGTCTTGGCGGTGGACGGCTCGCAGCGAGAAGTGCCCCTGGTGGTAGTGGTCGATTCTGTTGGCGATCCCGTCTTCGAGCCGGAGTTGGTCCCCGGCCCGACCGCCATCTTGGTGGCGGTCAAAGATGCACTGGAGCGCCATCGCCGACGGCTGGGAGCGGTGGTGGCGATCTCCGGGCCGGGATCCTACATGGGTGTACGCGCGGGCTTGGCAGTGGCCTTGGGAACGGCTCAATCCCTGGCGCTCCCGCTGGCCTTGGTCGGCAGCCTCGAAGTCATCGTTGCCCAGGCAGACCCGCGAGAAGAGGTAGTACTCGCCGTCGCCGATGCTGGTCGGGGTGGCACCTATGGGCAGATGTTTGGACCGGCGGAGCGCAAGGGACGGCCAATCGGGTGGCACCCCCTGGGCGCGGCTGAGCTACTTGGGCGCGACCTGCCCTGGCCGGCGCGTTGGGGCGGTGTGGCTGGGCTGATCGGCAGCCCGGGTGCGGAACGGGTCCTGCCGGCGGACGTGGTGCAACTGCCCCTGGCCCGTAACAGACGGCAGGCGCTAGCCTGGGTGGTGGCCGGCGGCCCTGCACCGATCAAGGGTTACGATCAGGTCAGCGCCGACTACGCCCAACCTCTAGGAGCTCGTTAGTGGTCCTGATCGGCGAGCAACTCCAACTCAGCCCTATGCGCGACGGTGATATCGCCGAGGTGCGGGCGATCGAGCTGGAGGTCTTTCCGACACCATGGCCGGGGAGCGCCTACCAGCGCGAGCTCAACAACAATCGCGCTGCCCACTACATCTGCCTGCGTCGAAATCAGGAGATCGTCGGTTACGGCGGTCTCTGGGCGGTGGGCGAGGAGTCGCACGTCACCACCATCGGGGTGGCCGGGCGGTGGCAGGGCCAGGGATATGGCCGGGCCATCTTCGCGGCGCTGGTCAGTCGCTCATATGAACTCCGTGCCAACTTCATCAGTCTTGAGGTGCGCCCCGCCAACGAGCCGGCCATCCACCTCTATGAGAAGTTCGGGTTCAAGGTGATCGGCCGGCGGCGGGGCTACTACACCGATAACGGCGAGGACGCCTTGGTGATGTGGTCCGATCTGATCCAGGCACCTCACTTCAAGCAGAACTTCCTGGCGATATGGGATACGCTCGAGGTCGAGGGACTGGGTGTCCGCCCCGACGAGGCGTTGCCATTCCCCTGAGGCTGCTGGCCGTCGAGACCTCGTGCGACGAGACCGCGGCAGCCCTGGTTGGCGACGACTTCAGCGTCGAGAGCTCGGTGGTGGCATCGCAGGCGCTGGCTCATGCCCCATATGGAGGGGTAGTCCCCGAACTCGCCGCCAGGATGCACCTGGAGCGGATTACTGCCGTGGTATCGGAGGCCCTGCTCCCGATCGCCGGCGAGTTGACCTCGCTGGCCGGAGTGGCGGTTACGAAAGGTCCCGGACTGGTGGGCTGTCTCGCGGTGGGGGCCAACTACGCCCAAGCGCTGGCGGCCGGTGCCGGCCTGCCGGTGCTTGGGGTCAACCATATGACCGGTCACATCCTGGCCGGGCGGATCGCAGATCCCACCCTCGCGCCCCCGTTCGTCGCCCTGGTGGTCAGCGGTGGCCACACCGACCTGGTGCACTACCAAGCCCACGACCGGGTCGAGCTGATGGGTGCCACTCGAGACGACGCCGTGGGCGAGGCGTTCGACAAGGTGGCGCGCATGCTGGGGCTGGCGTATCCCGGGGGCCCTGAGATCGACCGTGCAGCCGAGTATGGGGATCCCTTCAAGTACAGTCTCCCCCGGCCGGTGCTTCCGAACTTTTCCTTCTCCTTCAGCGGCCTAAAGACCTCAGTCCTCTACCTGGTTCGAGGTCTTGGCGAGCTGGATCCGCAGCAGGTAGCCGACATCGCGGCCAGCTTCCGCCTGGCAGCGGTGGAGACCCTCTGCACCCAGTTGGAGGCGGCGGTGGAGCAGACCGGCTGCGGCAGGGTCGTCCTCGCGGGCGGAGTCGCCAGCAACCAGCTGCTGCGCCGGAAGGTCTCGGAGCGACTCCAAGGCATCGCCGAGGTCACGATTCCGGCACCGAGTCTGTGTACCGACAACGCGGCCATGATCGGGGCCGCTGCCTGGACCAAGGTCGCTCAGACCGGCTTCGATACCGAGGTTTTTCAGGTGGATCCGGGGCTCCGCGCCTACGCCTAGGGAGCGCCCTCGGGACGCTTCCTGACCGTCCTCCCGGAGTCGGCTGGCTGGTGATAGCATCCCGACGATGTCGCGGGGGGTGGGGAAAAGCAAATCAGCGGCGCGCGCCCGCGTCTTCCGGTTGGCGCTGGGCGCAGCCCTGGCCGTGGCTCTGGGACTATGCCTGGCTGGCGCATCCCTGGCCTTGGCCGCTAGCAAGACCTCCTCCTCGAGCAGCGGCCGGTTGGCCCAGGCCCAGGTGGAAGGCAAATGGCAGGTGACAGTGACGGTTACCGGCTATCGCGGCGGAAAGCCTACTGGCCCCAGAGCGAGCCAAAACACGATTGGCCACTCGGCGAGCGGAGTGCTATGGCTCCAAGAGAAGTGTTCCGCAGCCGGTAGCTGCACCTTGGTGATCTGGGGCCCCGGTGGGCCTGGGGACGAGGGGACGGGCCTGGCCGATGTAGAGGAATCCACCAACTTCACCGTCCCCAGTTCCTTGGAGCCGCTGACCAAGTCGGGCGCCACTTTCAGCGAAATCTTTGGGATCGGTGGGTATGGCGGCCCGGCCTCCTGCTATCCCCACGGGCACCCGGCTCCCTCGGAGTCGTTGATCCTGCGAGTCGACTCGGCGCAGTCGAAGCCCGGTGCCGAGTCGGCCACCGGATTAGTGGGCACCGAGACCGAGATCGAGGGCTGGTCCTGCAACGGCAGCACCTTCGTCAGTTGGAATACCGCGACCGTGACCATCGTCGCCCATCCGGTCGGGTACAAGCCGCCGCTTGCGGCGGCGCCGCTAACCGTCTCGAGCCTGGCGGCCTCGCTCAATCCGCCAGGGGTGGCTTTCGAGTCTCCGGGGCTCGTCGCCGTCAATCTGCTGATCGCTGCCGGTCTGATTGTCTTCATCACCTTCCCATCGGCCGTCTTCAACCACACCCTTCAGGCCAATTACGAAGAGATCCGTCAGTTCTGGGAACGGCGAGTCAGTTGGTTACGGCGGGTAAGAGAGCGGGCTGACCCTACCCGGACACGGCGACGCGAACTGGCGGTTTTCGCCGCGGTACTGGCGGTGGGCGCCGTGCTCAACGCACTGCTGAACCCCAAGTTCGGTCTCAACGGCACGACCGCGGTCAGCTATGTGGCCACGGTCGTGACCATGGCCTTTGGCATCGCTTGCCCGGCTCTGGTTGCCCACGCCTACCGGCGCAGCCGCGGGCGCGAGCGTGCCTGGCGCATGGTGGCGCTCCCGGTGGGGTTGCTGCTGGCCGGGCTCTGCGTGCTCATCTCCCGCCTGACGGGTTTCGAGCCCGGCTACTTCTACGGCCTGGTGTGCGGGGTTGTCTTTGGCAATCGTCTCGCTGTGCGCGAGGAGGGCCACATCGCGACCCTGGCCGCGCTCAACACCATGGTGCTTGCAGTCTTGGCCTGGCTGGGCTGGTCCCTGGTCCACCAGGCGGCGTCCCAAACAGGTGCGGCGGCGATTCTGGTCTTCGTCGACGATTTCCTGGCGTCCGTCTTCGTGGGGGGCTTGGTGGGGTGTGTGGTCAGCCTTCTCCCGCTGCGATTCCTGCAGGGAGGGGCGGTTGCCGCGTGGCACCGCGGAGCCTGGGCATCGGTGTTCCTGATCGCCGTATTCGCTCTCATCCAAGTGCTGCTTCATCCCCAGAAGGGCGCCGTGCATCCCAGCACCGCGCCGGTGGTCACCGCGGCGGTCTTGTTCGTGGGGTTCGGGGGAGCCTCAATCGCCTTCAACCGGTATTTCGCCTGGAGCAATCGGCCCACCCGGCTGCCGGCAGCGTCGGTGTCCGATGCTCCTGGCGAACCCACCAGAGCGGTCGGCCCACCACCCGACGGATCTCAGGCGGGTGGTGGGCGCCCCGAGGTCACAGGGCCGACGGTGCCAGGACAGTCTCCGGGTTCGGCGGGGAGTCCGTAGGCAAGACAGCTGTTCGCTCTCTCACAGGTCCGCAGCTCTGCAACGCTCCTTGGAGCTTGGAGATAGGAAAGAAGGAGCCTGGACGGCTTCTAAGCAGCTCTGCTCGGGACTTCGCGGCGCCGAGCTTCGGACTTGCGGATCTGGCCTCTCCGGGCATAGACTATTAGCACTCACAAGGGTTGAGTGCTAATAGTGAAGGAGGCAGGGAATGGCATTGAAGCTACGGCCGCTGGCCGATCGTGTGGTAGTCAAGCCGCTGGAGCGGGACGAGACCACCAAGAGCGGAATCGTGCTCCCGGACACGGCCAAGGAGAAGCCTCAGGAAGGCCTCATCGAGGCGGTCGGGAACGGCAAGTACAACGAGCAGACCGGAGCGCGGATCGCTCTCGACGTCAAGGTCGGCGATCGGGTGATCTACGCCAAGTACTCGGGCTCTGAGATCAAGATCGACGAGCAGGAATACCTGATTCTCTCGGAGCGGGACATTCTCGCCATCGTGGGGTCCAACGGCAAGAAGTCCTGAAGCGGTGAGCCGGAGGCTCGCGGGATCCGTCTCGAGGGTCGCCGCGAGCCCCCCAATATCTAGGAGATGTGCATAAGTGCCAGCTAAGCAGCTGAAGTTCGACGACAAGGCCCGCGACGCCCTGCTTCGAGGAACCGCCCAGGTGTCGGCTGCGGTCCGACCCACTCTGGGTCCCCGGGGCCGGTCGGTGGTGATCGACCGCAAGTACGGCAGTCCTCAGATAACCACTGACGGTGCCACCATCGTCCGCGACATCGAACTTCCCGACCACTTCGAGAACATGGGCGGTCAGTTGCTGGCCGAGGCCGCACGTCGGGCCAATGACGTGGCCGGCGATGGCACCACCACCGCGGCGCTGCTGGCGGAGGCCATGGTGGTGGAGGGGGTGCGTAACCTGGCCGCTGGAGCCTCGCCGGTTGGGCTAAAGCGCGGCATCGACCGTGCGACCCAGCTGGTGCTCGCCGATCTCGATCGCCAGAGCCGGCCTCTGGCTGGACGCGATGACACCGCCCAGGTGGCCACCATCTCCAGCGGCAGCCAGGAGATCGGCGTCATGATCGCGGATGCCATGGAGCGGGTGACCTCGGATGGTGTGATCACCGTCGAGGAGTCCTCAGGGATCGAGACCGAGGTCAAAGTCGTCGATGGCATGCAGTTCGATCGCGGCTTCGTCTCCGCCTACTTGGTCACGGACCAGCACGGCATGGAGGCGGTTCTGGAGCAGCCGCTGATCCTGATCACCCCGCGCAAGCTCTCGGCCATCGCCGACATCGTCCCGGCCATGGAGCTGGCGGTGAAGGCGGCCCGGCCGCTGCTGGTGATCGGCGAAGACATCGACGGTGAGGCTCTGGCGACGCTGGTGGTGAACAAGGTCCGGGGCACCGTGTCGGCATGCGCCGTCAAGGCACCCGGATTCGGTGACCGCAGGGCCGCCATGCTTCAGGACCTGGCGGTGCTGACCGGGGCCCAGGTGATCTCCGAGGAGCTGGGTCTGACCATGGACGGGCTCAAGGAGTGTCAGCTTGGGAGCGCCCGTCGGGTGGTGGTGACCAAGGACGACACCACCGTGGTTGAGGGCGGCGGCAGCCACCAGGCGATTCAGGAGAGGGTCCGGGAGATCGACCAGCAGATGGAGCTGACCGAATCCGACTGGGATCGGGAGAAGTTGCAGGAGCGCAAGGCTCGCCTGGTTGGCGGGGTGGCGGTCATCAAAGTCGGCGCTCCCACTGAGACTGCACTGAAAGAGCGCAAGGAGCGAGTCCAGGACGCACTTGACGCCACCCGGGCAGCTGTGGCTGAGGGAATCCTCCCCGGTGGTGGCAAGAGCCTGCTGCTCGCAGCGGCTGCGCTTTCTTCGGCGAAGGGTGATGACGACGAGCAGACTGGGATCGACATCGTCCGACGAGCCCTTGAGATCCCGGTTCGACAGCTGGCGGCTAATGCCGGGCTGGACGGGTCGGTGGCTCTGGAGCGAGTCCAGGCCATGGATGCAACCGGGGGTTTGAACGTTGCCACGCTGGAGTATGGCGACCTGCTCAAGGCGGGCATCATCGACCCCACCAAGGTGGTAAAGACCAGCCTGCAGAGCGCCGCCTCGGTTGCCGGCCTGCTGCTCACCACCCAGGCCCTGGTTGCGGATGTTCCCGACCTGGTACCGGCGTTCCCAGCCGGCGGCGGTGACGAGGGGATGGGCGACATGGGC
>Ga0102924_1001552_pt1 | contig 26378 bp, 18 predicted proteins | sample PaiPotPPM11metaG_FD_80116 | JGI IMG/M metagenome (GOLD analysis project Ga0102924, IMG submission 80116) | Iron sulfur acid spring bacterial and archeal communities from Banff, Canada, to study Microbial Dark Matter (Phase II) - Paint Pots PPM... ... | reverse complement strand
GCTGATGTCGTCGAGCGCCTCGAGGTTGAGCACGGCCTTTTCGATGGCGTGCTGCCGGCCGGCGTCGATCAGCGAGCGGGTCAGGTTGCGGTACTTGGCGACGATGTCGGCGCCGGTGAGCAGGTGGTCGCCGGTGCCCGGGGGGTGGGCGACGGTCTTCTCGCGGGTGCTGCCGTCCTTCAGCGTCACCGACACCCGGGTGGTGAGCTGGTCCTGGGCGGGCAGCGCGTCGTAGGCCTTGTGGTGGCGGGTGCGGGTGCGGGCGATCAGGTTCCACACGTCGTCGGAGTTGATGCGGTCCCCGGCGAACTGGCCGATGAGCACGGCGCCGTCCAGCAGCGCGACCGCGACCGCGTACATGACGTTCATCTGCGCGCCGATCGGCGCGAGCGGGCGCTCGGGCTGCCAGCCGCCGTGGCCGTAGGCGGCCTCGGGCATGTCGATGTCGATCCGGTCGATCTGGTCGGCGGTGAAGCCGCCCGCGGCGCGCAGCTGCAGCGCGGCGGCGATCCCGGCGTGCAGCAGGCCCATCGCGGCGTACGCTTTCACCGCGATCCGGCCGGTCTCCCACACCGTGCCCAGCCCGGCGTAGATCTTGCCGGCCTCGGGGTGGTGGCATTCGCCGAACACGGCCAGCCAGCCGCCGTAGCCGCGCTCGAAGACGCGCTTGATGCCGACATAGCCGGCGGCGGCCAGCGCGGCGGCGGTCAGCCCGGCCCGGGCGGCGAAGCCGTGCTGCATCCGCTTGACCATGGACTCGAACTGGGCGGACATCAGCCCGCAGGACTGGGTGGCGGCCATCCCCAGGGCGTCTTCGAACCCGGCGGCGTCCAGGCCGTACAAGGTCCCGGCCGCGGCGGCCGCGGCCAGGGTGCCGAACACCACCCCGGAGTGCCAGCCGCGCGAGATCATCTCCAGGCCGCCGAGCGCCTCGCCGGCCCGCGGCCCGGTCTCATAGCCCAAGATCGCGCCGAGCAGGAACTTCTCACCGCTCACCGTCCCCGCGTGCGGGACCGCGGCGAGCATGGCGGGCAGCACCAGCGCGTTGCTGTGCAACGGCGCGAGCGGGTGGTAGTCGTCCAGCTCGAAACCCTGGATGAAGCTGGAGTTGAGCATCGCCGCCGACGGGGCGCTGGTGGCCCGGCCGCCCCAGCCGATCAGCGCGCCGGTGCCAGCATCGTCCAGGGCCGTGATCGCCTGCACGCCCTTGCGGGAGACGGGCAGCTGCGCCCCGACCAGGGCACAGGCCACGCCGTCCAGGATCAGGTGCTTGGCGTGCTCGCGCACCGGCGGCGGGACATCCTCCAGCGTGGTGCCAGCCAGCCAGGTAGCCAGCCGCCCGGTCGGCCCCGCGGGGTCGGTCGCACCGTTTGAGGAGTGCGGTGCTGTGCTCGTACCGGTCAGATCCATGGTCCTTCTCCATTCCGTTTTCCTGGTCAGCTTCTGCCCCGCTGCCACTGGCAGGGGTCGCCCGGCGCGGCTTGCGTGATAGCGGGCTGCGCGGCGGCTAGCGCGGCCACTGGGCCGGATCGCCACACCATCGTCCCGGCGGGCGAGCAGCACTCGCGTCTGCCAGGCGGACAGTGCAAGTGGCAAGCGACGGCCGTGACTGTCTGGGTGGCTAGTGGCGGCCCGGCAGCCAGGCGCGCAAGCCGCGATGTGGTAACAGTGAGGCTCCGCCTCTGACCGCCAAGCCGCATGGTGGGTAGCTGCATCGGTCTCGCCGTGGACCGGGGCGTGGAATTCGCGAGCGCTCCTGCACGTCGACCGTCCGTGCCGGTGGAATCGGGAATGTGCTGACAGTGGCCGATTATTTGGGCGAAACGAGCAATCCTGGGTGATTGACCGTCCGCATGACCTACGGCAGTGTCTTGTGCCAGATTCACAGAGTGATCAGATCAGTGCACAGCGTGATCCATCCCGAGTGGTGGGCGCGGTCCCTGGCCGACGCCCAGGAGCAGTTCTCCGACGGAGGCTCTCCCTTCGGCGAGGTCGTCGACTCCCTGGTCGCCGACCTCCTTACGTCGAGCGAGTTCCTGTCGTTCCTCCTGACAGAGACTGCGACGCGGATGGCGGGCGGGCACGCGCTCGACGAGGCGGTCTACGCGGTTACGGAAGAAGTCGCCGCCCAGATGCAGGAGCGCCGCCTCGGAGAAGCAGCGGGACTTAGCGGGTCGGCTTGACCGGGCCGAGTTCGCGCACGCCTTCCGGAGTGGCCAGCACGAGCATCCGGATCGGCGTCGCGTGCCGGCTCGCCCCGTGCTGCAGCGCGCGCAGCAGGTGCCGGTCCGACTCTGTGCGCCGCAGCGGGCCCGGCCTGCTCAAGGTCATGACCACGCTGAGCAGGCTCGGGGCCTGGGCGATCGACTCCGAGGCCACGTAGCAGACGTTGTGCACGACCGGCGCTTCCGGGTGCTCGGGGATGTCGTCGATGGGGACGACGAGGTTGGCCTGCAGGCAGTCGCGGCGGAGAAAGAACAGCCACAGGGTCCGGTACTGCCTGGAGGACGGCGGAACGATGGCGGCGACGCGGTCGAGCACGTCGGCGTCGGTGATGACGGGGATGGCCAGCAGCTCGGGGGCCGTCTGGCGGACAGGGGATTCGGCCATGCCGCAAGTCTGACACGCAACGTGACTCTAAGTCTCGATATAACTACAATTAGTGACCAATGAGCGCAGCGTGACGTTCGCTACTTACCGTGACATTGGCGGGCCTGTTAGCGCTGGTTGTCCTCGGCCAGGAGGACCGCGTGGACGCGCTCGAGGGTCTGGCGGCGGCGGAGTACGAGTGCCGTGCCCTGCCGCATGGCGGCGACCGGGGCGCCGCTGTCGCTCCAGTGGGAGAGGAGGGTGAGCGCCCGGGGTTCGTCGTTGTCCAGCGTGACCAGGAGGGTGGAGACGCGTTCGGGGTAGGCGGGCCAGCCGACCTGGAGGATGACCGGGGAGAGGTCGTCGGGCTGGGGGATGACGCAGCGGACGCGGAGTTCGGGCCATTCGAACGCGGACGCGGGCTCCGGGTAGGCGGTCTTCTCGGCGAGTGCCTGCGCGTCCAGGCTGCTGATGCGCAGCAGCCTGGCTGTCCAGGTGAACGCAGCCACGAGGAACAGGACGATGCCGGCTAGCGCGATCGCGAGGATCACATACCGACGGTAACTCGCGGATGTGCCCGGCGTCACTACCCGGTGCGGACCAACGGGTTCAGCCCGGGCGGCTTTCGATCTTGCCCGCGGCGATGGCGCCGGCGAGCTGCGCGTGGTCGCGTTCGTTCTGGTCGGCGTACTGGCGGGCGAAGTCGCCGATGGCCTCGGTGAAGCGCGTGTTCTTGCCCATGTAGCTGTCGATGGCGGCGGGGTCGCCGGTGCGGGCGTGGGCGCGGGCGAGGGTGCCGCCGCAGGCGGTGGCGAACTCGGTGAGCCGGGGGACGATCAGCCCGGTGCTCGGGATGATTTTCATGTCCCTGAACTGGCGTACGTAGTAGTCGTCGCCGCGCAGGGTGCCCCAGCCGACGAAGATGTCGGTGGCGCTTTGCAGCAGGCGCTTGCCGGCGATGACGCGGGCGCCGTGGGCCGGGTAGCCGCTGGGCTTGATGTGGGCCTCGTAGACGGCGGGTCCTGCCTGCTTGACCTGGAGGAAGAGCGGGTCGGCGCCGGTACGGCCCTCGAGGAGCAGGAGGTAGACGCGCATGCCGACGCTGCCGACGCCGACCACCTGGCGGACGACGTCGGTGAGGGTGAAATGGTCGAAGAGGGCGCGGCGGTCGTCTTGGAGGGTCAGCCGGTAGCCGGCGAAGAGTTCCTCGGCGATGTCGGCCTGCTCGTCGTCGCTGACGGCGACCCGGAGCGGCGGGTCTTCCGTGATTCTCGGCCGTCCGTCGGTGATCTCGGTGAGCTTGGTGAACGCGTGCCTGCTGATCCGGCGCTGGCGTTTGCGCTCGATGTAGACGGATACCTGGTCGCGGTCGGCGGGTTCGAAGTAGCGGATGAGGTTGTCGACGCGGGTGGCGTCGTACCAGATGTCGAGTTCGGGTAGGGCGCGGTAGCGGCGCATGCGCCGGCGGTAGGCGTCGATGCCGGCGGTGACGGCGGCGTCGGTGACGGCCTGCGAAGTGCCGTGCTCGCGGGCGGCGACGACGAGGCTGGCGGCGAAGCGCTTGACGTCCCATTCGAAGGGGCCGGGGAGGGTCTCGTCGAAGTCGCGCAGGTCGAAGGCGAGGTTGCGTTCCGGTGTGGCCCACAGGCCGAAGTTGAGTACGTGGGCGTCGCCGCCGAGCTGGACGGTCAGCCCGCTGTCGGGCCGGGAGGCGAGGTCGGCGGCCATGACGGCGGCGGCGCCGCGGTAGTAGTTCCAGGGCGACGCGGCCATGCGGTGGTGGCGGATGGGGACGAGGCCGGGGTCCCTGGTCTCGTTCTGGGCGAGGATGGTCTCCAGCGGGTCGTGGCCGCGGTGGCGTTCGTTCCAGTGCCCGTGGGCGCGCCGCGGCGCGTTTTTCCTGGCTGCTTTGCCGGCCGCGCGGCGTTCGGCGGCGGTGACGGGCGGCCGCGGCGGTTCCGGCGGTGCGGGTTCGGTCATAGGCTCCGCATTCTGGCCGACATCTCACGTTCAGTCAATGTTCAACTACCGATAGTGCCGAACAGGGGCTGGGCCGTGCCGCTCGCCGCGGTGGCGGCACCGGGTAGTACCGTTTGCCTCATGGCCTCTGCGACGCAGCAAGACGATGGCAACGACGGTCCGGGTCCGACGGTCTTCGTCCTGTTCGGGGCGACCGGTGACCTGGCGAGCCGGATGGTGCTTCCGGCCTTTTACCAGCTGGCGACCGAGGGGCTGCTGCCGCCGCAGTGGCTGCTGGTCGGGAACGGCCGCGGTGACGTGGCCCACGAGGATTTCCGTGCCCGGGTCAGGGACGCGGTGGCGAAGTCGGGCATCGAGCCGCAGCAGGCGGACTGGGACGCCTTCGCGCAGCGGGTGTTCTTTGCGGGCGGCGGGTTCACCAGTGACGACCCCGGGAGCCTGCTCGACGCGATCGGCGAGGCCCGCCGCCGGCTGGGCAGCGACCCGCAGCTCGTCCACTACCTGGCGGTGCCGCCGGCCGCGTTCGAGGAGCTGACGACGGCGCTCGGACAGCACGGACTGGCCAAGGACGCCCGGGTGGTGTACGAGAAGCCGTTCGGCACGTCGCGTGCGAACTTCCGCGAGCTGGACAAGGTCGTTCATTCGGTCCTTGAGGAGCGGCAGGTTTACCGCATCGACCACTTCCTCGGGAAGGAAGCGACGCAGGACCTGCACCTGCTGCGGTTCGCGAACGGGTCGTTCGCGTCGTGCTGGGACGCCGGGCACGTCGAGTCGGTGCAGATCGACGTGCCGGAGACCCTAGATATCAGCAACCGGGCGCAGTTCTACGACGCCACCGGCGCGGTCCTCGACATGCTGGTGACCCACCTGTTCCAGGTGGCCGCGGAGGTGGCCATGGAACCGCCGGCGAGCCTGGGGGCGGAGGACCTGCAGGCGGCGAGGGAAGAGGTCATCGGATCCTTCCGGCGGCTGGATCCCGCCGAGGTGGTGCTCGGCCAGTTCGACGGGTACCGGGACGTGCCCGGCGTAGACCCGCATTCCACGCAGGACACGTTCGTGGCCGCGCGCCTGTGGATCGACACCGACCGGTGGCGCGGGGTGCCTTTCTACCTGCGTACCGGCAAGCGGCTGGCCGTTTCCGCGCAGCAGGTGAGCCTGATCCTGCGTGACCCGCCGGGGCCGCTCAGCGGGCAGCTGCCGGACGATGCGAACGTGCTGTGCTTGTCGCTCGCGGGTGACGGGGCGATCAACCTTTCGCTGGTGGCCAAGAAGCCGGGCCCGGGCCTGAACCTGGACGTGGCGAACGCGGACATCCCCCTGGCCGGGCTGCCCGGGGCGGACCCGCTGCCGCCGTACGTCCGGCTGATTCACGACGTCCTCCTGGGCGACCGGTCGCTGTTCACGCGGCCCGACGGGCTGGCGGCGGTGTGGGACGTGGCGGAGCCGCTGCTGTCCCGGCCGCCGCAGGTCCGTCCGTACGCGCCCGGGTCGTGGGGGCCCGCCGAGGCGGCCGGCCTGATCGCTCCCGGCCGCTGGCGCCTGGGCCAGTAAGGAAGGTAAAGGTTCAGCCCACGGTGCTCTCGGGCTCGGCGGCCGGGTGGACCCCGCGATCCCGGGAGCGCCGGGCGGTGACGGCGAGGTAGGCGGCAAGGAGGACGACGCAGGCGCAGAGCGCCGCCGATGACCAGCCGAGCGCGGGGCGGAGGCCGAGGGCGGCGCCGAGGAAGCCGACGGTGATGCCGCTGCCGATGCGCATGCCGTTGGCGCCGACGCCGTAGACCCCGATGACCTGGCCCTTCTTTTCGCGTGGGGCGCGGAGCTGCACGACGGTCTGGGTGATGGACATGGTGGCGAGGTTGGCGACGCCGCCGACGACGAGCAGCGCCGCGGCGATGAGGTAGTCGTGGCTGGCGGCGAAGAAGACGGTCGACGCGCCATAGACGAGGGTGGACCAGAGGGCCGCGCGGACGGTGAGCTTGATCCAGCCGGTGCCCTCGAGCAGGAGGCCGCCGAGGACGCCGCCGAGGCCGTTGGCGAACAGCAGCACGCCGTAAGCGGTGCCGCTTGAGATCCCCGTGGTGGTGCCGGCGATGGACGGCATGGCGGTCTGCACGGCGGAGCCGACGAAGAAGGAGCCGAGGCCGGCCAGGATGATCATGGCGGCGAGGACGCGGTCCCTGGAGACGTCACGGAACACGCGGACGGCGGTCAGGACGCCGACCCGTTCGCGGGCGACGATGCCGGTGCGGTTGTGGCCGGTGAACCTGGTGCGGGCCATCAGGATGGTGAGCGGCAGGTAGAAGGCGATGTTGAGCCAGATGCCGTGGACGGGGCCGAGCCCGAGGAGGAGCGCGGAGCCGACGACCGGGCCGCAGAGGATGCCGAGTGAGCGGGCGGTCGAGTTGAGCCTGATCGCGCTCGGCAGGTCGGCGGAGCCGACGAAGTCCTCGAGGAGGAGCTGCTCGGGCGGTGACCACAGGGCGCCGGCCATGCCGTGCAAGATGAGCAGGATGCAGGCGTCCCAGACGGTGAGCGTGCCGGTGGCGAAGAGGATGCCCCAGCTGAGGGACACGGCCATGAACAGCGCCTGGGATCCCTGGATGAGCTTGCGGCAGTCGTGGCGGTCGGCGAGGGCGCCGAAGTACGGGGAAAGCAGCAGGAACGGCAGCCAGTGGCTGATGACCTCGAAGCCGGTGAGGGCGGGGGAGTGGAACCGCTGCCAGATGACCCAGTAGGTGATGACGTGCTCGACGTTGTCCGCCATCATCGCGAGGGCGGCGCCGCCGAGGTAGAGGCGGCATTCCGGGTTGCGCAGCGCCGCGAACTTGGCCGGCTGTCCCGGGCCCGGTTGTTCCGCCGGGTCGAGGACGGCGACGTGGGTGGGCACGCCGCAGGCTGCGCACATAGGTGACGACTCCAGCGGTGGTAGGGGCAGACGAAAAGCAACAACCGGGACAGTCGGCAATATTCCGCACTCCGGTCAGAGCGTCGGAGAGTCAGGAGGGCAGAGGGTCAGAAGCTCAGCACGAGACGGCCGCGGACCCCGCCTGCCTCGAGCCGCCGGTGCGCCGCGGCCGCCCGTGCGGCCGGCAGGACCTCGGCGACCCGCAGGGTCAGCACGCCGTCGGTCACCAGGCCGGCCAGTCCGGCGATCCGGCTGCCCTCATGGAGGTGCTGACCGACCATAACCAGGTGCACGGTGATGCCGCGCTCGGCCTTGCCGTCTTCGGCCGCCCCCTGGTAGGGGCGCACGGCGAGCAACTGGCCGCCGTTGCGGACCGCGCCGACGGCGGCGGGACCGAGCAGGGCGGCGTCAATCACCGCGTCCACGCCGGACGGGTAGAGCCCGCGGACGGCTGCCGCCATCCCCGGACCGCGTTCCACCACGTGGCGCGCGCCGAACGACTCGATCAGCGGCACGTCGGCCGGCGCCGCGTCGCCGATCACGGTCAGCCCCTCGTGCGTGCCGAGCTGGATCGCGTACTGTCCGACGATGCCGGCGGACCCGGTCACGGCGAGGGTCGCGCCCGCGGGCAGGGCGAGCATGTCCAGGGCGGCCCGCACGGTCAGCCCGTTCATCGGCAGGGTCGCGGCGTCGGTGAGCGCCCAGCCGTCGGGCACCGTCGCGAGCTGGTCTTCGGCGACGACCCGGTACTCGGCCTGGGCGCCGCCGCCGGGTACCCACGGGGAAACGGCGGCCATCACCCGGTCGCCCGCCCGCCACCGGGGCACGTCGGGTCCGGCCGATTCGATGACGCCGGCGAGGTCCATGCCGGGGATGTACGGGGGCTCCAGGCCGGGCGGCAGCGCCCGCATCCCCTGCCGGAAGCCCAGGTCGGTCGGGTTGACGGTGGCCGCCGCGACCTTCACGAGAACCTGGCCGGGCCCAAGCGACGGCTTGGGCACCGTGACGATGCCGAGGACCGAGGGGTCGCCGAACTCAGTGCAGCCAACGGCGCGCATGTTGGTCATGGCGTTCCTCCTTCAAAACGGGTGGGCGGTGAGGCGAAGCACGAAGTCGTTCGGGCTAACGGTCTTTGCCTTGTTCCTGGCACAGGGAGAGTAGCTCGTCGACGCCGCGCAGGTGCAGGTGCGGCTGTTTCTCCGGCGGCAGGTGCTCGTAGGCGCCGGGGCCGGCGAGCCCGGTCTGCACGGCGACGGCGAGGGCGCGGCCGCGGTGGGCCATCGGCACCTCGAGCAGCGGGTCGTCCCCGACGACCACGAGGTCGCTGGCGGGGACGCCCAGCCGGGCGGCGGCGGCGCGCAGGGCGGCGGGCGACGGCTTGCCCGTGACGGTCAGCCGGCAGCCGGTGATCGACCGGATCATGGCGGAGATCGCGCGGGAGGTGCCGAGCGCACGCCCGCCCGCGGACGCGAAGAACGGGGTCTCCGACGCGCTGTACAGCGTGGCACCCGACCAGATGGCCTGGCAGGCGGCCTCGAGGTGGGGCATGGTGAACTCGCGGAACCAGCTGGCGAACACGGCGTCCACCTCCGTGGTGCTTCCAACCACGGGGCTTCCAACCACGGGGCTTCCAATCACGGGTTCCGGCAAAGGGGGGACGACCTCGATGCCCGCCGCGCGCAACGGGCCGGCGAGCCCGTCGCCGCCGAGGACCATGACCCGCTTGTAGCCGCGCCTGGTGAACATGACGACGGCGCTGGACGCCGGCGTCATCATCTGCTCGTCGGGCACGTCGAGGCCCGCGTCGCGCAGCACGGCGGCGAAGTGCGCGGGGCTGCGGTTGGTGCCGTTCGTGAACACCAGGTAGGGCAGGCCCCGCCCGCGCACCCACCGCAGCATCTCGACGGCGCCGGGCAGCGGGGCCAGGCCGTGGTTGACCCGGTCGCCGAGCGCGAGCGTGCCGTCCATGTCGAAGATGTACCCGCGCGCGTCCCGCAGCCGGCGCAGCACCTCCGCCGAGGGTCCAGTGTCGGTGGTCACGAAGCTCCCTTCCGCGCGGCGTCGCTCCGCAGCGACAACCGGAACCCTGGCTTGCCCACCGTCAGCTCCCGCGCCGCCGGCCGGCCCGCCAGGGACCGCAGCAGCTTGAGCACCGGCACGGTGCCCGGGTTGTAGTGGGTGACCGCCGGGCCGGCCGCGATCATCGCGTCGACTTCCGCGCCGGGCATCCCGAAGCGCAGCGCGAGCTCCTCTTCGGAGATCCGCGTGCCGAACCGCTGCCGCAGCTCCGCGACGTCGAGCGGCGGCCGCTCGCCGGCCAGTTCAGCCGCGCGCGGCCGGCCGAGCACCTTGCCGAGCACCCACGGCTCGATGGGCGCGGTCGGCTTGCCGAAGGTGCCGAGCGCGTACCTGATCACCTGGTCGGGCACGTTGTCGTAGCGCGCGTTCCCCGCCTGGGTCGACAGGAGGTTGGCGAGGGCCTGGCCGATCACCATCTGCGGGTAGGGAGTGACCATGATCGGGTAGCCGAGTTCGCCGCGGACCTGGGCGATCTCGGCCATGAGCGCGTCGAACCGGTCCGCGAGGCCGATCTCGGCGAGCTGCCGCCTGGTGGTCGACAAGACCCCGCCGGCGAGCTGGTGGTCCATGAAGGCCGCGTCGAATGAGCCGGGATTTCCCGGTGGCAGCCCTTCGGCGGCGGCGAGCCGGTCGAAGTACCGCGCGACGGCGGCCAGGAGCCGGTCGTCGATGTCGACGCTGTGCCCGGTGGCGCGCAGGTTCGCGACCAGGTGCTCGGCGGAGGGCAGCGAGCTTCCGTTGCCGAGCGCGCCGCAGCCAACCTGCAGCACGTGCACGCCTAGTTCGGCCGCGGCGAGGCAGGTGAGCGGCGAGAGGCCGAGGGTGGCGTGCGAGTGCAGCTCGAGCGGCTTGCCGCCGAGCGCGGCCTGCACGGCGGGGATCAGCGTGCGCGCCCGGTCGGGGGTGAGGATGCCCGCCGGATCCTTGATGTAGGCGCGGTCGATGTCGTCACAGGCCGCGTACTGCGCCGCGATGCCGGCATAGAACGCGTCGTCGTGCACCTGCGAGATCGTGTAGGTCAGCGCCCCGATGACCTCGCTGCCGCCGGCCTTCTTGGCGACCCGCGCGGTGGCCCGCGCCGCGTCCATGTCGTGGCTTGGGTCAAGCACCACGAAGCGGTCCATGCCGTTGCGCACCAGGCACCGGTAGACGAGTTCGATCACCTCGGGGTGCGCGCGCTCCCAGGAGATGAACCGGAATCCGGTCCCGATGAACTGCAGCTTTGTGTCCGGCACGGCGCTGCGGGTGAGCCGCAGCAGCGCCCACGGGTCCTCCCGGTGCGTCCGCACCGACACGCCCATCGCGGTGGAGGAGGAGTAGTCGAGCGCGCGGAACCCGACCCGGCCGAGCACGGGCGCGATCGTGGCGATATGTGCGGTCCGCAGCCCGGTTGCCCCCCACAGCGACTGGTTACCGTCCCGCAGCGACACGTCGACCAGCCGGATCTCAGCCATCACCGTCTCCAGGACTATCCCGAACGGTTGCGGCTTGCCTGTCTCCCGCCCCGTTGCCTGCCGGGCGGCGCGCGAGCCAGCGGGCGAGGTACCCGGTGTCGACGCCGCCTTCCGCGAACGCGGGGTCGGCGAGCAGCGCGCGCTGCAGGCCCAGGTTGGTGGTGACGCCGTCGATGACGCAGCTTTCGAGGGCGTGCTGCAGCGCGCGGCGGGCACCGTCACGGTCACTGGCGTGGGCGATGACCTTGGCGAGCAGTGAGTCGTAGTAGGGCGGCACGGTCGCGCCCGCCTGGAGGTGGGTGTCGACGCGCACGCCGTCGCCCGCGGGGAAGACGGCGCGGCTGACCGTGCCCGGGCTCGGCCGGAAGCCCGCGCCCGCGTCTTCGGCGTTCAGCCTGACTTCGATCGCGTGGCCGTGGAGCGTGACGTCCGCCTGGTTCAGCCGCAGCGGGCGGCCCTCGGCGACGGCGAGCTGCTCGGCGACGATGTCGATCCCGGTGACCGCCTCGGTGACCGGGTGTTCGACCTGGATGCGGGCGTTGACCTCGAGGAAGTAGAACTCGCCGCGTTCGGGGTCGACGAGGAACTCGACCGTGCCCGCCCCCCGGTAGCGGAGCCGCTCGCCGAGCGTGACCGCCGCGGCGCGGAGCCGTTCCCGCAGGCCGTCGTCGAGGCCCGGCGCGGGTGCTTCCTCGATGAGCTTCTGGTAGCGCCGCTGCACCGAGCAGTCCCGGTCGCCCAGGTGGATGACGTGCCCGCCGTCTCCGAGCAGCTGGACCTCGACGTGCCGCGCCCGCTCGACGTACCGCTCCAGGTACACCCGGGGATCGCCGAACGCGGCCTCCGCCTCCGCGCCGGCCAGCGCGACGGCCTGGTCAAGTTCCGCCGGGTCGCGCACGACCCGCAGCCCGCGGCCGCCGCCGCCTCCGGCCGCCTTGACGAGGACGGGGTAACCGATCCGGGCCGCGAGCCCCGTCGCCGCCAGCGTCCCGCCGGGGAGCACCGGGAGGCCGGCCGCGGCCGCGTGCTCGCGCGCGGCCAGCTTGTCCCCGGTGGCCTCGAGTACCTCCGGATCGGGGCCGATGAACGCGATGCCCGCCGCCGCGCAGGCCCGCGCCAGGCGGGCGTTCTCGGAGAGAAACCCGTAACCCGGATGAACCGCGTCCGCCCGCGCCGCGACGGCCGCGCCGACGACCGCGTCCACGCTCAGGTAGCTGGCGGCTGCGGCGGCGGGCCCGATCCGGATGACCTGGTCGGCGAGCCGGGCCGGCCGTGACCCGGCGTCCGCGTCGGAGACGGTTAGCACGGTCTCGATGCCCAGCCGCCGGCAGGTGCGCATGACCCGGACGGCGATCTCGCCCCGGTTGGCGACGAGCACCCGCCGCAGCACCCGGACACCGCTCACGGGACCGGCTCGATCAGCATCAGCGTGGTGCCAGGAGACGCGAACTCGCCGTTGCTAACGCAAATCCTGGCGACCCGGCCGGCCGTACCCGCATGGACCGAGTTCATCAGCTTCATCGTCTCGATGATCGCGACGACGGTATCCGCCGTCACCTCGTCCCCAAGTTGCACGAACGGCTCGGCCCCGGGCCGCGGCGCCCGGTAGAACGTCCCTGGCAGCGACGCCGCCACGGCCAATAGCCCGTCAGTGTCGCCCGCGGCGCCGGGTTGACCGGTGCCGGGAGACTCGGCCGCCCGTTCCGCCTCGGCCGACATTTCCGAAATGCCGCCCATGGTAGTGGAAGGGGCGGAAGTGTCGTTCGGGGCCTGGGTGCCTAGGCTGGGCTCGGCGAGGACCTGGGACTCCTCCGTCCAGCCGCCGCCTGGCGCGCGCCGGAGCGTCAGCCGGAACCGGGGCGTCTCGATGTCGAGCGAGTCATAAGGCAGCGAGTCGAGCAGCGCCAGGATGTCGGCGACATCGTCATTCGTCAGGTCCATGCCGCACTCCCGGTCACAGCGGCTTCCCGAACAGGGCGAGGACGTGGTCGGCGGCGCGGGGCCTGGGCGCGCCGGCCGGCTTGGCGTCACGCGCCGCCCAGACCGTCTCGGGACGGGACTGCAGCAGGACGATCCGCGCGTCGGCGGGGGAGCCCGGGGCGTCGAGCACCGCCCACTCGATGTCCTGCGGCGCGCCGTAGTGAGCCTCCACGCGGCGGGCGACGGCGGCCAGGGCGCGGATCTCCTCGTCGCTAAGGCACGGAGCGTCCCGCAGTTCCGGCGGTGTGTCGCCCACCGTCACCCCGGCTGTCACACGGGGAGCCCCGGTGCCTCGCTCGCCGCCGGACTCAGCTGGCGGTGAGGGCGGAGCCGCGCCGTCGTTCGGAAGGTAGCGGTGGATCTTGGCCTTGGACGAGACGCGGCGGGCGGTGATCTCGCCGGTGATCTTGCTGGTCACCCAGGAGTCCGGCGTGACGTCACCGGACACGAGCGCCGAGCCGAGGCCCCAGGTGCCCTCGATGGCGACGACGGAACGGTCGCCGGTGACCGGGGACCTGGTGAACATGACCCCGGCCGCGCGCGGCGCGACCATGAGCTGCACGACGACCGCCATCGCCACCCCGGACTCGGGCAGGCCGAGGCGGCGGCGGTAGGCGACCGACTCGTCGTTGTACAGGGACGCCCAGCAGCGGCGGACGTGATCGAGCACCTCGGCGGCACCGGACACGCCGAGGTAGGTGTCCTGCAGCCCGGCGAACGACGCTTCGGCGCTGTCCTCGACCGTCGCCGACGAGCGCACGGCGACGCCGGGCCCGGCGTTCCGGCCGGAGCTTCGCGCCAGGGCGGCGTACCCGGCCTCGATCGCGGCCGACACCCCGGGCGGCAGCGGCGCCCGGGCGACGACGCCGCGGAAGCGGGCGGCCACCCGCGCGATCTCCGCCAGGTTGGCCGCGGGCAGGGACTGGATCCCCGCGCGCAGCGCGCCGTCGGGGTCGACCGCCGCCATCCCGGCGGCGAACGCCCCGGTGGTGACCGCGAACCCGGCCGGCCCCGCGACGCCGGCCCGGGCCAGTTCGCCGAGGGACGCGGCCTTCCCGCCGACCAGGCCGGCGTCGGACGCCTCCGCGAGCGTGACGACGAATGCCACCTACAGCACCCGGACCGTGCCGCGGTCGCCGTCGACGCGGACCCGGTCCCCGGTCCTGATCCGTTTGGTCGCGTCACCGCAGCCGACGACGGCGGGCATCCCGTACTCGCGGGCCACGATGGCCGCGTGCGACATCGAGCCGCCGATGTCGGAGACGGCCGCCTTGATCTTCGCGAACACCGGCGCCCAGGACGGCGCGGTGACCGGGACGACGAGGATCTCGCCTTCGCGCAGCTCGCCGATGTCCGCCACGTCGAACAGCACCCGGGCGGTCCCCTCCACCGTGCCGGACGAGGCGGCGACGCCAACCACCTCGTCCGGCGAGGGGTTCAGCCAGGACTCGATCCGCTCGCTGGTGATGCCCCAGAGCATGCGGACCGCGGGGTCGTTCAGCGCCTCGGGCACCGGGCCGAGCGCCGGCGGGGGCGACCAGTCCTTGAGTACCTTCAGCATCCGCTTCCGCTCGGCGATCAGCGGCTGGAAGTGCTTCGCGCCGAGCGGTGGGCTGCCCGCCGCCCAGGCGAGCGAGACGTCGGCAAGCGCCTGGTCGATCTCGGTGTGGTGCAGGTGGAACACGTCGTCGTCCTCGGTGATCACGCCGAACCGCGCGAGCAGCGCGCCGAACGCCTTGACCTTCTGGAAGAAGCGCGTCGTGAACCAGTGCTCGCAGTAGAACTTGTGATCTTCGACGAACGGGAAGACGAGCCGGCACAGGCCGAGCATCTGGTCGAAGGCGGCCCTCTCGTCGTCGGTCGGCAGCAGGTCGCGGTAGCCGTTGGCGATCCGCTCGCGCTCCTCGATCAGCTGCGCCGTCGGACGCGGCGGGATGCCGCCGCCGCGCGCCGCCGCGACGTAGCCGGGCAGCGCGGTGAACGGCACGGTCAGGTCGTCGTTCCACGACAAGTGGTGGTGGTAGAAGCCGTCACCGGAAGAGACGTGGAACCACGGGTCGCGGGCTTTGGCGAACGCGTCGAGCCACTGCGCACCGGCCGCACCGCGCGACTCCAGGGACGCCAGCACGGAATCGGCGACGCACCCCTCGGTGAACAGGTCGTCCACCCCGAGCGAGACGGCGAGCCGCGCCAGGCCCTTGAGCTCGTCGTCGGGCCGGTACATGATCACGTCGATGCCGGCCACCATGCGGGCCACGGTCTGGTCGCTGATCTCGGGGAACGCCTGCTGGCAGAACTGGAAGAACACCACGTAGGCGCCGTAGCCGAGCATCAGCATCTCGGTGTGGTGGTGCCACATCTTCGAGTACAGCGAGAGCACCCTGTGGAAGTTCTCCGCCAGGTAGTGGTTCTGCGCGACGCCGACCGCGCCGAAGACCACGTCAGAGGACTCCCATTCCGGCAGCGGCGGCACGGAGACCGACTCGACCTCGGCGATCAGGGCCCGCAGCCGGTCCTTCCACCCCTCGTACAGCGAGTCCCAGTTCTCGAAGTAGTACCCGGCCCGCGGGCCGAACTCGGCGGCGCGCCGCTCGATCTCCGCCGGGTCGAGCACCGGGTTGGCGGTGATGTACACGCGCCCGTTGACGATCCGGTGCTCGATGCCGAGCGTCGTGGGGAAGACGAACAGCCGCGCCGTGTTGGCGCCGATCGCCTGGTACGGGATCTCCCCGGTGATCGTGTCGAACGCCGGCATCGGCTCGGGGAAGTGCATGGAGTTGTAAAACCAGAAGCGCTTGTCGTCCTCCGGCTGGAAGCGGGTGAAGTACTGGTACATGGAGCGCCAGTTCTCCGCGCCGGGCACGTCAGCGATCTGGGAGGGGAGCGGGAAGCCTGCCTGTTCCGTCATTGGAACCCCCTGGTTTAGCTAATGCACTACATCTTGTAATCATCCTGGGTGCGCGCGTAGTCGATGAACGCGTCCAGGGCGGACGGGTCGGCCATCGCGCTCGCATTGGCGGCCTTCTCCAGCGGCACGCCCATCAGCAGCCTGCGGACCGGGACCTCTAGTTTCTTCCCGGTCAGCGTCGTGGGGATGGCGGGCACCTGGATGAACTTGTCGGGGACGTGCCGCGGCGTGTACTCGCGCCGCAGCCGCGTCTTGATCTCGCCGATGATGTCGTCGTCCAGCGTGAGCCCGTCGGCGAGCTTGACGAACATCGGCATGAAGAAGTGCCCGCCCGGCAGGTCGAGGTTGACCACGATCGCGTCGTCGACCTCGCGGATGCCTTCCAGGACGTTGTAGATCTCGGCGGTGCCGATCCGCACGCCGAACCGGTTGAGCGTGGCGTCGGAGCGGCCGAGGACGAACGTGCCGCCGCGGTGCGTGACCTTGAAGAAGTCGCCCTGCCGCCAGATGCCGGGCCACTCGTCGAAGTAGGTGGCCTTGTACCTGGTCATGTTCTCGTCGTCGCCCCAGAACCGCACCGGCATCGACGGCAGCGGCCTGGTGATCACCATCTCCCCGACTTCGTCGACCACGGCCTCGCCCGCGTCGTTGAACGCGTAGGCGGCGACGCCGAGGTTGCGGTGCTGGTGCTCGCCCGCGTAGGTGGGCAGCGTCGGCGACCCCCCGGTGAACCCCGCGCACACGTCGGTGCCGCCGGAGCCGACGTGCAGCCACAGGTCGCGCTTGACGTTGCGGTAGAACCAGGCGTACACCTCGGGCGAGACCGGCGAGCCCGCCAGCATCACGCACTCCAGGGCGGACAGGTCGTACTTGTCCTTCGGTACCACCCCGCGCTTGGCCAGCATGTCCGCGTACGCGGGGGACCCGCCGAACAGCGTCACCTTCGCCTCGGCGGCCATCCGCCACAGCGCGTCCGGCTCGGGGTAGCCGGGGTTCCCGTCGTACAGCAGCGGCTTCACCCCGAGCACCAGCGAGCTGACCATGAAGTTCCACATCATCCACCCGGTGGTGGTGTAGAAGAACAGCACGTCGCCCGCCGACAGGTTCATGTTCAGGTGCTGGAGCTTCAACTGCTCGAGCAGGATGCCGCCGTGGCTGTGGGTGATCGCTTTCGGCAGTCCCGTGGTGCCGCTGGAAAACAAGATCCAAAGCGGCATCCCGAACGTACCGTGGTGATACGTGAACGCGTCCCGTGACACCGAGGGGCCCGCAAGCAGTTCCGGCCACGACTTGGCGTCGTCCGCCGGCGCGGGGACGTCGCCGAACGGCAAATAGATCACGTGCTCGAGGCAGGCGAGGTCGTCGATGATCTGCCTGAGCTCGCCGGAGCGGTCGTAGGCCTTGCCGTTGTAGGTGTAGCCGCCGGTGCAGATCAGGACCGCGGGCTGCAGTTGCCTGAACCGGTCGAGCACGCCCCGCCAGCCGAAGTCGGGCGACACGCTCGTCCAGATCGCGCCGATCGACGTGGTCGCGAGCATGGCGATGACGGCCTGGGGGATGTTCGGCAGCGTGGACGCGACCCGGTCACCCGGCTTGACGCCGAGGTCGCGCAGCCGGGTCGCTAGGGTCCTGACCGCCGGCCCGAACTCGTCCCAGTACATCGGGGTGACGGGAACGGTCTCCGAGTGGTAGTACAGCGCGACCTGGCCGGGCGCCTCCCGGCGCATGACGTTCTCGGCGTAGTTGAGCCTCGCGCCGGGGAACCACTCCGCGCCCGGCATGTCGCGCTTGCCGAGGACCGCGGCCGGCTGCTCGACCGCGATGATGTCGCTATAGTCCCAGACCGCCCGCCAGAACGCGTCGGTCTCGGTCACCGACCACTGCCACAGATCGGGGTAATTCGTGAACTCAAGGCCGCGGGTCTCCTTGAGCCAGCGGGAGAACGCGGTGATGTTGGCGCCCGCGACCCGCTCCGGGGTCGGCGTCCACACCAGGTCGCCCGCCTTCACGGGACCGGTCACCGGGTCGCCGGCGGACAGGTCCATCGGAACGGCAGGAGAATCGCTGGCTTCGCTCACACCGCTGACATTCGCATAGCGCACCGCTGCCAGGCAATGGGAAGGCTAACTAGTTAGCGTGCGACGATCTTAGGGCGGAGCACAGAAGCCTATGATCAGGTTTCCTGATAGTCTGCAACGAAGAGTATCCCGGAACGGTAGGATCCCGCATTCATGCGAACTGAAGCGCTGAAGGCCATCGACGTGCACGTCCACATCGAGGTGGACGGGCACGGGCACCACTCGCTGGACGACGAACTGATGGAGGCGTCGGCGAAGTACTTCCGCGCCAGCCACGACCGCACGCCCACGCTCGAGCAGGTCGCCGACCTATACCGGTCGCTGAACATGGCGGCCGTGGTCTTCACGGTGGACGCGGCCACGGCGACCGGCCACGCGGCGATCTCGAGCGAGGAGATCGCGACGCGGGCAGCGGAGCACGCCGACGTGCTGATCCCGTTCGGCTCCGTCGACCCGCTGCGTGGTCCCGACGCGGTGGCGCAGGCGCGGTCGCTGGTGCGGGACTACGGGGTTCGCGGCTTCAAGTTCCACCCGACCCTGCAGGGATTCGCGCCGAACGACCAGGCCTTCTACCCGCTGTGGGCCGAGATCGAGTCGCTCGCCGTGCCGGCGCTCTTCCATTCCGGGCAGACCGGGATCGGCGCGGGGCTGCCGGGCGGACGCGGCCTGAAGCTGCGCCTGTCCGACCCGATGCTCGTCGACGACGTGGCGGCGGACTTTCCCGCGCTCACCGTGATCCTCGCGCACCCGTCGGTGCCGTGGGCGGCCTCGTCGATCTCGATCGCGACCCACAAGTCGAACGTGTACATCGACCTGTCCGGCTGGTCGCCCAAGTACTTCCCCGCCGACCTGGTCCGCGCCGCCAACTCGTACCTGCAGGACAAGGTGCTGTTCGGCACCGACTACCCGCTGCTTACGCCCGAACGCTGGCTGCGTGACTTCGACACCCTCGACTTCAAGCCGGGCGCGAAGTCCAAGATCCTCAAGACGAACGCGGTGAAGGTCCTCGGCCTGGACTAAGCCGGGCGAGCCGCGTCGCCGAGTAGCTCGCGGAGAATGTAAAAAATGTAAGAAATGAAAATTATGTAAATGGTTCGCGCCTAGTGCCGCGGAAAGGCCCTTCAGTTACATTTCTGCTGAACCTTTCCCAATGTGAGCACAGTGAGGTGCGCCCATGCGAATAATCGCCCGGCCTCCCTTGATCCTCGTCGGGGCACTCGTCGTCGGCGCGCTCGCGGCGGTGCCCGCGAGCGCGGCGGTCGCCGCCCCCGCTTCTTCGGCCGCCGCGGCCAGCCCGGCGGCGGCCTCCGCCGCGAGCCTGTGCCCGGACGCCGAGACGACCGCCTTCGGGCCTAACGTCTGCGTCTTCAACGACACCATGAGCCAGTCGGCGATCCAGGCCGACCTGAACGCGATCGCCACGCAGCAGGTGCCGGTGGCGAGCCAGTTCGACAACGACCGGTACTCGGTGTTCTTCGAGCCGGGCACGTACGGCTCGAAGGCCAGCCCGCTTATCTTCCAGGTCGGCTACTACACGCAGGTCGCGGGCCTCGGCGCGCTGCCGTCCGACACCGTCGTCAACGGCGCCATCGACGTGTTCAACAACCTCTGCACCGCCGGCACCCAGAACTGCAACGCCGACGACAACTTCTGGCGCTCGCTGTCTAACCTGGACCTGAACGTGGACCTGCCGTCCTCGCCGCCGGCCTACGCGCCCGCGCCGGGCGACCCCTTCGGCGCCGGCTGTGACAACAGCGCCGAGATGTGGGCCGCCTCCCAGGCCGCGCCGATCCGCCGCGCCATCATCAACGGCAGCGTCGTCTTCCAGGACTACTGCGCGAATAACAACTTCGCCAGCGGCGGCTTCATCGCCGACAGCCAGGTCAGCGGCGACCTGAACTTCTTCGGCAACCAGCAGTACATGGTGCGCAACAGCTCCATCGGCGGCGCGGCCGGGTGCCCCAACGGTTTGTGGAACATGGTCTACTCCGGCGTCCAGGGCGCGCCCGCGCCCGCCTTCTCCGGCCAGTGCCAGCAGAACACCGTCCTGGCGGCCAGCCCGGTGACCGCGGAAGAACCGTTCCTGTACACGGATGCCAGCGGCAGCTTCAACGTGTTCGTTCCGTCCGCGCAGACCTCGACCTCCGGAACGTCGTGGGCCAGCGGCACCGAGGCGGGCAAGTCGCTGCCGTTGTCGTCGTTCTTCGTCGCGCACCCGGGCACGTCCATCGCGGCGATCAACCTCGCGCTCCTCGCGGGCAAGAACCTCGTGCTCACCCCGGGCGTCTACAACCTGGCCGCGCCGATCGTCGTGGAGCGTCCCGGCACCGTGGTGCTCGGCCTCGGCTTCGCCACGCTGGTCCCGCAGCACGGGACGGCCGCCCTGGTCGCGCTGCCGAACACCGGGGTCAGGATCTCCGGGCTCATCGTAGACGCGGGCCCGGTCAACTCGCCCGTGCTCGTCTCGGTCGGCGTCCCCGGGCTGACGTCAAGGACCGCGGCTAACCCGGACACCATCCAGGACGTGTTCTTCCGCGTCGGCGGCGCGGAGACGACCGCCACGTCGGCCACCGTCAGCCTGCTGGACAACGCGTCGAACTCGATCATCGACGACGTGTGGGCCTGGCGAGCCGACCACGGCAACGACGTCGGCTGGACCGCGAACAAGGGCGGCACCGGGGTCGTCGTCACCGGGAACAACGTCACCGCCTACGGCCTCGCGGTCGAGCACTACCAGAAGACCGAGGTCTTGTGGACCGGGCAGGGCGGCACCGACGTGTTCTTCCAGAACGAGCTGCCCTACGACGTGCCGAGCCAGTCGGTGTGGAACGAGTCGTCCACGTTCAGCGGCTACCCGGCCTTCCGGGTCGGCGACGGCGTGAAGACCTTCCACGGTTACGGCATGGGGAGCTACGTGGTCTTCATCGACACGTCCGCGACCCTGAACGTCACGGAGGCCTTCCAGGCGCCCACGGCGCCCGGGGTGAGCTTCAGCGACGTGTTCGGCGTGTGGATCGCCGGCGCGGGCGGCCTTGACTCGATCGTCAACGGCACCGGCGGCCCGGTCACCTCGACTAACCCGGGCACTGTCGAACCGGTCGACGTCGCCAGCTACTCCGGCTGACGTCCGCACGGCGGCGGGGGCGGGACCGGCGCGGTCCCGCCCCCGCCGTTTCGCGTGGGCCCGCCGCCTGCCCGGCGGCCGGGGTTTTCGCCTCAGGGTGTGAATCATCCACAGGGCCGCATCCTTATGCACAACTGTTTGCGCACGTCAGTGACGGTATCGCCCGAGACTATGCACAGGTTATCCACGGTTATCCCCAGCCCTGGCCACAGCCTGCGTCGGCGTTGCGCACACCGTTGTCCACAACAAGCTGTGGAAAAGTCCGGCCGTGCGTGTGCGCGCACCGGACCAGTGCGGAAGATCCCGTGAGGACCGGAGGTCGCGGGCATACGTAAAGGGGCGCCCCCGAAACGGGAGCGCCCCTCACGCGGGTATGAGCTCAGACGACCAGGGTGACCAGGTCGGCGGCGATCTCATGCGGGTCGGTCACCGACTCGAACGAGACCACCTTCACGTGGCTCTTGCCGAACTTGTCCTGGGCCTGGTTCTTCGCCGCGCCGTCCTGGTAGGCCTTCAGGGTGGCGTCGTGCTTCGGCCCGTGGCCGACGATCGCGACCACGAAGACCCGCTTGGCGCTGGCCTTCTCAAGAACCGGCTCGAATTCCATCCAGTCGTCGGCCTCGCCGTCGGTGAGCACGAGGACCTCCATGACGGGCTGCTCGTCGGGGTCGCGGTCGCCGAACTCCTCGTCGTAGTCCGCGAGCGCCGCTCTCCAGGCGGGCATGATGTAGGTCCGGCCGCCCCACGGGATGGAGTTGAGCCTGCGCTCCAGGTTCGAGGAGTTCAGGTCGCCGATCTCGACGTGCTCGTTGGCGAACCCGTGCGCCATGAGGCCGCCGCGCTCGTCGTCGCCGCCCGCCTGCTCGGCCGCCGCCTCGGAGTCCTCGCTCTCCAGGGCAACCACGAGACCGTGCAGCGCGCCGATGACGATGGCCCGGCGGCTGCCGGGAGCGGGCCATTCGGGGCCGTTCTCGTCGGCGGCGCCCCAGTCCATGCTGGTCGACAGGTCGAGGAGCAGGACGGGCTCCTTCTTGCGGTTGGCGGAGACCGCGGGGCCGATCTCGCTGCGCGGCGTCCGGTTCGGCCCGCCGGTCTCCTGACGCCCGGCTGGCTGCGGGAACGTGCTGAAGCCGGGACCCGTGGCCGGCTGCTGGCTGCTGCTTGGATCCGCGAATCCGCCGTACTGATCCGGCGTCGGGAATCCGCCCCCCGGCGGGATTGATTCAGTCATCGTGCTTCCCTTCAATAGCCGCCCGGGCTCATGGTCGCCAAGGCCCCGTAATACCCACAAACCTACCGAGAAAGCGTGCCCGGAAGATTGCGAACTGCGCAAGGTCGCTCACGTGTTGACTTGCCGACGGCGAGGCGGCGCGTGCCCGACTGGATCGCTGGCCGCCGCCGCGGCGTCTACTGCCTCACCAGTTCGCGCAGCGGTACCCGCCTGCCGGTCTGCAGGATGGATGCCCGGTAGACCGCGGCGGAAACCCGCGCGAGGCCGACGGTGCACCCGACGCTGATGGCTGCCGACAGGGCGAACTGCCACGCCGTGGCCGCGCCGAGGCTGACGAGGACCGGCATGGCGAACGGCGCCGTCGGCGGCAGGTAGGCGAGCACGTGGAAAAGCACCGACGCGTTCCCCGAGTTAATCGCGGACGTCGCCATTCCGTAGCCGAAGAGCACCGGCAGGGCAAGCGGCAGCAGCAGCGACTGCGCCTGCTCCTGGCGGTCGACGGTCGACCCGGCCGCCGCGTACAGCCACGAGTAGAAGGCGTACCCGAGGACGAGCCAGATCAGCGTCGAGGCGACGGCCGCCGGCGTGACCCCCGCCAGCGCGTCGGAATGCGTCGCCTTCGTCAGGGTCACCGCGGCCACCACCGCGACGGCGGCCTGGACGAACGCCGCGAGGCCGATGCCGAGGACCTTGCCGGCCAGCAGCCGTCCCGGGGACACCGCCGCCAGCAGCACCTCGACGATCCGGCTCGACTTCTCCTCGAGCACCCCGGTCAGCGTCCACGTGTTGTACTGGGTCAGCATGAAAGCGAGCAGCAGCACCCCGATGAACGTCGCGTTCTTGCTGGTAGTGTCCGGCCCTCCCGGAGCGAGCGACGTCAGGGGGAGCGGCCGCGCCCCGGCGACGGCGGCGGCCTGAGCCTGGGTGAGCCCGGCGGCCTGGAGGGCCTCCCCGGTGCCGACGGTCCTGGCCACGGTCCTGGCCAGCTGGGCGGTGGCCGACGTGTCCGACGCCGCGATCGCCTTGGCGGTGACGACCTGGCGCCCGTCGACGACGGCGAGGTCGATCCGGCCGGCGCGCAGGTCCGCCGACGCGGCCTGCCCGCTGGGCTCGGCGACGAACTCGACCTGGTCGCCCGCGGCGGTGCCGTCGGCGGCCACGGTGGCCCGGACCGGCGCGCTCAGCTGGCCGGCGACGCCGATCCGCTGGGTGCTGGCTTTGTTGCCGAGCAGCGCGGGGATCAGGATGGCGGCGGCGACGGTGACGAGGACGAGCAGGGTGCCGATGCGGAAGGCCCGGCCGCGGACCCGGGTCCGCAGTTCCCGGGCCGCGACGAGCCCGACGTCGCCCGGCAGCGGCAGCAGCCGCAAAGTCGGCGGGCTCGCGGCGGGCGGCGCGATGAGGGCCGCGCCGCGCCAGGGACGCGGACGCGATCCAGGGTTGCCAGACTGGCGGCGTGATACCGCGATCACGAACGCCAGGGTGCCGAAGACGACGATGAATGGGAGGATGTCGCTCACTGGGACACCCCCTGACGAAGCACCGGCGCCCCTGAGCTCACGGCCTGCCGTCGCGCGGACCGCTGGCTGACGGCCTCACGGAAGACCTCCGACAGCCGCCGCCGGGCGACGCCGAACTCCGTTACCGGCCCGGCCGCCATCGCCGCCCGCAGCACCGACTGCGGATCGGCGCCCTCCGCGGCCGACCGCGGCGCGAGAACCAGGCGCAGCGCCCCTCCGTCGTTCTCGGACACCGTGACGCCGGCGAGCCCCCGCGCCCAGGCGCCGTCGCGGTCGCCGGCGACCCGGACGACCAGGCGCGGACGGCCGCGGGTGGTCAGGTCGTCGACCGCGCCGGACGCGACGACGCGGCCCCGGTCGATGATGACGACCGACTCGCACAGGTCTTCCACGAGGTCGAGCTGGTGGCTTGAGAACAGCACGCACTTGCCGGCGCGGGCCTGCCCGGCCAGGACCTCGCCGACCGCGTCGATGCCCGCCGGGTCGAGGCCGGACAGCGGCTCGTCGAGGACGAGGAGGTCGGGGTTGTGCACGAGCGCGGAGGCCAGCTGGACGCGCTGCTGGTTGCCGAGCGAGAGCGACTCGACCTTGCTCGCCGCCCGGCCGGCGACCCCGAGCCGCTCCAGCCAGCCCGCCGCGGCCGCCGCGGCGGCTGCGGGCGCGAGCCCGTGCAGGCGGCCGAGGTATTCAAGCTGCTCGGCGACCAGCATGCCGGGGTAGAGGCCGCGTTCTTCCGGCAGGTAGCCGAACCTGCGGCGGTCCGCCCGGGTGACCGCGGCGCCGTTCCAGCGGACGATGCCGGCGGACAAGGCGGTCAGGCCGAAGATAGCGCGCATCGCGGTGGTCTTGCCCGCGCCGTTCGGGCCGAGGAATCCGGTCACCGCACCCGAGGTGACCGAGAAAGACAGGTGATCGAGTGCCGTGACGGGCCCGTACGCGCGGGTCAGCCCGTCCAGCTCAAGCCGGGACATGGCAGTCCTTTCCCAGTGCCCGCGGATCCGCGTCACCGGGCAGGAAAGAACACGCCAGATGGCTGAGCGAAGAGAGCCGGTGGGCTTGCAGCCCTTCCCGCGGATCAGGAGGCGGCCGGAACTACCAGGTCTCAGTGTAGCCGTTAGCCCGCGCTGGGCAACTCGCCGCCGCCAAGCAGGTGGAGGACCGCGGCGCTGACCCCTTCCACGTAGATCTGCCGGTTCGCCAGGACGGCGCACGCGCGCCGGCCGTCGGCGCTCGCCAGCAGCGAGACGCCCGCGGCCGGGCCTTCACCGACGAGCCCGACCAGCCCGGCGGGCTCGTTGACGGCCCAGCCGAGGCCCACGTGCGCCCCGTTGGGCTGCCCGACGTGCGGGCGGATCGCCTGCGCGGCGAGCGCCCGCGGCAGCAGCGACCGCCAGCCGAGCCCGAACCGGGCGAGGTCGGCCGCGGTGGTCCACAGGCCCCCGGCGGCGGGCAGGACGCTGACTTCACGGTCAACCGGCGTGAACGTGTCGTCGGCCCCCACGGCGTACCCGGTCACGGCCGGGAGGGCGCCCGCGGGCTGCCCCGGCCCGTGCTCCCCAATGACGGGCTCCTCAGCTACGGGGCGGGCCGGCCAGCGCGGGAGGAACCGTGACTGGCGCATGCCGAGGGGCCGCAGCACCAGGCGGGAGACCGCGTCGGCGTAGGCGAGCCCGGTCCGACCGGCGACGATCTCGCCGAGCGCCGCGTACCCGGCGTGGCTGAAGCCGAAGGCGCCGCGCTTCCCGCTGCAGGCGATCACCGGGCCGGTCACGGCCTCGAGCGCCGGGACCTCCGGAGCGATGAGGCTCGCCGGGTCGGTCACCCCCGCGGCGTGCGCGAGCAGCTCCCTGATGGTGACCGCGTCGTCGGCGAGCCTGACCGCGGTGAGATGAGAGTTGGCCCGGTCGTCGAGGCGCAGCCGCCCGGTGGCGGTCAGGCAGAGCACGGCGGCCGCCGTGACCGCCATGGTGGCCTGGTAGGCGGGGAAGAGGTGATCCCCGCCGAGCGGCTCCGCGGGATCCAGGCTGGCCCACCCGGTCGAGAACGTCCACGCGCCCGCGTCCGCGCTCGCCCCGGCGAGCGCGAGCCCCACCAGGCCGAGCCGGGCGGTCACGTCGGCGGCGAGCGCCGTCACCCGGTCGGGGACCGGGCCGGCGGCCGCGACCGGCGGCGCGGCGGTCCGCGGGTCGCTGATTCCCTCGCCGAGGCGGCGCTCCTGGACCCCGCGGAGCCGGTACGGCGGGCGGGTCTCGGTGACCCCCATGACCAGGTGCCCGGCTAGCCGTCCCTGGGCGGTGAACGGCCCGTCCATGATGACGATCAGCTCCTCGCGCATCGCGGGAGCCACTTCCGCGATCCTGGCGACGAGCTGCCCCGGCTGGAAACTAGCGAGGAACTGTTCGGTGAAATGCTCGCGCAGTTCCTCCTCGCCCGGCGCGTCCCAGCCGGGCTCGCCGGCGCCGCGGAACCGGGCGGCGATCCACCGCAACTGCCCGAGCGCGTGCCCCTCGCGGCCTGCCGCCGCGGCGGC
>Ga0102924_1001550_pt1 | contig 26396 bp, 23 predicted proteins | sample PaiPotPPM11metaG_FD_80116 | JGI IMG/M metagenome (GOLD analysis project Ga0102924, IMG submission 80116) | Iron sulfur acid spring bacterial and archeal communities from Banff, Canada, to study Microbial Dark Matter (Phase II) - Paint Pots PPM... ... | reverse complement strand
GCCCATAACACACTGCGCATCGACGGTGAAGATCAGGCGGAGGTCTGGTCGAGTTTCCGCGTGGGCCGGCGGCCCCGCGTGGGCCGATTGACCGGCGCAATGTGCGGCGGCCTCTGCTTCGTCCAGGGGCGATATTCCTGCGGTAAGCGCCTCGCGGTCACTCATTCGCGCGCGGCGGCGAGGGATGCGGAAGGCATCTGGTGGTTCGTGGACTTGCTGGAAGGAAGCGGCGAACATCGCGTGGAATCATTCATCCACTTTCACCCGCAAATCCAAGTTGAGCCGGTAAGGGACGAATTTGCAAAGCAGGCCGTGCCGGACTGCATCCACGCGCAGGCGCAGATGGATTTTGCCGGGTGCCGGTACCGGCTGCTGGGGCCAACCGCGGCGGCGTTCAGCCTGGAGGAAAGTTGGTACTCGCCAGAGTTTGGGAGGCGATTGAAGAACAAGGTTGCGAGCTGGACTTGGCAAGGCCGATTGCCGGCGATGCTGGCTTTTGCGCTGGCTCCAGGGGAGGCGCGAATCCCGGAATTCCACCTTGCGGCTGAAAGGGGCTGCTGCTCGATCGGTGACGTCAAGCTTTCGCTTCGGTGAACTCTTGAACTGAGGAAGGAGGCGAAGCGCGGAGGGGTCATGAAGATTCTCTATATCTCGCAATATTATCCGCCGGAATGCTGTGCGCCAGCGCGCATCAGCGAACTGGCGCGGGAATGGTCGCGAGCGGGCCATGAGGTTCGCGTCCTGACGGGATTTCCCAACCATCCCGACGGCAGAATTCACCCTGAATATCGAAGCCGGTGGAAATCCGGCTTCTGCCGGGAGCAGCAAGATGGGGTTGAGATCTTCCGGACCTGGCTTTATCCCTCCGCAAACCGGGGCACCTGGAAGCGGTCTGCTAATTTTCTGTCCTTCGGCTTGTCCTCCGCCATTGCGGGAGTCCGCATCGCTCCGAAGAATGGAGTGGTGATTGCGACGTCGCCGCCCATCCTGGCGGGGGCCGCTGGATACGTGGTGGCTCGCAATGCCGGGCTGCCACTGGTGTTTGAAGTTCGCGATTTGTGGCCGGAGTCCCTGGAAGGCGTGGGGCAAGCAGCGAAGGATTCCGCGCTCTACCGGGCGGTGGGGTGGCTGGCGAATTTTCTTTACAGCAAGGCGGACCGCATCGTGGTGGATGGAGAATACAAGCGCCGGAAGCTGGTGAATGACGGGGTGGATGGTTCGAAAATCACCGTTATCCGTAACGGCGCTTCGGCGGATTTCCTGGAGAGGAGTCTGGCGGGAAGCTGCGAAAGGGCTTGCGAGCTCCGACGGCGTCTCGGGCTTGACCGGCATTTCGTGGCTCTTTATGCCGGGACGCTTGGAATGGCCCACCACCTGGAGACGGTGCTTGAAGCGGCGCGTCTCCTCCGCGAGAAGCCGGAAATCAGTTTCCTGTTGATCGGCGACGGGGCCGGCCGGGAAAGGCTCCTTCATCAGGTCCGGCAAATGGGTCTTCAAAACACGCGCATTCTCAGTCGCGTCCCAAGGGAATCCATCCCGGATTACCTTGCGGCCGCCGATGCGTGCCTGGCGCCGCTGCGAGCGAGCGTTGTGTTTCATACCGCAATTCCCTGCAAGATGTTTGAGGCGATGGCGGCGGCGAAGCCCGTGATTCTGGGCGTTGAGGGTGAAGCTGCGGAAATCCTGAAAGAAGCCAGGGCGGGAATCTGCGTGCGGCCCGAGGACCCCGGCGAATTGGCCGCCGCCGTTCTTCATCTGGCAGAACATCCAGAAACAGCCCGTCAACTTGGGAGAAACGGACAGAACGCGGTTCTGACGCGCCACTCGCGCCGTGACCAAGCTTTGGCTTACCTGGATCAGCTTCGTGAGCTTGTGGAGAATGACGGCCAGGAACGGAATGTGCCGGAGGAAATTCATTCCTTGCCGATTGCTTTGAAAGAAACGGTGTGAAGTTGCCGGAGCAGGTATGCTGCCTCTGCGCGGACGACCACGAGGATCGCCCTTGGCGGCTAACGTCCTTCGAGGAAGGGTCAAAGTTTTATGAAGCAAGTGGTTCACAGTTTGCGGTCCCATGAAATCCAGGTCGAAGACGTTCCCGCGCCTTATTGCCGCCCCAATGGCGTGCTGGTGTCTACCGTGGCTTCATTCATTTCAAACGGCACCGAGCGGGAAATCGTCAAACGCGGCGGCACAGGATTGATCTGCCAAGCCCTCGAGCGTCCGGAACTTATTCGCATGGTGATGCGCCGCGTCCGGTCCCAGGGCATTTCTCAAGTAGCTGCTACCATCCGTTCGCGAATGGATATCCCTTCGCCACTGGGCTACAGCTCCGCAGGCATGGTGATGGAGATCGGGGCCGGAACCCAAGGCTTTGCTGCGGGTGACCGCGTAGCCTGCGCGGGCGCCGGGTTTGCCGCCCACGCCGCAATCAACTGGGTTCCGCAAAACTTGTGCGTGAAGATTCCCGGCGAAGTGAGTTTTGAAGAGGCCGCGTCCGTGGCGCTGGGGGCTATCGCCTTGCAAGGCGTGCGCATCGCGGGCGTCCGCGTGGGGGAGCGGGTAGCCGTCATCGGTTTGGGATTGGCCGGACTTCTGACCGGCCAGATTCTGAAAGCTGCCGGATGCCTGGTGATCGGGATTGATCCCGATCTTGAGCGCGCGCAGCTCGCCCGGGAGTTGGCCTTTGACGAGGTGTATTCCAGCCAGGCGGTTCGAGGCAGCGAACCATTGGGCAACGGTCCTGGTTGCGATGCGGTGATCCTAACTGCGGCGACGCCCTCCCGGCAGCCGGTGGAGCTGGCCGGCGAACTGGCGCGAGATAAGGGCATCGTGGTGGTGGTGGGGGATGTGCGCGTGGATGTGCCGCGCGAGCTTTACTACAAGAAGGAACTGCAAATCCGCTACTCCCGCTCCTACGGGCCCGGCCGGTACGACGCGGGGTATGAAGAGCAAGGCCGGGATTACCCGCTGGGCTACGTGCGCTGGACCGAGAAGAGAAATATGGAAGCTTATCTCGCCCTGATTGCGGCGGGAAAGGTTCGAGTCCTGCCGATAATCACTCATCGCTTTCCGGTCGAAAGCGCCGGGAGCGCTTATGACCTCATCGCTGGGCGGGCGGTGGAAAGGCACATGGGGATCGTTTTGAATTATCCTCACGTGGCGCCTTTTGAAAAGAGGGTTGCGGTGCGGGCTTCGGGGCGGAGGAAATCGAACCTTCCATTGGGTGAACGCCCGCTTCGAATCGGATGGATCGGAGCAGGAAATTTCAGTCGGTCGATTCTGCTGCCGGCGCTTCGACGCATTGAAGGAATCAAGCTGGTGGGAGTTGCGAATGCCAGCGGAATTTCGGCGAAAGCCGTTGCCCGTCGCTTCGGTTTTGAATATTGCGCTACCGAAGCTGAACAAGTCCTTTCCGATCCCGGGATTGATATCGTTTTCATCGCCACCCGCCACCATCTTCACGCCGCAATGGTCGCGGCGGGGCTGGAGCATGGCAAACATGTGTTTGTTGAGAAGCCCCTGTGCGTGAGCGAAGAAGAGATTGCCCTGATTCGACCGGTCTACGAAGGCTCCTTGCAAATTCTGGGGGTGGGCCTCAACCGCCGGTTCTCCCGGGCGGCTCGTGAATCGGCTCGCTTCCTGGAAGGGCAGCGCGGGCCGCTTTCCATCCTTTACCGGGTCAACGCCCCAGCCTTGCCGCCCGAGCATTGGGCCGTGGATTCCGCACAAGGCCACGGGCGCATCCTTGGCGAGTTTTGCCACTTCGTGGACTTCATCCAATTTCTGACGCAGGCGCTTCCGGTGCGAGTCCAAGCTTGGCCCATGCCTCAATCCACCGGAAGCGTCGAAGACAACTTCGAGGCGCGGATCGAAATGAATGATGGTTCCTCGGCGCACGTGAGTTATCTTTCCGCCGGCGCTTCGACGCTCCCCAAGGAAAGAATTGAAGCGCATGGCGCCGGGCGGACCGTTGTGGTGGACGATTTCAGAAAGTGTGTCTTCCTCAATTCGCATCGTGCCCGCACCCTGCGGCTGATACGCCAGGACAAAGGGCACGAAGCAGAAATGCGAGCCTTCATTCAAGCCATTCGGCAGGGCGGTCCCAGTCCCATCCACTTTGCTTCGCTTGCGGCAACGACGCTGGCGACGCTGAAAATTCGCGAGTCGTTGCTCACGGGTGAGCCGAAGCTTGTCCTGAATACTGAGAATAATTCTTCATACCTTGCTGAGCGGCTTCCAGCAAGGAGCCAAGTGTGAATCGCCGGTGCCCGCGCGAAATCTCACATCCGGCCGCAAGCAGGAGGAAAAATGAGAAACCAGTTCCAGACAAAAGCACCCGGTTGGTTCCTGATCTTCTTTGCAATCTGCCGGCTTCCTTCTGCAGCGGCTTCCGGCCTAGCTATTCTCGGCCAAATCGTGCGCTCACAAGGAGCATCCCTCGGTGGATCTCCCGTACCGAACGAAGGGAGCGTCGTTGCCGGCGACGCCCTGGAAACTACCGGAACCGGAAGCGCGCTCTTGCGATTCGGAAGTGTAGGTGAAACCGTCATTGGAGCCAGCACTCGAGTCACCTTCAACGGTGAGCCGGGGAAATTGGCCGCAAACCTCGCAGCCGGGGCCATCACGGTCGAGATGCTGGGCGCAACACCGTTCGTTACCGTCACCGCAAATTGCAGGATCGAGCCTTTGGGTCAAGCGCCGGTGACTTATGTCGCCTCCTTCAAGCCCGGGCAGGGAACGGTTGTTCAATCCAAGAACGGAACGGTTCGCGTTACGGGGCTCCAGTCTGAAAGCGCGCGTCTTGTCTCACCGGGCGGAGAAGCCTTGATTGCCCAGGCGCTTTCCACATCCCTGCCTGTAGCCGGGCAACAGGAGCTTGGAAAGCCCTCACCCAGTTTGCCGGCCGGCCCGGCCCAACCTGTTTCTGTGGTCCCGCCACCTCCGGCTTCAAGCCCCGCAGGAACTCCGCAGGAAAGCGGAAAGTCCGTGCCCAGCCGGGCGGCGGGGCCGTCCACGTCCCCGGTTGCGCCCCACCACAGTTCGTCCGGCATCATCTTGCTGGTGGTGGGCGCGGCGGGCGCGGCGGGCGCCGCGCTTGCAGCATCCGGCGGAGGCAGCGGGCCGTCGAGTCCCAGCGCGCCTTGAGATAGTGGCGATCATCATCACTAATCCTTCACGACCCAATCCTGCGCCCACCGGCTTTATCTTCGCAAGTCCTCGCCGCCAACACTCAGTTCTTGACCGGTCCATCCAACCGTTCCTCCGCCAACCGGTATTCGGTATTCGTCGTGGCCAGGGACGCGGCGATCCGGTATTGCTCCCTTGCTCCTTGCAGGTTGCCCTGCCTCTCCAGGGCGCTTCCCAGGTTGAATTGGGCGCGCGCATCGCGCGGGTTCAGGAGCACGGCGCGGCGGTATTCGAAGATGGCGCGGTTCAAGCTGCCTAACTGGGCGAACGCATATCCAAGGTTGGCGTAGGAAGTCGAGTCCTGGGGATTGAGCAAAATCGCCAGTCGAAACTCGGTGATGGCGGAAGGCCAGTCGAGCCGCGCCGCAAAGGCATTCCCAAGGTTGTAATGGAACAGAGCGTTGGCGGGTTGCAAGCGCAGCGCCTCTTCAAATTCGCTCACCGCGCCCGGTTCGTCTCCCTGGGCTTGAAGGGCCAAGCCCAGATTATTATGTTCCGCTGCGTCATTGGGTTTCAGATTCAACGCCTGGCGATATTCCGGGATGGCATTTGTCCAGTCTTGGCGCGCGGAGAAGGCATTTGCCAAGTTGTAGTGAAAGAGGGCTGACGACGGGTTCAGGCGAACCGCCTCCCGGTAATTTTGAATAGCCTCGTCGAGGTGATCCTGCCGCGATAATGCCAACGCCAGGTTGTTATAAGCATCGGCGTCCTTGGGCCTCAGCTTCAGGGCCTGGTGATATTCATCGATCGCCTTGGCAATGTCCCCTTTCGCCGCCCAGGCGTTCGCCAGATCATAGTGCACCGCCGCCAGGCGCGGCCTTGCCTTGAGGACGGCCTCATATTCAGCGATAGCCTGATCCCAATGGCCCTGTGAGGCATCCGTATTCCCCTGGGCAAGCTGCTGGTCGAGGCGCGCTTGCGGGAAGGCGGCGCTCGCGCCCAGGAGCAGCCAGCACGTTGCTTGATAGAGAAAAGACTTCATTTCTAAACCTGCCCCCTGCTCAATCCTATCGTAAAGCGAAGGCAAATCTTTATCACTTCGCACCCACCTTTGAGTTCCCGGGCGTTTTCAGGGCATCGAGGAGCGTCTGATACTCCGGCTGTAGTGTCGACTGGTCCGGGGCCAGCCGGGAAGCCTGATAATAGGCTTTCAGAGCCGCTTCCCGATTCCCGCCCTGGGCCAGCGCGTCGCCCAAATCATCGAGCGATTCCGGATTGTTAGGTTTGATCTCAAGCGAATTGTGGAACTCGGCCTCTGCCCCGCCCAGATCGCCACTCAGGTAAAGCGCAAGTCCCAGGCGCTGGTGAGCGTCAGCATCCCCTGGCTGGAGCTTGACCAGCGCACGGTCCGCCGCGATCATACCCTTCAGATCCCCCTTCGATTCCCACAGTTGGCTGAGGTGGAAGTAACCGCCGGCATCCTGGGGATTCAGCCGCACGGCTTCCTGATACTCCGAAAGAGAGCCGTTGAGATCGTTCTTCCATTCCAGAAGACCGGCCAGAGCGGCATGAGCCTCAGCGTTCGCGGGTTGGATTTGCAATTCCTGGCGATACGTTGCGATGGCCGCTTCCGGTTTCCCTTCTTCGTTCAACGTCTGAGCCAAGGCAAATAGCGCCGAAGCATTGCGAGGCTCCGCCTTCAAGGCTTGGCGGCAGAGGTTCTCCGCCGCGGCCCATCGTTTTTTGGCCGCAAGCTGCGCGGCCAAGGCCAGGTCCTTCGCAGCGATCGCGGCTGGGGCCAAAGGCGGCGGTTGAGGTGGCCGCGCGGCGCGCAAGGCGTTCAAGAGAACGTCTCCCGCGCCGGCCTTACGGAGGTTCTTGAGGTAGTTCTCGGTAGGGAGGAAATTGATTCCGCGCTTCTCCACCAGCCGGGCAAGGCGGGCGCTGGGAACGCCGCCTTGGACTAGTCCAGTAATCTGGGCCTGGGTCAGCGGCTTCACAGGCTTCTGCGGAGAGGAAAGCAATGCCACCGGTAGCAATACAATTGCTAGAAAGATCGTTGTGCTTTTCATCGTGTGGTCTGAGGGTTTCCCGCTATTCCCCGCTTGCCCCTGCACCGAGATTATATGCCCGCCGTTTCCCGCCGTTCAAGTGGGGGCGGGTCTTGTGGCCGCCGGTCCCCTCACCCCAACCCTCTCCCCACAAGCGGGGAGAGGGAGGAACAAGGAAGCGGATCGCGCCCGCCACCAACACCCCAAAATGGAATTGACGGAAGCGGGCAGAAACCTCTACTGTCAATTCTTCACGAGGTTGACTCATGCCCTTACACACCATTATCGAGCCCTTCCGTATCAAAAGCGTCGAACCGATCCATTGGACCAACCCCGAGCAGCGGGAAAAGCTGTTGCGCGCCGCCCATTACAACCTTTTTCTGCTCGATGCCAGCGACGTGCTGATTGACCTGTTGACCGATTCCGGCACCGGCGCCATGAGCATCTACCAGTGGGGCGCGGTGATGGAAGGGGATGAGAGCTACGCCGGCAGCCGCAGCTTTACTCGATTCCGCGACGCTGTTCAAGGCATTTTTGGCTACCGGCATGTGATCCCCACCCATCAAGGCCGCGCCGCCGAGCGGATTCTTTTCTCCGTCATGTGCAAGCAGGGTGACTTCGTGCCGAACAACACCCATTTTGATACGACTCGCGCCAATATTGAAGCTACCGGGGCTGAAGCGGTAGACCTGCCCATTGCGGAGGGCCTGGAGCCTTCGCTTCAACACCCTTTCAAAGGAAACATGGACGCGCGCCGGCTGGAGGAACTCATCGGGCGCGTCGGCCGCGAGCGGGTTCCCCTGGTGATGCTCACCGTGACCAATAACTCCGGCGGAGGCCAGCCCGTTTCCATGGCAAACGCCCGGGCCGTCAGCGCCGTTTGCCGCCGTCATGGGATTCCTCTTTATTTTGACGCCTGCCGCTTTGCGGAAAACTCCTACTTCATCAAGCTGCGGGAAAAAGGGTACGAGTCGAAAACACCCAAGCAGATTGCGCAGGAGATGTTCGCTCTGGGCGACGGTTGCACCATGTCCGCCAAAAAAGACGGCATGGCCAACATTGGCGGGTTCCTTTGCACCGACGATGACCTTCTCGCCCAGCAGGAGAAGGACATTCTGATCCTGACCGAAGGCTACCCGACTTACGGAGGGCTCGCCGGCCGCGATCTGGAAGCGATTGCCGTGGGATTGGAGGAAGCGCTGGATGAAGATTACCTCCACTACCGCATCGTTTCCACCGGCTACCTGGGCAAGCACCTGAGCGAGGGTGGAGTTCCCATCGTCCAACCGCCGGGCGGCCACGCGATCTACCTTGATGCCCGCACTTTCCTGTCGCATGTTCCCCCTGCCCAGTTCCCGGGCGTGGCGCTGGCCAATGAACTTTACCTGGAAGGCGGGATCCGGTCCGTGGAAATTGGCAGCCTGATGTTTGCGGGCGCGGCCAAGATGGACCTGGTGCGCCTGGCCATTCCGCGCCGCGTTTATACCCAGAGCCATATTGATTACGTGATCGAAGCCGGGCTTGAAGTCTGGAACTATCGCGACCAAATCCGGGGTATGCGATTGACTCACGAAGCTCCCTTTCTGCGTCACTTCACGGCCCACCTGGAGCCGTTTGAAGACAAAGACAGTGGCAAGTGATGAGTGACAAGGGTAGGGGCAGCCTTAAGCCCTCACGCCGCCGCGCACGCGGCTTTCATGACTGAAAACTTTTACTTGAATGCCGATGCCCAAGTTGTGCCTCTGCCGCATTCCAGGCTCTTTAGCAATTCGTTGAAGTCCCGCCGGCTGTCACAAAGATTTAACAGAGGAATTGTGAAAACCGTATTGACATCCGGGCAAGCGATTTTATAATCGCTAAAGAAACGTTCGATGATCTCTTGCCAAACGCCGGAGCCATACCGAAGGAGTTACCGCGAATTGACGAACCATAGCCCGTCCGCCGGCTCGCCGGTCATCCTGACGATCGCAGGCTTTGACCCTTCGGGAGGCGCGGGCATTCTTGCGGATATCAAGACATTCGCCGCCCACAATTGTTACGGAGTTGCCGCCATCACGGCTCTGACCATTCAAAATACTCAGGGTGTGGCGCAGGTTTATCCCATCGAAGCGTCGAAAGTCCGCGAATGCGCTGAAAACCTGCTGGCGGATGGGCGCGTTTCCGTTATTAAAATCGGGATGCTCGGCGACGCCACGGTGGCCACGGCGGTGAGTGAATTTCTCGGCGCGCATCCGGCGCTGCCCGTGGTGCTCGATCCCATCCTGCGCTCGACGAGTGGGAGAGACCTGGTGGACTCCCCGGGCGCTGAAATCTTGCGCGAGCGCCTGTTGAAGCGGGCCACCCTCATCACGCCGAACCAGGCCGAAGCCTCGGCGCTCACAGGACTGAAGGTGGAAACCGTGGAGGAGATGAAGGCTGCGGCGCGCAAGCTGAAGGAGATGGGCGCGCAGAGCGTGGTGGTGACCGGGGGCCATCATGAAAAGGCCGTGGACGTTTTCTTTAACGGCGCCGAGATGCAGGTGTTTTCCGCTGACCGCGTGAAGCCGGAAAATACGCACGGCACCGGTTGCACCTTTTCCTCCGCCATCGCTGCCAACCTGGCCCTGGGCCGCCACCTGAATGACGCCATCGTCCTGGCCAAGGCTTACGTCACGGAAGCCATCCGCAAGGCTTTTCCTACCGGACCCGGCCGCTTGCCTTTGAACCACCTCTACCGCATGCAGCAAGCGTCGCGTCCCGTGGCTGACCACGCTCCCGCTGTCCCCGAGGCCGTTCATTAGGCGCTCCTCCGTAGCGCCAGCGTCCCGCTGACCAGGGGATCTGCCACCGCGACGGCTCCTATTGCAGATTGGGGAGGATGGCGGCATGGCTTTCCTTCGTGTCATTGTGCAAGGGCCGGAGGTCTCTCTAACCCAATCTGAGACGGCTTGGATAGGGCTGGTCGCCTGGATAGTGCTCAATGTCGTCTCCAGACTCCAAGACGGCCCTTGCAACAGGCAAGTAGGAGCAGGGCGGGGAAGGCATCACAATCCGAGGTAGTGTCGCAGTCTGCTGTAGCGGCGCTCTATGAGCGCCGGAAACCGTTGAGGACCCAAGTTCGGCGCTCATAGAGCGCCGCTACAGCAAACAAACTGAGACACACCCAACCTGATGCTGACAATTTGGTCTATTCAGGCTATCCTGAAGATGGCGGGGTTCTAGGTAAATACCATCGAATGAAATACTCTTATATTGCAAAGTCAGTATTGAAACTGGTGGCGTCGGGGTTCAAGCGTCCCTACATGGTGATGTTTGAGACCACGTTGATGTGCAATATGTTCTGCGAATATTGCATCTTCGGCGAAGAGGACAAATTCAACGACCTGAAGACGCGCGCCATCCGCGACCGCATCTTCCAGCGCATCGATGAATTCTGCGACATGGGCATTTTCGCGCTCAGCTTTTCGGGCGGCGAGCCGTTGCTGAACCCGAGTACGGTGGATTACATTGCCTACGCCGCGGACAAGGGCCTGTGGACGTCCATGCCCACCAACGGTCTGCTGATTCGCAAGTACGCGGACGGCGTGGCGCGGCTCGACATGCTGGAGGTGTCGATCGATTCGATGGACCCCAAGCGCTTTGCCAAGCGGCGCGGCATTGACGGACTGCCCAAGATCATCGGCAACCTGGATTACGTGCTCACCAAGCGCAAGCCTTTCACCACCCAGATCAACGCCGCCGTGAACATGGAGAACCTGGAAGATCTGCCGGCGATTGCCGAGTTCTGCAAACAGCGGGATCTCGTTTTGCATCCGGAGGCCGTCCACAACGTGATGCGCGCCGGTGAATTGCTGCCGGACGCGGAGCTGCACGGCGAACAGATCGACAAAGTGGAAAATGCGCTGCACGCGCTGCGCAAGAGCTATCCGAAAAACGTCCGCTTTTACGCTCACTATTACGATTTCTACCGCAAGGGCGGCTTTGGGCCGAAGTTCCCGTGCCGCCATCCCTCCAAGCTCGTGTCCATGAAGCCGGACGGGGCGATCCACCTGCCCTGCGCCTTTATGACCCTTCACCAATCGCAGGACCCGCTCAAGGAAATATTCGCCTCGGAGATTGCCCGCAAGATCATTGCCCAGGAAGAGACGCTGTGGGACTTCTGCAAAGGCTGCAAGATCGGCTGCCCCTATGAAGTGAGCGCCTTCACCAACAGCCCCAAGCTGGCCGTGGAATCGGCGCTGAATTTTTTGAGGATTACGTAAAAGGGCATGCATTTTGAGTGGGACTCTGCCAAGGCCGCGAAGAATCTCCGCAAGCACCACGTTTCGCTTGAAGATGCTTCGAGTGTTTTCTATGACCCGCCGGCCGTGACCGGCGCCGACCCTGACCATTCGGAAGCCGAGGAAAGGCTGGTCACCTTTGGCGTGTCGTCGGCTGGCCGGCTTCTCGTTGTATCCCACACGCAGCGTGGCGAGGCGATCCGCATCATCAGCGCTCGCATCGCAACTCAGACTGAAAGGCGCATTTATGAAGAAGGTTAAGTCCATATCCGACGAGCTTCGCGCTGAGTACAAGCGCTCGGACTTCAAGCAGCTTGAGCGCGGTAAATACTACGAGCGGGTTCGGGCAAGCTCCAACGTCGTCGTGCTCGACCCTGACGTTGCGGCCGTCTTTCCAAACTCAGCCGCGGTCAATAGGGCGCTACATTCTTTGGCGGAAGTCGCCGAGAGGGTGTCGAGCCGAACATCCGGTTCTAGCCGACCGGCTCGCGTTCGGCGGTCGGGGGCTGAAGTTGACCTATTGGTTAAGAAGCTAGGACAGGCCATGGATAAGACACGGTGACAGAGATGCTGCGTGGGTTAGTGGGCCGCATTCGGGTCTGCGCCAGCCGGCCAGTCACCTTGGATTCCCGCCTGCGCGGGAATGACATCGCCCCTACGGGCGCGTGGGCGACCACAAGGGTCGCCCCTATAACCAGAAACCTATTGCGCTGGCCGCAGCTTGGATGCAAACTTAATAGAGGCGCCTGAGGCCGAAGCCCCGGCGCCCGCCGTTTGGAGTTCGATTGTTACGTCCTGGCATCGATCTTTTTCCAACCTGCGACCTCGCTGACGACAAGTTCCACGACGAATGTGGCGTGTTCGCCATTCACGGCCATCCGGAAGCGGCCAAGCTGGCGCACCTTGGGCTGTTTGCGATGCAGCATCGCGGCCAGGAAAGCGCGGGAATCGCCGTTTACAATGGCGAATCGATGGTGTGCCATCGTGGCATGGGGCTGGTGAATGACGTATTCACCCACGAGGCGCTGCAAGGATTGCCCGGCTCGATTGCCATTGGCCACACGCGCTACTCCACGGCGGGTGGAACGGACCTGCGCAACGCTCAGCCGCTGATGGTGAGTTGCCAGAAGGGGCAGGTGGCAATTGCCCACAATGGCAATTTGGTGAACGCTTCCACCATCCGGCGCGATCTTGAAAGCCGGGGAGATATTTTCCAGACGACCAGCGATACGGAAGTGGTGCTCCACTACTTTGCGCGCTCCAAACACAGCGGCATTCCGGAGTCGCTGGCGGAGGCGCTCGACAAAGTGGAAGGCGCGTACTCGCTGGTGGCGCTGGTGAAAGACACGATTTACGGCATCCGCGACCCGCGCGGATTCCGGCCGTTGGCGCTGGGTACGCTGGACGGCGCGTGGGTGCTGGCTTCCGAGACTTGCGCTTTTGACCTGATCAATGCGGCCTACGTCCGCGACGTCGAGCCGGGGGAGATGGTGATTCTGGATGATCGTGGCCTCACGTCACTGCGATTCGCTCCGCCCGCGCAGCCCGCCCAGTGCATTTTCGAGCAGGTTTACTTTTCCCGGCCGGATAGCCGGGTGTTTGGCCGCCCGGTGCATGCCAGCCGTGAAATGCTGGGGCGGCTGCTGGCACGCGAGCATCCGGTGGAGGCCGACCTGGTGGCGCCAGTGCCGGACTCCGGAGTTCCCGCCGCCTTCGGCTTCGCAGAGGAGTCCGGCATCCCATTGCGAATCGCCCTGATGAGGAATCACTATGTGGGACGGACGTTTATCCAGCCGAGCCAGGCGAACCGCGACTTGGGCGTGAAGATGAAGCTGAATCCGGTGCGCGGGCTGATTGAGGGCCGCCGCGTGGTGCTGGTGGATGACTCGATCATCCGCGGGACAACCAGCAAGAAGATCGTGCGCATCGTACGGGAGGCGGGAGCGCGGGAGGTGCATCTGCGCATCAGTTGTCCGCCGACGATATCCCCCTGTTTTTACGGGATCGATACGCCGGACAAACATGAGTTGATCGCCTCCGCTCACAGCCTGGAGGAGATCCGGCAGTACATTGGCGCGGACTCGCTGGGCTATCTTTCCTTGAAGGGTTTGCGCCAGGCGGTGGACGATGGGCAGGGCCGCTATTGCCTGGCCTGCTACACCGGCAATTATCCCACGCACGTTCAGGAACCGCTGCTGGCGCTGCGGCATCGAGAGTAGACCGAAAGTGAGGGAAATGGAACCCGTCGAAATCCCGCAGGAAATTCAATCCCAGCCGCCGGATCATCCGTCCGGCGGGCCGGCAGAACCGCCCCGGCAAAATGGCAATCATGGGCACGATGGCGCTTGGGACACGTTACGCTCGCTGCTCATTGTGATTGTGGGTGTCCTCTGCATTCGCACGTTTGTGGCGGAGGCCACGGTGATCCCCACCGGTTCGATGGAGAACACCATTCTGATCGGTGATCACGTTTTTCTGAATAAATTACTTTACGGGCCGCGCATTCCTTATACCATCTGGCGGTTTCCCGAGCTCCGCAAAATTCACCGGGGAGATATCATTGCGTTCCGCTATCCGCGCAATCCGTCGGTGATGTTTGTGAAGCGCGCCATCGCCGTGGGCGGTGACGTGATCAAGATTGTCAACAAGAAGGTTTACCTGAACGGCAAGCCGCTGAACGAACCCTACGCCCGTTTCGTTTACGCTTCCATCTTCCCGCTGCGTGATAACTTTCCGCCTCCCATCGACGAAATTGACCGCCTTCCCGCCGCCTGGGGGTTGGACCCGAACTGGGCGCGCGAAATGCCGGCCTACATCCAACCGGATGGCTTGCACGTGCCGGAGGGTTACGTCTTCGCGATGGGGGATAACCGGGATAACTCGCTGGACAGCCGCTTCTGGGGTTTCGTGCCGCTCGAAAACATTGTGGGCGAGCCGCTGTTTGTTTATTGGTCTTACGACGCGCCGACCCGCGACTGGATCGATGACAACATCGCGGGCCGGCTAAGATTTGATGGTTCGATCCTCTGGAACTTTTTCTCCAAGACGCGCTGGTCTCGTGAGGGAATGGTTTTTTAGCATGGTTGTAGGGGCGACCCCTGTTGCCGGATTATTCATGCCTTTCCAGTGTTCGAATATAACTTCGTGAATAATCCAAGCGTGTGCCTGCCCCTACCTTCGCGCCGTCATTGCTGCTCCTTCCGCACATTTTGAGTTTCAAAGGCAGGTATGCGATACCGCGATGCGGGTGTCGATATTGACGCCGCCACCCGCGCTAAATCTGAAATCAAGAAGATTGTCCGCAAGACGTTTAACCGCCGGGTCTTGAAAGATGTGGGCGCGTTTGGCGGCTTTTATGGGCTCGAAGGCCTTGCGCCGGATAGCGTGCTGGTGTCCAGCATGGATGGCGTGGGCACCAAGCTGAAAATTGCTTTTGAGTTGGGCGGGCACGCCGGCGTGGGGCGCGATTTGGTGAACCATTGCGTGAATGACATTGCGGTGCACGGCGCCGAGCCCTTGTTTTTTTTGGATTACGTGGCGAGCGGCAAACTGCGGCCGGGAGTGGTGCGGGAAATTGTGACCGGACTGGCTGGGGCGTGCAAGCAAGCAGGATGCGCGCTGATCGGCGGCGAGACGGCGGAAATGCCGGGATTTTATCCCGCCAACGAATATGATCTTGCCGGCTGCATCATCGGTTGTGTCGAGCGGAGCCGCATCATCGATGGCCGTGGTATTGGTCCTGGAGACGTGATTTTCGGATTGCCGTCGCTGGGCCTGCACACGAACGGATATTCGCTGGCAAGGCGCGTGCTCATCGAGAAGGCGAAGATGAAGCTCCGCTCACGAGTCGCGGAGTTGGGCCGGACGCTGGGCGAAGAGTTGCTGGCGCCGCACCGGTCCTATCGCAGCGTGTTGAAGCCGCTGATGGCGCCCGGATGGTTGAAGGGTCTGGCTCACATCACCGGCGGCGGCATTACGGATAACTTACCTCGCATTTTGCCGAAGGGCTGCGGCGCGGAGATTCGCTTGGGCAGTTGGCCGGTGTTGCCGGTGTTTGAGTTGATCGCCCGCCTCGGAAAAGTGACGGAGGAAGAGATGCTCCGCACCTTTAACATGGGCGTGGGAATGCTGCTGGTGGTGGCGGAAAGAGATGCGGATGGCGTGGTGGCGGGGTTACGGAAGCGCCGGGAGAAATACTACGCAATAGGCCGAATCACGCGCGGAGGGGGAAGAGTTCGCTACGCGCGGGCCGCGGCCGGTGGGCATGGCCGGATATGAAAAATATTGGCATTCTGATTTCCGGCCGGGGCTCCAATTTCGAGGCCATTGCCGCGAACGTCCAGGCCGGCAGGATTCCGGCGCGCATCGCCATCGTCATCAGCAACCGCGAGGACGCTCCGGGGCTTGCCCGGGCGCGGGAAATGGGCCTGAAAGCGATGACGATTCCTTCGCGAGGCAAAGATCGCGACGCTTTTGACCGCGAAGTGGCCTCAGCGTTGAAGGCGAGCCAGGTGGACCTTGTCTGCCTCGCGGGTTTCATGCGGGTGGTCGGCCCAACCCTGACCGGCGAGTTTCCAGGCCGCATTCTGAATATTCATCCTGCTCTGCTTCCGGCCTTTCCGGGCGCCAACGCGCAAAAGCAGGCGCTCGAATACGGTGTGAAGTTTACCGGCTGCACCGTTCACATTGTGGATGAGGGTGTGGATACGGGTCCCATCGTCGCTCAGGCGGCTGTTCCAGTGCTTGAAGCGGACACGGTGGAGACGCTCTCTGCGCGCATTCTTGCTGAAGAACACCGCATCTATACCGAGGCCATCTGCCTGATACTGGAAGACCGGATTGAGATCGACGGCAGGCGGGTGAGAATTCCAGGCCGGATCGATTGATTGCCGGCGGTAGCGGCGCTGTCCTCAGCGCCGAATTTGCAGGAGGAAGCCGGCGGTGGGGAGACCGGCGCCACAGAGCCGTCTGCTGTATTTTGCAGCGCCCGATGGTGTGGGGCGAGGTTTCCTCCTCAGAGTCTAAAGATGACCCTTGACGAACAATTAGCATATCTCACAAAGGGCGCGGAAGAAGTGATCCGCGTGGAAGAACTGTGCGCCAAGCTGGAACGCTCCGTCGCCAGCGGCAAGCCGCTGCGCGTTTATCTCGGCGTGGACCCAACAGCTCCCGATATCCACCTCGGCCACACGGTGGTTCTGCGCAAACTGAAACATTTTCAGGACATGGGCCACACTGCAATTTTTCTAATTGGCGATTTTTCGGCGATGATCGGCGATCCGACCGGGCAATCGGAGACGCGCCCCCCGCTCCAGCGGGAGCAAGTGGAAGCCAACGCGAAAACCTACCTCCAGCAGGTGTACAAGATTCTCGACCGCGAAAGGACCGAAGTTCGCTACAACAGCGAGTGGCTCGGGAAAATGACGAGCCAGGACGTGGTGCGTCTGTGCGGCCACTATCGGCTTGCCCGGATGCTGGAGAGGGATGATTTCCGAACCCGCCTCGATAGGAATCTTCCGATTTCCGTTCATGAGCTGCTGTATCCGCTGCTAACCGCCTACGACGCAGTGAAGCTCGAATCCGACGTCGAGATCGGCGCGACCGAGCAAAAATTTAACTTGCTGGTGCATCGGGATATTCAGCGCGAATATGGCCAGCCTTCTCAAGTGGTGCTCACCATGCCCATTCTCGTCGGGCTGGACGGCGAGCGTAAAATGTCCAAGTCGCTGGGCAATTACGTGGGCATTAGCGAGCCGCCGGCGGAAATGTTCGGCAAAGTGATGTCCGTTTCGGACGAATTAATGTGGCGCTATTACCTGCTGCTGACGGATAAGACCGCGCCGGAGATCGATGCGATGCGCGAAGCCGCGCGCGCGGGTTGCCAGCATCCACTGGAGTTGAAGAAGGCGCTGGCCACGAAGATTGTGGAGGACTTTCACGGCACGGAGGCGGCGGCGGGCGCGCGGCTTGACTTCGAGTTACAGTTCCAGCGAAAAGGCGTTGCGGACGTTCCCGTCCAATCACTAACGGACTTCGTCCCTGCCAAGTTACCTTACTTTCTTGCCTTGCACGGCCTAGCAGAATCGAAGTCCGAAGCGGCCCGCAAGATCAAAGAGGGGGCCGTCTCCATCAGTGTAGGAGACTTCAGCCCCGCGCGCTGGGAGCGCCTTACCGACCCCGCCTGGGAATTCGACCCCCAAAATTACCGGGACAGTCCTGTGGTGACATTCAGGGTCGGAAGGCGTCAGCTAAGATTCAAGATTGAATGAAACGGCGAATGATCCGTGGCGGGCGGTTGGTTGTCTGAGGAAGCGAATGAAGTTCCGACGGCCTGGGCAGCGAGCTTGCCAGCTTGCCATTTTTTCTGGAATTGGATTCATTGTTTGGCGGGAGCCAAAGTCAGGTTAATTACAACCTGGTTGAATGGACTGACCGAGCTGACGGTGCGGACGTGGGACACCTTGTCTTGGAACTTGGCCTGGATCCGGTAATCATGGTGCGGATTGAGTCCGTCAAAGGAGTAATGGCCGCCGTGCAGGGTGTAGCTGGCGAGCGTCTTGTTGGTTTCGAGATCGGTCAGCTCCACGGTGGCGCCATCCACGCCATTGCTGGCGCTGTCCATGACTTCTCCGGAGATGCTGCGCAGAACCGGCGGTTTTTTCTTGGCGGAAAGGGATGCAGGGAGGAACACGAGGACTGCAATTGCAGCGCAGAGGCTCAAACGAGTCGTTGCAAATTGTATTCGCCCGGTTTTCAGAATGCAGAAGACGCTACGGCCGGAAGACCATCTACCATTTTTCATCCTCATCTTCCTCTTCATCCTCTGCAATGGCATTCAGTTCGAGTGGATCGATGCTGACCACTTCCAGTTCCACTCCGCACTCCGGGCAATCCACGATCTGTCCTTCTTCCACTTCGTCTTCCTCCAGGTCAATCGCCGCTTCGCACTCCGGGCACTGGGCCATAAACCACCCCCGACAGGATTTGTTTCCATCTCCAGTAAAGAGTCTATTCATTTCGATTGGCGATGTCCAGAGGTTCAACCTGACGAATTCACGCGGCACGTCCGCTCAAAATTGAGCGCGGGCTGGACTGGAACAAGCCGCTCGGGAAGCAATGGCCATCAGCCGATGCGCACATCTAGGGGGCCAAAATGCGGGTAGCTGCCAAGCGGCGGGCCGGTCAAACCAGGCCATTTTGTCGAGCCCGTTGCAAGCGGGTCTTCCGTGAGATGGGGGATACGATGGGCAACTACTAAATGGGCGGGCGTAGATGCGGGTAATGAAGCAGTGTATTGAAAGTGAAGTTCGTCACGGAATAGACCCGCTTGTGTCGTAACCAGGAACTGGGTGAACCGTGTTGCGCTGCCGTCCCGGCTGCATAGGCCAGCAGGATGTCAGAATTACGGGCATGCACATTGTCCAATTATTTCGCAGAGACTTCGCTCCGGAGAGCTAGCCACGGGCCGCGGTCCTGGCCGGATGCGACAGCCCGTGGCGCTCTCCATCCCCTTGTGGGCCGCTGCGCTTACTTTTGCTGCTGTACAGGGGAAACGGTTGCGACCGTGATGGTGTCACCTCGCAGCGACCCTTGAACAGTGATCGATTTCCCAGCATAGGCGGCGAGCTGGTTTTGAGGATCAACTTGGAAGACGCTGCCACCCGAAACCAGAACATACTTCGCGCCGCTTGCCACGCATTGGGAAACACATTGCGCGGCTTGGTCACTCGGTCTGGCGTGCTTGGCTCCGCAATTGCTATCGCTCACGACGCCCGTCCAAGATAGGCCGTCCCGTTGAGTTTGGGCTACTGTCTGGCCGCCTTCCGGACCCAGTTCAAGTTGCTGGCCTTGTGGGGAGCGGCGGTTTGGCTGGACAGCCCAGACCAAAGTGACACAGCCAAGAAGCATGAGAAGTGGAAACGGTATGTGCCTTACGTTCATTGGCATTGTTCCCTCATAAATTTTTGTGTGAGGCCGTCCACTCCACCGCTGTCATCGGTGAACGATCTTCCTGCCATCGCAGTGAAATCAATGGGCTCAATTGAAGAAAACTCGTGTTTTTTTCTCCAAACATTTCCCTTCCGGGATTCTGTATGTGCAATGACAATTCCAAAGTAAGACCCAACTTGGGTTGAACGTTCAACACACGTGTTATGAGTGAGTTACAGTTACACCGTCATCAAGAAGCTGGCAAAGCAATCTCTGCCAGAAAGGAAAAAGCTGCCTGAGTCGAGCAAATTTTTCCAGCCCGTGGCCACCCTTCCGCGAAGCACAAGAATTAGGACTGTTGGGAGTGAATCAATCTTCAACTGATATCCCATGACTGTGGATCAATTTCTGCCAACTTTAGCATTGATCTGAGGGTTAAAATCCATTACTGTCTGATTGCCCAGGGAACTGAATCGAGTCCAGAGTCCCCATGCCGGGGGCAAGCTGCCGGAGTGACGCAGTTTGCTGTAGCGGCGCTCATAGAGCGCCGCTACAGCAAAGAAACTGAGACACTACCAAGCTGCCGCCTCGCTTGACGGTTGTTTGTTCCTGGAACTACGATAAGAATTGCGCTGGCCCCTGCCGTGGATGGGCCTTGGCTGCGATCGACTGATGAATCAAGTCAAACGGCTGATCAGGTTTATTCGCCCTTACACCTTTCGTTTCTTCGCAGCCCTGGTTTTGATGGCGGTGGTGGGCGCTTGCGAAGGATTGACAGCGCTTTTGATCAAGCCGGTTTTCGACCGGGTGTTAACTACCGAGCGCACCTCGGGCCCCATTCTTCTTTTTAAGCTCCCATTCGGCCGCCGCGCACTTTATTTACAGGATCTTATCCCACACAATATTCATAGCGCCTGGGCCATGGTGGCGGTTGCCATCATCGGAGTAACGCTGATTAAGGGGCTCTCTGAGTACTTCGCCACCTATTCCGTGAATTTCATCGGCCATTCGGTGGTGCGGGATCTTCGCAACCTGCTTTATTCCAAGATCATTGGGCAATCGCTGGCCTTTTTCTCCGGAAACTCGACGGGCAAGCTGATGTCGGCTGTTACCAATGACATCGACAAGATTCAGAGCGCCGTCTCGCAGGTTTCCGCCGATGCGCTGAAGCAGGGCTTTACGCTGATTGGGTTGCTGGCGGTGATCTTCTATGTGGATTGGCGCCTGGCCCTGGCTTCTCTGGTCCTTATTCCCCTGGTGGTGTATCCCTCCGCCAACATCGGCCGTTACATCCGCCTCTCCAGCCGCTCCAGCCAGGACAAGATGGCGGAACTGAACAATATCCTCCAGGAAACTTTCAGCGGCATCCGCATCGTCAAAGCCTTCGGAATGGAATATTTTGAAAACTCCAAATTTCGCGCCGCCACTCAACGGCTACTCAAAGTCAACCTGCGCTGGGTGCGGGCGAATGCTCTGAACTCGCCCTTGATGGAATTGGTGGGAGCCATTACCATTGCCGGGTTGTTGCTCTACGCCCGCAACGAAATCGTTCACCACGCCCGGACCATGGGCGCGTTCCTGGCTTTTCTCTATGCGATCATCAAGATGTACGAGCCGATCAAGCGGCTGACCGGCGTGAACAATGCTTATCAGCAGGCGGTGGGAGCTTCCGAGGAGGTCTTCCGGTACCTGGATGTGAACTCGGAGATACCCGAGGATCCGAACGCCATTGTGCTGCCTGCCTTTTCACGGGAAATCGCATTTGACAGTGTGGACTTTGCATATCTCAAGGACTTTCCGCTCCTGCACGGCGTGAACCTGCGAATTCGCAAGGGAGAAGTGGTGGCAATCGTCGGCTCCAGTGGCGCCGGCAAGACGACTCTTGCCAACCTTATCCCGCGCTTCTTTGACGTTACTCAGGGCCGCATCCTGGTGGATGGACAGGATATCCGGCGCGTCAAACTGGCATCGCTCCGCGCTCAGATTGCGATGGTCACTCAGGAAACAGTGCTCTTCAATGACACGGTATTCAACAACATCGCCTACGGCCAATCGGCGCTGAAAGAAGCCGATGTGGTGGAGGCTTCCCGCGCCGCCCTGGCCCACGACTTCATTATGGAAATGCCGGAGGGCTACCAGACGATGATTGGCGAGCGGGGGCAGCGGCTCTCCGGCGGCCAACGGCAACGCATTGCCATCGCGCGCGCTATCCTGAAGAATTCGCCGCTGCTAATTTTGGATGAGGCCACCTCCGAGCTGGACTCGGAATCCGAATTACTGGTTCAGAAAGCGTTGCTGAACTTGATGGCTGGCCGCACAGTGTTGGTTATCGCCCACCGTCTTTCCACCGTGCGTCGCGCGGACCGGATTGTGGTTCTTGACCGTGGAATGATTTCCGAAATTGGGACTCATGAGGATTTGGTGACGCGCGGGGGCATTTATCAGCGTCTCCATGAATTGCAATTTGTGGATGCGGAACCTTAGAGCGGAAAGATCAAAAGACAGTGGCGAGTGATAAGTGACGAGTGGCAAGTGATTGGTGATGGATGAAAAGGCAGGGTCAAGAATTCGACAACTTCTTTCCGGTCAGTTTTCGCTTGTCACTCGTCACTAACCACTTATCACTCATCACTCGCCGGTTGCCACCTGGCACTTGCCAATGATCAGGGCTTTCGAGGTTGACCCAATATGATTCGCAGTATGACGGGCTACGCCACCGGGCGAACTGAGGAGGGCGATTTTTCGCTAAGTGTCAGCTTAAGGAGCATCAACCACAGGTTTCTGGATCTCCAGATTCGTTTACCGGCGGGGCTTGAGCCGCTGGAACCGGATATCCGCAGACAAGTCCAGGCCCAGATTGCACGAGGACACTTGGAGTTGGCAGTGGCGCTGGAACGGCCCGCCAGTGATGCTCTGCGGGTGGACCGTAAGGTCCTGGGTTCGTACGTATCAGCGCTGGAATCCATCCGCAGCGAATTCGGTCTTCCGCCGGGGGTTGACTTGGGGGGATTGTTGCGCGCGCCGGGTGTCCTGGTGGCGGGTGAGCCGGAGATTCCCGCCCCGCAATTTTTGCAAGTCCGGGAATCTCTGGGTCCGTTGCTGACGGAAACATTGGGCCATCTGAACGAAATGCGAAGGCGTGAAGGCGCGGCTTTAGAGCGTGAATTGCGAGCGCGGTTGGATAAACTGGTCCTGGAGATCGCCGCTACCGAACGGCTCTCTGAGAAGGTTCTGATGCTTTACCAGCGGCGGCTGGAGAGGCGGGTGCGGGATCTGATCGGAAGCGCCGCCATTGACAGTGCGCGCCTGGCGCAGGAGGCCACGTTGCTCGCATCCCGTTCTGACATCACGGAAGAGGTGATGCGCTTCCGCACCCATGTGGAGCAGGCCCAGCGGCTGCTGGAGGAGAGTTCTGAAGTGGGGAAGAAGTTGGACTTTCTGCTTCAGGAGATGAATCGCGAGGCCAATACCATCCTTTCCAAGACAACCGACGTCCCCGACGTGGGCCGGGAAATTGCAGCGCATGCTATCGAAATGAAGACCGAGGTTGAAAAATTGCGCGAACAAGCGCAAAATATTGAATAGACGTGGCTAAGTCCAAGGTGAAACCGGCGGTCCAGGGTAGCGTCATTGTCATTTCGGCTCCCTCCGGGGCCGGTAAGTCCACATTGATCGGCCGCCTGTTGGAGTCGCTTCCCGGCCTGATGTTTTCCGTGTCCCACACCACGCGGCCCCCGCGCCCCGGCGAGCAGGACGGGCGGGAATATTTCTTTGTGAGCGAAAGGCGCTTTAAGCGCATGATCGCGGCCCGTGAGTTTGTGGAGTGGGCGAAGGTTTATGGGAACTACTACGGCACGTCCTTGCGCCAGTTAAGGAACGCGCAGCGCACCGGCAAAGACATTCTGCTGGATATTGACGTTCAGGGGCACAGTCAGGTGAGGCGCAAAATGCAGGAGGCGGTGAGCATTTTCCTACTGCCTCCTTCTTTCCAGGAGCTGAAGCGCCGCTTGCGGCGCCGGCATTCCGATGCGCCGGAGGTGATCTCGCGGAGGCTGGCTCAGGCCAGCGTGGAGGTCCATCGCTGGAAGGAGTACGATTACGTGGTCGTGAACCGCGAACTCGGATCGGCCGCGGCGTCGCTCCATGCCATTGTGACGGCGGCGCGGCACCGGCGCGAGGCGCAGCGGGAAGAAATCCTAAGAATTTGCAAGACTTTTGGAGGTTGAACCCGGCATGAACCTGCCTCAAGGTATTGACAGTAAATATCGATTTATTCTGGTGGCGGCAAAACGCGCGCGGCAACTGCAGGCCGGCGCCAAGCCGCTGATCCAGACTTCTTCGAAACGTGCGACCCGAATTGCGCAGATGGAGTTGGAGGCTGGCGTACTACCCTTTGAAGGATCACGCACCAAGCCCTTCCCGGGAACAGAAAATAAAGAGGAATAAGCTTCCTTTCCACCGGCGCCTTCAGACATGGAGCGGATCGTCCACGGGGACGGTTTCATCAAACGTTGGATATGGTCATGCGCGTGGGTCTTGGAATCTCGGGAGGGATCGCAGCCTATAAGGCGGCAGAACTTTTGCGCCTGCTTCAGGACAAGGGTCTGGAAGTTCAGGTCATCATGACCCCGGCGGCCCGGCAGTTTGTTACCCCGCTTACTTTCGCAGCGATTTCCGGCCGCAAGGTGATTACCGGTATCTTTGAGACGGCTGGGCAGGATCCCAACGTCGAAAGCGCCATCGAACATATCGCCGTGGCGCAAGGTATTGATGCGCTGGTCATCGCTCCCGCCACGGCGGACTTCCTGGCCAAGATGGCCCACGGTCTGGCCGATGATTTCCTCAGCACGCTTTACCTTGCCACGCGCGCCCCCGTGATGGTTGCTCCTGCCATGAACGTCAACATGTGGGAGCATCCGGCAACGCAGGCCAACCTTGAACTGTTGAGAGCGCGCGGAATTCGTGTCATCGAGCCGGACTCGGGTTACCTCGCTTGCGGAATGACCGGCGCCGGGCGCTTGGCTGCTGTGGAGACCATCGCCGGGGCGGTCTTTCAGGCTTTGCGCATTTCGGAAGACTTGGCCGGGGAAGTGGCGTTGGTGACCGCTGGTCCGACGGAAGAGCCGATGGACCCGGTTCGCTATCTCAGCAACCGGTCGAGCGGCAAGATGGGCTACGCGCTGGGCGAGGCCGCGCGGCGGCGTGGCGCCCGCGTCATTCTGGTGACCGGTCCGGTGGCTCTTGAGCCGCCAGCAGGCGTCGAGGTCGAGAGAGTTCGAAGTACGCACGAAATGGCCGAAGCCGTTTTGCGCCGCCTTAGCGAAGCCACGGTGGTGATTATGACCGCTGCCGTCAGCGACTACCAGCCGGCGGAAATCCGGGCGGAGAAGATCAAGAAGCAGAATGGGACGCTTAGCCTGAACCTTAAACCCACCCGGGATATTCTTTCCGAAATCTCCGCCCGTCGAAAGCCGGGGCAGATCATCGTGGGCTTTGCGGCGGAGACTACAAACCTCATCGAACACGCCACGCAGAAGCTTCGCGCCAAGAACCTTGACCTGATGGTGGCAAATGATGTCACCCAAGAAGGCGCCGGCTTCGAGGTGGACACCAATATCGTCACCCTGGTCTTCCCGGATGGCCGAATTCAATCGTTTGAACGAATGAGCAAGATCGAAGTTGCCCGCCAGATATTGAATACCCTCCCGGAAATCCGCCGGGGTTCCTTCGATCCCCATAAATCCAGCGCAACGCGGTAGCTGGTAACCATTGCACGGTTTCTGTGCAGTGGGCCTTTCCTTCCCGATGTTTGCTGAAATGTAAGGCGCATCGCAATGCGCCCCGGGGCGGTTCGAGAGCCGCCCCGGGCATGGGGTCATTACGTGCACCACCCCTTGTCACTGACGTGGGTGGCGCAGACACCGAATCTTGATGTCTGCAATCCACAACCTTTTGCGATTTACAACAATCAGGTTGTCCTGCACCATTTCGGCGCCGGAAGCCACGCCCGTTTTATCGCTGCCAGCCCCTATTAGGTAGTGGCGCAATTTGCTGTAGCGGCGCTCTATGAGCGCCGGAAATTATTGAGGATCCAGGTTCGGCGCTCATAGAGCGCCGCTACAGCAAACAAACCACGCCACTACCCCCTATTTACATTATGGCTTTGCTGCTTCTTCGGTTTCTCCTGGGCAGCACCTGTACTCTTGTGATTTCTCGAGCAGAGTAATCTTCTTTTGGAGAAGTTGGTTCTCAAGGTCTTTGTGCGCAGCCTCAAGATCCATCAGCTTTTTCAGCTCGGGCTCGCAGATGTCGCAATCGTCCAGGCATCCTTTGACGAGCACCCCGGGCGTCGGGATCGACATGGTCTTTTCCCAGCCGAGCGATTGCTGCGCCGCCGGAGAGACCTGGCCACCCACCTTGTCGAGCAAGCCTTCGTTAACAAGGTCCTGATCAACCTGTTGCAGAGCAGCCTGCCGGACGTTCACCGGGATGGGTCCCTGCTGCGCGAAGCTTGGAAACGTCCGCGCCAGGAGAGCTCCTGTCGTGCCGGTTGTGCCGCCCTGTTCCACGGCAACGCTCTGCAGTGCCCGCGTCGCCACGTCCAGGCGGCTCGAGCTTGTCGCGAGCACCCGGCTCGAAAGCACGCCAACACCCGTCAAAGGCTTCGGAGGATTCAGCGCCACGCCCGTGGGCGCAAGCGGATCGTCCACGCGCCGGTCAATGCTCACCAGTTCAAACTTGACGGTTTGGCATTTGTTGATGCGATAGAAAAGGAAAGTGACGGCGTGGCAGTGGTTTGGGTTAGAGAAAGTGCGGGAAGCCGATTCGTACTGGTCCTCGGACTCGCCCTGCTGGTGGGTGCGCGTGGCCACCTCACCAACGGAGGTTGAGGCAGCCGCCCGCGTGCTCACCTCCATGTGCTGCTGAAGAGATTCCGAATGCTGGCTGAGCGAATGCGCCAGAGTGCTGGCGGAGTTTGCGTCGTAGGAGCCGGCTGAGGCCGAGCCGCCGATGCTGAAGAGACCAAGAT
>Ga0102924_1001549_pt1 | contig 26399 bp, 28 predicted proteins | sample PaiPotPPM11metaG_FD_80116 | JGI IMG/M metagenome (GOLD analysis project Ga0102924, IMG submission 80116) | Iron sulfur acid spring bacterial and archeal communities from Banff, Canada, to study Microbial Dark Matter (Phase II) - Paint Pots PPM... ... | reverse complement strand
GGGGTCGGCGTCGTGCCCGCTGGAGTGTGTGACACGATGCGCACTCTGGCTGCGCGCAGTACCGAAATGTTCTCTTCGTGAGCATCCGCCAGGCCAGTCGAGCTGCTGCCACCGACGGGTCGCCGCTTCGGACCGGTCCCCCTTCCTCAGCACACGCAGGCAGCCGAATCCCAACCCGACCGCGGTACACGCACACGGCGCTGGTGGTCGGCCTCGTGGTCGCGGGCAACGTCGCATGGATGATCCACGACCACCAGGCTCCGCCGTGGGATCAGGCCCACTACTTGCACTTGAGCTTCGCGTGGAGACGCGCGTGGCACACCGGCGGCCTCCATCGTCTGGTCTCCTCGGTGTACAACACCGATCCAGAGCGAGCGCCGCTCTACGTGCTGCTCATTACCCCTCTCGAGGCGCAGTGGAACGGCGTCACCGCGGCCCTGGTCGCGAACACGATGGTGTTGAGCGGCGTCATCGTCGCATCCGCGCGCGTAGCAGCGCGGCTGTTCGGAGGCCGTGCTGCAGTTCTGACGGCCATCTTCGTGGCCACGTGCGCCCTCCTCGATGGCCTCAGCCGCACCGCGCTGGTGGACGTCCTGTTGGTCCTGCTCGTCACCCTCGCCGTCCTGGCTGCCGTCGAGTCGCAGGGCTTCCGCCGCCGCGGCTGGGCGCTTGCCTTCGGTGCGTTCACTGGGCTTGCGATGCTCACCAAGCTCACGGCGCCAGCGTTCGTGCTCCTGCCAGCAGCGTTGACCATGGGGCTCTCGCCGCGTTTCGTGCCCCGTCGCCAGCTCGCCAATCTGCTGCTCGGCCTCGGCCTTGCCGTGGGGCTCGCGCTGCCGTGGTACGCCGTGAACCTCGGGCCCTCATTGGACTATCTGCAGAGCACCACGAACGGTGCCCTTGCGATCGGCACGACCGCGCATCCCCTGACGTGGCATGCCTTCCAGCGCTACCTGATTGACACCATCAACCTCGGGGTTGGAGCGATCCTCGTGGTGCTGCTGGTCGGTGTCGGCGCGCTCGCTGCGGTCCAACGCCGGAGGCAGTGGGACCGCCAGACGCTGGTTCGGATCTCAATACCATTGTCGTGGTTTGCCATCGGCTTCCTCGCGCTCGCCGCCGCGCACAACCAAGACATCCGCTATCTCGCGCCCGGCATCCCAGGCCTGGCGATACTGGCGGCCGGCTCGATCGGCGTGCTCCGCCCACCTCGCCTGCAGCTGGCGATTGCGACCGTCGCGACGGTCGCGCTCGCGTGGCAGTTCGTGAGCTATGTAGCGCCCGTGTCGCAGCCGGGCGTCGCCGAGCTCGCCGTCGGGCCGCCGTCCTTCCGACTGAGCGCGCCGCTCGATGGCCGCGTCCTCGACTACGCCCGGCGCTACGGACTCCCCGACTATGCCACGCCGATCGTAAAGGACCTTGCCAGGGCGGGCCGGCGGCTCGGCGCGCGCAGCACGCTCACGGTCTGCTTGCTCGAGAGCCAGGAGGTCGTGAACGGGAACACCCTGGGCTACGTCGCGGAGAGCCGCGGCGTGTCGCTCTCGTTCGTCGATGTGAGCTACATACCGCGCTTCAGCCAGCGTGAGCTCACGCGCGCGCTCGAGGCGTGTCCAGTCGCCTTGCTCATCCGCAGCAAGTTCGGCTCGGGACGCATTGCCGTGCTGAACCGGTCCAGTGCCGCGGCGCGGTTGACGGCGACGGACCTCCGGCTCTTCAGCGGACCGCGCCCGCACCTGCCTGTCGGTCAGGGCGCGACAGTGGAGATCCTCGAACGAGGTCGCTGAACCCCGAACATGATCGGGCGCGAGCCCACATCAGCGCGATCGGGAGATGGCGAGGACGCTGAGTCGGACTGCGAGCGCCCCGGGCGACGCCGCTACGGGTATTCGGCATCGAGCCCCGCCCGGAGGGCGTCCCGGGTCAACAGGCCGCTTGGGACCGGAAGGAATCGGTATTGGGCCCCGACCGAGCCGTTGGCGCCGTCGAACTGGAGGAGGAAGACCCGACTGCCGCCGCTCGTCAACTCAGTGGCGGTGGTCACCGGATTGGGCTGACAGCAGTTCCCTCCCCAACCGATCACCCAGTCGCCCCCGGGCAGGACGCGCGCGCTGCCGCAGCAGAAGGAGCCGGGGACCAGCGGATCTGTGAGCTGGTTCTGGAGCGTCGCCGTGGCGTGGGTCGTGTCGATCGAGTACCGGACTGCACGTGGCTGTCTTCCCGGTGCGGTGCCGTTGTCATGCACGGTTACGGTTCCGTCCGCGAGCACCCGTGCATCGTGCTGACCGCTGAAGCTGCCGCCACTTGTGAACACCGAGTCGCCCTGTGCGGTCAAGCTCTCTGGGCGGGCGGTGCCGCCGAGCTTCCAGAGGACACTTCCGGTGCTGGGATCGAACCGGTAGATGCCGTCGAGGTTTCGGAAGGATGCGACGAAATCGTTGCCAGCCGCTTCGATCGAGTTGAAGTGGTAGGGATCGAAGCAGCCGCACGCGGGCGATGGATTTGCCACCCGCCATTCTTGTGGCGTCTCAGTGGCTGGCACATGGTCATTGACGTCCCACGACCACACGACCGACTGCTGGTCCGCGGTGATCTCCTGTAGGACGTAATCGACGATCGTCGCGTTGGCGGGGGCCGAATGTCCGTTCACCACCCAGCTGCTCAAGTCGATGTTGGATCTAAGCAACGCAGCGGCCATCACGTAGTCGCCGTTCGGTAGCTGCAGGAGCTCATGGAGATCGCCGTTCGAGCTCCCCGTCGCCGGCTTGATGGTCCGCACGAGGGAGCCGTCCAGCCGGTGCTCCTCGGCTCCGTTTCCGCCGGTGCCCGGTGCGAACCCGCTGGCGGACTTGGTCCAGGCCACGTCGCCGTTCGGGAGGACCATGGCGTACGGCGTTGACGTCTCCGGACCCCACCAGATGGGAACGCCATTGCTATCGAACATCGCCGGATAGCTCGCTCCGTTCGGTCCGCAGCAGGCCACCGTCACGTAGAAGTCAGCTTGTGGCGTCCCCGACCGCTGATAACTCCAGGACGGGAAGTTCGGGTCCAGGCATCGAACGTTGTATGTGGTCGAGGAACCCGAAGCAGTCCGGGCCACGATGGTGAAACGCTGGCCAGCCTTTCTGGTGACCTGCGTGTTGAAACTTCCCCCTTTGGCGGGCTGCGCGTCGACGGACACGGTCGTGCCGGTGGGCGCGGTGACCGACACCTGTGCTGGCGTGCTGTCGTTGCAGTGGCTCACATAGTCGATTACGTCGGCGCTGAAGGAAGGGAACAAAGCAGGGTTCGTCGAGATCTGCAGTGGCGGTGGGGGCGCAGGACGGATCGGGAGGCATCCGGCTAGGGCCGCTCCAAGCAGGACGACCACCGCGGTCCCTAGAGCTCGGCCCCGCCGGGGCCGCCGCTGCTCCACCCCCACGGCACCCACTCTCATCACTCCCCGCTGGGCCCCCTCGCTGCACCCAGCGGGCAGACGGGGAGCCTAGTCATCGGCAGGGTGAGGCTCGCCCGGTGGCGCGGGACCAGCAGCGATGGCGCGCCTCGCGAAGACAAAGCGCCCCGATCGTCTGGCGGGCCAGGCCACGGCGGCGGTGGCGAGACCGACGACGGCGGATCTCCTGGAGTCGGCTGCTGGGCGCTTTCCCATGATTTGCCCATGAATGACCGCGCGATCGGGTCATGTCAGCGAGCCGTGAGATGCCCTCTGGCTGAGCGTCATCGATTCCCCCGCCGACCGGCTACCAGGCGACGCTGACTCGTTCGCGGGCGTAGCAGCCGTCTTCCGCCCTACCCAGGAACGGCGAATGCCGCGTAAATGGCTCCCTATCGGCGCCGGTCGCCTCACCACGGCATGAGTCGCGGGCAGGCGCGTACCGGCTCGATGGCGTCGGCCACGGCTTCCGCCGAGGGCGCCAGGCAACGAGGATCGCGGCGGCGGCGGCAAGGGCGATGACGACCGAGATCGCGTTGGCGAGCGTGAACGCGTCGTGAACGCCGAGGCCGCGTGGACCGCCAGGGCGCCGCCGCCCGGCATGCGGCTCGCGATCGACTCGGCGGCGCCGATCGATCTCTTCGGCGCCACACGGGCGCCCGCCGCTCAGGGCACCTCCACCTCGACCATCGATCGGTGCACGGCACGGGCGGGAGGGCGTTGGTCGTGCGTATAGACGATACGATATACTGTTCCCATGAACCCGGGGGAGCTGCTTCACCACGTCCGTCGGCGCCGAGGTCTGACCCAAGCCGAGCTCGCTCGCCGAGCCGGCACGTCGCAGCCCGTCGTATCGGCCTATGAGCATGGCCGGCGCGACCCGACCTTCCACACGCTCGAGCGCCTCATCGACGCCGCCGGCGAGCGCCTCCAGATCGGTGCTCGCGTCGTGGCTGGCGGGCCGCCTCGGGCGCGAAGTGTCGACGAGCACGCGCGCCGACTTGTTGACGTGCTTCTGCTGGCCGACGCGATCCCCGCCCGACCGCGGCGGCGGGTACTGCGGGCGCCGCGACTGGTCTCATCGTGACCGTTCTGACTCTTCCGGAGCGAATCGTCGCGCTCGAAGGCGCGCTGTCAGGCATTCCGCATGCGTTCGGCGGCGCGCTGGCCTTGGCCTACTACGCGGAACCCCGGGCGACGATCGACATCGATGTCAACGTGTTCGTGTCCCCTGACCATTACGCCGATGTGGCCAGGCCACTCGTCGCGCTCGGTGTCGACGCAGAAACCGAAGAGGCGGTGTCGGCCGTCGCGCGCGACGGCCAGACGCGGGTCATGTGGGACCAAACCCCGATCGATCTGTTCTTCGCGTATGACGCCTTCCACGCGGCCGCAGCCGTAGCGCGCCGCACAGTTCCCTTCGCCGATACGACGATTCCTATCCTGGCGCCGGAGCATCTGATCGTGTGCAAGGTTGTGTTCGATCGTCCGAAGGACTGGGTTGACATCGACGCGATGGTGGATGCCGATGTCGCGCTCGATGTTGCGGAGGTGCTTCGATGGGTCGGGCGAATCGCTGGCGACGCGGACCCACGCTACGAACGGATCGCTGCCGTCTTGACAGGTCGTCGACCCTTCAGCGCGAACGCGCTGTAGATCACGCCATCGCTTTCGATGCGCTTGGTTGGCCGACGCACTGACCTCCTGCCACGCGCAGGATGTCCCAACCATTGGGACCACGCTTGTGTGACTGTCCCCGGCTGGAATGTGACCGTGACGCCCGAGGAAAGGACTGCGGATGCGAGCGATCGCCGTCTCTGAATATGGGGTTTCCCCGCGGTGGTTGAACTGCCCGAGCCTGAGCCGGGTCCGGGACAACTGCTGATCGAGATCCATGCCGCCGGCATGAACCCGATGGACCGCGCCATCGCCGGGGGCGACTGGGAGGCGAGGGGGATGCACGCGACGTTCCCGTTGGTGATGGGCTGCGATCTAGAGGGTGTGGTCGCGGCGGCCGCCGGCACGACTAGGTGGGCGCCCGGCGACGGGGTCTTCGGCCAGCTCATCGTGGTACCGCTCGGGTCGGCGGGAACCTACGCCGAGCGGGTCGTGGTCGAGGAGGACGCCCCGCGGGTGACGCTCGCGCGAGTACCGGAGGGCCTGGCCCCGACCGTCGCGGCGGCGCTGCCGACGGTGGGTGGGACCGCCCTCGACCTGACCGAGCGCGTCGAGCCGCTGGCGGACAAGACCGTGCTGATCGTCGGTGCCGCGGTGGGCGTCGGCTCGATGGTGACGCAACTGGCCGCGCAGGCCGGCGCCACGGTGATCGCCGTCGCGCGCGCCGCGGCGGCGCCGCGCCTGCGCGGCTACGGGGCGGCCGACACGATCGATCACACGGCGGTCTTCGTCCCCGCCGCGGTGCGCGAGCGTTACCCCGACGGTATCGACGTCCTGCTCGATTCCGCCAGCGACGCACCGGCCTTTGCCACGCTGGCGGGTCTGGTACGGCACGGCGGCACTGCGCTGACGACCCGTTATGTCGCCGAGATCGACACGCTGGCAACTGCGGGCGTCACCGGCATCAACTTCGCGCTCAACAATTCGCCTGACCTGCTCGCGCGAGTCGGCGACGAGGTCCTGGCGGGCCGTCTCGTGCCGCCGCCCATCACCGAGGTGGCGTTCGACGACGCGCCCGCCGTCTTGAGCCCGGCCCACCAGGCCGCAAGGGACGGCAAGTCGGTCATCGTCATCGGCCCGCCGGGCGGAAGGACCTAGACCGAGGGCGCGCTTGTGCTGACCAACTCCGACATCGCGAACCCGCCGACCGTCCCTGGCCCACCCCCGGCACCAGTGATCTTTGCTGCGCTCGGCGCGGTCATGACGCCGGCCAACGTCCCCTAAGACCTGTGGCAGCGGCGTCCCCGGCCTCGGCCGGTTCGTGGGCGACCAGCTCGGGTAGAGCAGAGCGGGGATCGGCTGTCGTGGCCGGTCGCCACCACTCCGAGCCGAAAGGAGGAGTTCGGATGCCGACCAAGCGAGCGAGCGTCAAGAACGAGAAGCAGTACGAAGGGCTTCGCAAGAAGGGCATGTCGAAGCAGCGGGCGGCCCGGATTGCCAACTCACCCGGCGCATCCAGCCGTGGTGGCAAGAGCGGCGGATCGGCCGCGTCGCGGAAGTCCAGCGGCCGCGGATCGGGCGGCAACAAGGCCCAGCGGGCGGCCGCAGGGCGCAAAGGTGGCCGAGCCACCGCCAAGCGGCGCAGCCGGTAACGCGTGCCGTCAGGCCGGGCCGGATGACGCGATCTGGTGGCGACGCACCTCGGCCGCGACGATGCTCTCGCTCAGATCCGCGGTCGGGCCGTCGCCTCGGAACGCTTCGAGCGACTCGGTGGACTCCCACTCTTCATAGACGTTGACGCGGTCGGGCTCCAGTGGATCCGCCGCCACCACGAAGTCTCGACAGCCGGGCGCGCCTCGAGCCGCGACGATGGCGTCTCTCGACCGATCGAGGAAGCGGTCCTGTGTTCCCGGGGCGAGGTTCAGTCGACCGGACACGATGAGCATGGGCGGCTCCTGACCCTGGCTTGAAGGTGGCGACGGGTCACTCGACCCAATGCTCCTCGAACACGGCGCGGGCGTCGATCAGCTTGTCGATCTCGGCATCCTCGAAGCCGTGCTCGCGCATGATCGCGCGCGTGTGCTGGCCGCAGACGGGCGGCGGTCCCCAGATGCGACCGGGCGTGTCGGAGAAGGAGATGGTCGTGCCGAAGTGCTCGAAGGCACCGACCTTCGGATGCTGCTGGTGGACCACCAGCTCGTGGGCATCCATCTCCGGGTCGTCGAAGATGCGACGCCCGAAGTCATCGTCGCACCGCTCGCAGGGGACGCCGTGGGCGTCGAGGACGGCGACGACCTCGTCGCCGGGCCGGGCCTCGAACCAGGGCTCCAGTCCAGACGCGTCGAGGGCGTCGCGGGCGAGCCCGGTCGCGGTGGCGAGGCCGTCGCGATGCGGCTCGGTGACGGCGGCGAGGCAGGCCCACCCGTCGCGGGTGCGGTAGAGCCGGTACGTCGGGTCGAGCCCGAGCTGCATCCGGTCGAGGCGGGGCCGGGGAAGCGCGGTCCCGTCGTCGGTGGTGGCCGTCATCGACGCGAGGAGCAATCCCGCGTTGAGGATCGAGGTGTCGACGCTCTGGGGCTCGCCGGTCCGGGCCCGGTGATAGAGCGCCTGGATCACGCCGATCGCGGAGAGGAACCCGTTGCCGGTGTCGCCGAGGGACGTGAGGCTCCAGAACGGGCGGCCCCCGTCCCAGCACCCGCCGTCCTCCCAAGTCACGCCGGCCAGCGAGCAGCCGGTCTGGTCGTTGCCGGGACTGTCGGATCGAGGCCCGCGGTCGAACCCGCGGGTGTGGCAGTAGATGAGGTTCGGGTTGATGTCGCGCAGCGAGGCCTCGTCGCACTTGAGCCGCCGGAGCGCGTCCCGGCGCATGTTCGAGTGCACGACGTCGGCTCTGGCCACGAGGCGGTGCAGCACCGTCAGGCCGTCGGGGGTCTTGAGGTCGATACCGATGCTGCGCTTCCCACGGTTGGCGCCGTACGCGATGTGCTGGGCGTGCCACCAGGGGTCACGCCAGGCGTTGACCTTGATGACGTTCGCCCCGAGATCCGCCAGCACCTGGGTGCCGAACGGGCCGGCAACCGCGAAGCCGAGGTCCAGCACCGTGACGCCGTCGAGCGGCGCGGTGTCGGCGCGAGTTGGAACCGCTGGCCGGTCGCGTCGGCGCGCGGGCCGGCTGCTGAGCACCTCGCCGGTGTGCTGGCCCGGGTTGGGCACCGGACCTTGTACGCGGCCGGGAGTGCGGCTGAGCCCGTACACGATGCCAACCTGTCGCAACCGTCCGTGCTCGGGGTGCTCGACGTCGACGACCGCTCCTTCGGCGAGCAGCGCGTCGTCCTGGAGCGCCTCCTCCGGGGTGCGCACGGGTTGGAGCGGCACGCCCGCCTCGGCCGCCGCGGCGACCCACTCGTCGCTCGGGAACCTGGCGAAGGCGTCGACCATCGCCGGGAAGTAGTGAGCCAGGATGACGATGCTCTCAGGATCGGGCGGGACCCGGTCGGGGTCGTCGAGCACCCGGTCGACGGGCCGACGCACCTCGAGATGGTCGCCGTCGGCGCTGCTGAGCACGAACCGCGGGTTCGGCACCCACTGCTGGATCCAGCGGCCGTCGGAGCACCGGAAGAAGCCCTTCGGTGCTCGCCGGTCATAGACCCACGACCGGTAGCCGACCGCGTCGGGCCGTTCGACGCGCTGCCACTTCGCGGCGGTCTCGGCCAGCGCGGCCTGGAGCAGCGACGTCTCGACGTGCTGGCCGCGGCCCGTCCGTTCCCGGGCCAGTAGCGCCGCGTTGATCCCGGTGCTCGCGAGGAACGCGGCGCCCATGCTCAGCCACGGCGTGTAGGTGAAGATCGGGCCGTCGCGCGGCGCGCCCGGCGCCATGCCGTCGGGAATCTCCAGGTCGGGCAGGAACGGCTCTTCGCGGTGCATGTACGGGACCGCGCCGCCGTCGTGGCTGCGCTGCACGTCGAGGATCCCGAGCCGGGCGGCGACCAGCGCGTCGTAGCCGGGCCGGTCCTGATGCCCGCGATGCGGCCCGTAGGCGGTGATCGAGCACACGATGAGCCGCGGGTTGCGGGTGAGCAGCGATCGAGCGTCGAGGCCGAGGCGGCCCATGGTCCCGGGGGCGAACGCCTCGAGGACGACGTCGGCGTCATCGACCAGGGTCAGGAACGGGTCGCGGTCGTCGGGCTGCTGGAGGTCGAGCGCCACGCTGCGGCGGCCGCGCAGCCAGACGTCGTAGCCGGCGGTGCCGCGGAACGGGTCGCCGCCCGGCGGCTCGACCTTGACGACGTCGGCGCCGTGATCGGCGAGGAGCATCCCGGTGATCGGGCCCGCCACGCCCCAGGACAGGTCGAGCACGCGGATGCCGTCGAGGACGCTCGCCACCGTTGGTTCCTCCTCAGTCGCGGGTGAGGATGGCGCCGGTGCGGCTGGCGGTCACGAGGACCCGCCGCGCCTGCGCCACCTGGTTCACGGCGGTCCCTCGGAGCTGGCGCGCCGCCTCGAGGACCAGGTTCAGCCCGTGGATGTAGCCCTCGCCGATCAGCCCGCCGTTGGTGTTGGTCGGGAGCGCGCCGTCCAGGCCGAGGTTGGCGTCGGCGACGAACCCCTTGGCCTCCCCGGGCCCGCAGAACCCGAGGGCCTCGAGCTGCATGAGCAGGATCGGTGAGAAGGCGTCGTAGATCATCGCCGCATCGAGCTCGTCTCGCCGGAAGCCCGAGTCGAACAGGCGGCGCGCCAAGGCCACCGACCCGTCCATGACCGCGAGGTCGGGCCGGTAGTGATCGGAGGCGATCTCCTGCTCGAACAGTCCCGCGGTCGCCGCCGCGCCGATGACCACGGGCGGGTTTCGCAAGTCGGCGGCCCGATCGCGGGCCGTCATCACGAGGGCGACCGAGCCGTCGGTCTCCTGGCAGCAGTCGAACATCCGGATGCACGGCTCGGCGATCCAGCGTGACGCCTGGTGGTCGTCGAGCGTCATCGGACGCTTGTAGCCCCACGCGGCCGGGTTCGTCTCGGCGTACGAACGCAGCTGCACGACCGCCCGCCCGAAGTCGGCGTTCGTCACCCCGAAGGCGTGCATGTACCGGGTTGCGTTCAGCGCCATCCACGACGCCGGGGTGAGCACCCCATACGGCATGCACCACTGCATCGCCGTCGTCCCGGAGTGTCCCGACGTCGGCGACGGTCGGGTCTTCGGTCCGCCGAACCGAGACGCGCCTGACCGGGCGCGCACGGCCCGGTATGCGACCACCACCTCGGCCGCGCCGCTCGTGATCGCGGCCGCGGCGTGGAGCAGCGTGCCCATCGAGCCGCCGCCGCCGTATGGGACCCGGGACGAGAAGCCGATCTCGCGGAACCCGAGCGACCGCACCAGCTCGGTCTCCTCGACCGGGTCGACCGTATAGCTGACGATCCCGTCCACCGCCGCGGGCTCGAGGCCGGCATCGCCGAGCGCGTCGCGGATCGCCTCGCACGCCAGCTGGAGCTCGCTCCGCCCTGCGTCGCGGGAGAACTCGGTGGCCCCGATGCCGACGATCGCGGCCCCACCGCCGAAGCCCGTCATCGGGCCGGCCGGAAGACCGGCACCGCGCGGTCGTCGACCGTCGGAGCGAAGGTGACCTCGAGCGGCATGCCGATCTCGATGTCGGCCGCCTCGACGTCCACGAGGTTCGACACCAGCCGGACGCCCTCCTCGAGGTCCACGAGGGCGGCGAGCACCGGATAGTCGAAGGCCGGGTGCTGCGGGTGATGCAGGACGGCGTAGCTGTAGAGCGTCCCTCGACCCGACAGCGTCGCGGCCTCGAACTCGAGCGAGTGACAGACCGGGCACATCGGTCGGGGTGGGTGGCGCAGGGCGCCGCAACCAGCGCACCGCTGGGCGACCAGCCGACGCTCGGCGGCCGCGTCCCAGTAGATCGCGGAGTCGGCGGTGACCACCGGGGCTTGCCGCACGGAGAGAAATAGTAGATGCTATGGGTTCAGGAGGCAAGACCGCGGGAGGGAAACGATGACGAAGCTGATCTCCGCTGACTCGCACGTGGCGGTCAGCCTCGACGCGATCCGGGAGCGGCTGCCGCGGGCGTGCCACGAGGACTTCGACGACGCGATCGCCGCCCAGGCGAAGATCGACCACGACCTCCGAGGCGGACGCAAGCTGTCGCTCGCCGACTTCGACATGGAGGCGTTCCGTGACCCCGGCTACCACGACCCCGTGGCGCGCCTGGCGGCGATGGACCGCGACCACGTGCGAGCCGAGGTCCTGTACTCGGAGGTGAGCGCCTTCCGCGCCTTCGGCCTCGTCAAGGGGGACTGGAAGCCCATCAGCCGGGCGTTCACCGACCACCTCACCGAGTTCGCCTCGCACGACCCGGACCGTCTGGCCGTCTCCTATCAGGTGCCGATCATCGACATTCCCTACGCGGTCGGGGAGGTCGAGCGGCTCGCCGGTCTGGGCGCCCGCTCGGTACATCTGCCGAACTTCCCGAGCGAGGTCGACCTGCCCGACTACCACGACCCGCGGTACGACCCCCTGTGGGGTGTCCTCCAGGAGACCGGCATCTCGATCAGCCACCACCTGGGCAACCGCCACTGGCTGTACGACGTCATGCGGCGCGACCCGACGCCGCAGGCCGCGATCTTCACGTCCCTGCCCGCGCTGGCGCTGTCGGAGGTGATCGCCTGGTGGATCCTGACCGGAACCCTGGAGCGCTTCCCGGGACTCCAGATCGTCTTCGTCGAGCCGAGCCTCTTCTGGGTGCCTGGGTTCCTGGCCCAGCTGGACCGCAAGTCCGAGGTCTACGACCTGCCGGGCCTCCGGCTGCAGCCGAGCGAGTACTTCCGGCGGAACATGGCGCTGACGTTCATGGACGACGAGGTCGGGTTGGCGCTGCGCCACATGATCGGCGTCGAGAACATCTTGTGGTCGACCGACTTCCCGCATCCGGCGACGACGTGGCCGAACTCACAGGCCGTCGTCGCTCGGCAGTTCGTCGATGTTCCCGACGTCGAACGAGACCTCATCTGCAGCGGCAACGCGGCCCGCATCTACGGCCTCGCATGAGCGCACCGGCATCGGAGCTGAGCGTCGACGGCCGCAAGCTGCGCGCCGACGGCGCGGCGACCCGAGCCCGGGTGCTCGACGCGGTGGTCGAGTGCATCCTCGAAAGCGGCTACTACGAGGCCAGCTCGAACGCCATCGCCCGCCAGGCCGGCGTGACCTGGGGCGCGATCCAGCACCAGTTCGGGACCCGCCACGCGCTGCTCCTCGCCGTGCTCGAGGATCGGTGGCGTCGGCTGACCGAGCGCATCGCGGCGACCGAGGTGTCCGGTGACACCCTCGAGGAGCGCCTGGCCTGCGTCATGGCCGCCCTCGAGGCGCACTACGGCGAACCGGAGCACCTCGTTCTGACCCAGATCATGCTCGACCTCATCCAGTCTCCCGCCACCAGCGAGACCACGAAGCAGGCGGTGGCGAGGCACGGGCGGGCGCTCACTCGAGTCTGGCGACCGCTGTTCACCCAGGCTCTCGGCGACGCCGCGAGCGACGAGGCCCTCGTCCGCTACGCCTTCCTGACCATCCGCGGGTACTTGAGCGCCAACACGATGGCCGCCAGGCTCGCGCCCCATCGGCCCGACGCGACCGTTCGCGCGCTGCTCCTCCGAGGCGTCGCCTGCGCCATCCGCGAGCGAGCCGGCGCGGCCGGTCTGGGCGTCGGCGACCGCGCGTGACGACCGGCGGCCTGGCCACCCCCTGCCCGGGTCGGCCGCGCTTCTGGCCGGCCGCGCATCCTGAGGCTCCCGGCGATCGCTGAGCCCGACCCGGCGCATCGGCGTCACGTCCTGAGCGATCTGGACATCACGACCGAGCAGGTGACAGCGGAGCGGTCGATCAGCGTCGCTCCGGTCGTCGACGCGGTGCGCAACCGCGCCGGGGCCGCGTCGCTCGGGTACCAGGCGGCCCTCGTCGATGTGAACTGTGCCCTCGTCGCGCTCATCCCGGCTCACCCAGACTGGACTGCCACCGCCGACCTCACCCTCCACGGCGTCGATCCCCTGACCCGGGGGCCCACCGTCGTCGACAGCCGACTCGTCCGGGCCGGCCGCAACATCATCACGGTCTCGGTCACCGTCGCCGATGGCCGCGGGTTCGACCCGTTCGCCGGCGACGACAGCGCCGCCGCGGTGGGGCTCGCCGGTGACGCGCTCGTGACCGCAGCCCGGGGGCTCGTAACGTTCGCACGAATCCCCCGGGGGGCTTCCAGCTCATCGACGTCGTTCGATCCCCGGAGCGTGATCGGGCAACGCCGTTCGCTCTCGCCGGCCCTCGACCCGCCGGTGATCGGCCTCGCCGAGCGCCTCGGACTGCGAGTCGTCGATGCGGATCGGGGCTGCGTCGAGTTGTCGATCTCCGACTACGTGCGCAACAGCTTCGGCGCCATCAACGGCGGTGTGGTCGCGATGGTGGTGCAGGCGGCTGCCGAGGCCGCGCTCGAGGAGTTCGTGGCAACCGACCTCCAGGTCCACTACCTCTCCCAGGCCCAGGACGGACGAGCCCGAACCGTGACCGCGATCCTGCGTCGTGGCGACGAGCACGCGGTGTGCCTGGTCGACGTGCTTACCGCGGACGAAGCTGGTCAGCGACTCGCGCAGGCAAGTGTCACCCTGCAGCGCGTGGCCGACTGACAGCCGCGGCCCGGTCGCGCGGAGCGACCGAGGTCGCGCTGCCGTCTACGAGCGACTGGATGTGGTCCGCGACCTCGCTGAGCTCCTCGGCATCCCTCTGCAGGTCGCCGGCGTCGATCGCGGCGTCCGCGAGGTCGTGGCTGATCGCAACCAGGCGAGCCCGGGCCTGGCCAAGCACTCGCCGCCCATCGACGCCTCGGCGGAGGTCTCGGTTCTGCCGGCTCGGTTCGGTCGCGGTCATCGCCTCGAGCGCGTGACGCTCGACTTCGGACTCGTGGTCGAGCTCAGGGCACGACCAAGACGGGGAAACGGTCCGTGCGGGCAACGCTCGCCCGACGGACCCGGCCAGACGGTGATACCGGTGGGCTGAGCCGCCGACGACGATCGCGACGTCGGCCTCGGCGCCATAACGACGCTGGAGGACGTTGGCGACCGCCATCAGCTCGGCCGGGATCGAGCCGATTCGTCGGTGGAAGTGCCACCGATGGCGCTCGCCCCGGAGCCGGTCCCGTACCTCCTCCCGCAGGGCCCCCGGGGGTCACCATGCGGGAGTCAGCCGTCAACCGCCTCTACCAGGGTCTCGCGACCGTCATGCGACGCCGCACCGAGCTCAGCAACGAGGTGCATCCCGGGATCTCGCTGGCGAGCTACTCGATGCTGACCCAGATCGAGCCTGCGCCCGGGATACGCGCGGCCGATCTGGCGGTCCTGTTCGGCTTGGACAAGTCCACCGTCTCCCGGCAGCTCAACGAGCTGGAGGCGGCGGGACTGATCCGACGCGACGGCGAGCGGCCGGGCCGCCGGGGGGCCGCGCTCGTGCTGACCCCCAGCGGGCGGCGCCGGCTCGAGCAGGAAGCGGCGCGAGCTCGTCAGCACCTCGGCGAGCGCCTCGCCGGATGGAAGGAGCGAGACATCGAGGCCTTCGCGCAGATGGTCGAGCGCTTCATCGACGACCTTGGCTGACCGCGGGCGCTGGGACCTCGGCATGATCCGCCCTGAGGACCGAGCAATGCTTGCGTCCGCAAGTATATGGGAGCAGACTCGGGGCGTGTCGGTGAGGCCGCTCGACGATGCCGAAGAGCTGCTCTTCCGGGCCTTGATGCGCCTGACCATCACCCTTCCTCGGGTCATGAGCGATGACCTGGAGCGGTCGTGTGGCATGAATGCGACGGAGTACCGGGTTCTCATGCACCTGTCGGAAGCACCCGATCGACGGCTCCGGATGTCCGACCTCGCCGATCGCACCGGTCTGTCGCCGAGCCGGATCACGAGGGTCGTCGACGCGATGACCGAGGGCGGCCTCGTCGAGAAGCTGCAGGGCTCCCGCGACGGGCGCAGCACGTTGGCGACGCTTACGAAGGAAGGACTCGCAACGCTTCGGCGCGCCTATCCGCATCACCTTCGAAACGTCCGGCGCACGGTGTTCGATCACCTCGAGCGCGACGAGACACTCGCGATCGGGCCGGTGCTGCGTCGGCTCGCCGAAGCCGTCGACGCCTTGAACGCTCCCGGGCCGCGGCCGGTGCGGCGGGCCGCCAAGCCCCAGTCGGGGGCCGACTCCGGGCCCATCGTGAGTTCACGGCGGTGACCGAGGGCATCGCAGGCGGGGGGCCTGAGCCCATGCCGAGGGGACTGCGCCACTACTTGCTCAAGCAAGCATCCTGGCCTAAACTTGCTGGCGCAAGCATCGTCCGCTCCTGAACGGAGGCCACCCATGACCATCGACCCCAAGCATCTGCTGGTCATCGGAGCCGGTCCCGGCGTCGGGGGCGCCGTGGCGCACCGGTTCGCCGAGGGTGGCTACGACGTCACGCTCCTGGCTCGCAGCACCGATGGCCTCTCCAAGCTCGCCGACGCGCTGAGTGATACCGGCGCCAAGGTCGACACCGTGGCCGCAGACGCGAGCGATCCCGAGGGGCTGCGGACGACGCTCGCCTCCCTCTACCAGCGTGACGGCGCGCCCGGCCTGCTCGTCTACAACGCGTCGATCCTGGCGCCGGACACGCTGCTGGCGAGTGACGTTGCCCACCTGCACGAGGCCTACGACGTCGACGTCGTCAGCGGCGTCGTGGCCGCCCAGGTCGCGGTCCCCGCGATGCGAGCCGGCGGCGGCGGCACGATCTTGTTCACCGGCGGCGGCTTCGCCGACTACCCGATGCCAGCCCTCGCCACCATCTCGCTGGGCAAGGCGGCGCTGCGGTCGGCGGCGACGATTCTGTGCGCCGACCTTGCCGGTGACGGCATTCGCGTCGCCAGCATCACGATCGCCGGACAGGTTGCGCCGGGGACGCCCTTCAGCCCCGATCGAATCGCCGAGACGTTCTGGACCGTTGTGCAGTCGGACGGCGCCTGGCAGCCCGAGGTCCGCTTCGAGGGCAAGTAAGGACGCCGAGCCGCGTTCGGCGCGCCCCGGCCGGCGCACCACACCTGGCCGCGCCCGAGGCGGCGTCCCGACAGAATCATCGGGGCGTCGCCGGCCGGCGGCGCTGACAGGGTCTGACGGAGAGCGAGCCGATGCCGGAGTTGCCGTACTACCGGGCGGATCTGGCCCGGATCCATCACGAGGGCTTCGGCTTCCACGCCGATGCCGTCGCGCCGGGAATCTTGCAGCTCCTCGAGCCGGTGCTGCACGGCCGGGGGCTGGTGGTCGAAATCGGCTGCGGGTCGGGGTTGCTGACGCGGTACCTCGTCGAGGCCGGCCATCGCGTGCTCGCGACCGACGCGTCGCCGGCGATGCTCGAGCTCGCGCGTGCCTACGCGCCGGGAGTCGAGGGACTCGAGCAGCTGCGACTCCCCGACGACGCGGTGCCCGCGGCCGACGCCATCGTCAGTGTCGGGCACCCGCTGAGCTACTTGGATGACGACGAGCAGGTTCGAGCGTCGCTGACCGCCATGGCCGAGGCCCTTCGCCCCGACGGCGTCCTGGCGTTCGACATCTGCGACTACGAGTGGGGCGAAGCGCGCCGAGAGCAGGGGCCGCAGGTCTGGTCCGGCGATGACTGGCTGCTCGTCACCCGCACCTCGGTCCCCGATCGGGGGACGTTCCGCCGAGACATGACGACGTTCGTTCGCCAGACCGCGGAGCTCTGGCGCCGCGACGAAGAGGTCCACGACAACGTTCTGCTCGCCACCGCGCAGCTCCCGGCGCTGCTCGCCGCGGCCGGGGTCGCGGCGGAGGTCCGCTCGAGCTTCGGCAGCGAGGCCCTCCCGAGAGGCCTCGTCGCGGTCGTCGGGCGGCGACTGGACTGAGCGGGCCGTCCCTCCGGCTCGTCCACGCGAATGTCCCGGTCCGGAGGGCACCGCGGCGCGGTCAAGCCGATCGGCCGGAGCCCGGCCTCGCAGGAGCCCGACTCGGAACGGGCGCAGCTCGGCGCGCAGGAAGCCCACGGTTACCGTGAAGGCCGGCCCGTCCCCGACGCGAGGAGCAGCCGTGAAGCTCATCCACCACGTCGTTGACGTCGCGGCGGCGAAGGCGAAGGTCTGGGCCGCGCTCACGGAGCACGACCAAATGGCGGCCTGGTGGAGCACCGAGGTCACCACACCGACGGCTGCCGTCGGCGCCATGGTGCACTGGGTGTTCGTCGGCGACTTCAACCCGGTCATGGAGATCATCACCCTCGAGCCGGAGCGGGAGCTCGGGTGGCGCTGCGTGTCAGGTCACGAGCCGTGGCAGGACAGCACCTTCCGGTTCGAGCTGGCCGACCACGACGTGGGAACCCGGCTCCGGTTCTGGCAGGACTACGCGGTGGAGCTCAGCGACGACGCCTACGGCATCTACAACTTCAACTGGGGCTACTACCTCGAGAGCCTCCGCCTGCTCTGCACGACCGGCACCGGGAAGCCGTTCGTGACGCCGGGATGACGAGGCGCGACCGAACGCGACCGCCCGGGTCTCAGGACGGCGTCGCCGCGAGGACCCGCTCGGTGGGCGGCGACTCCGGCTGGCGGCGCGGCGGGAGCAGGGTCGGGAGCGTGGCCAGCGCGCCGAGGTAGAGGAAGAGCGCGAGCACGAGGACGGCGCCGAAACCGAACGTCATGGCCAGGATGGTCGAGAGCACCGCGCCGACCACCGACGCGAAGCCGTTGACGGCCCACCCCCAGGCCACGTACTCGCGCGGGTGCTCGGTGAGCGCGGCGACGGCTCCGATGCCGAGCGGCATGAACATGCCGAGGCACAGCCCGAGCGGGGCGAGCACCACGAGCGCGGTCAGGACGCGGACCGCCAGCGACGCCGAGAGCAGGGCGTCGGTCAGGGGCGTCAACCCGAACAGGTAGAAGAGGGCGAGCGCGGTGATCGACCCCACGAGGACGGGCAGGGCGCGGCGGGGGTTCGCCTTGATGCGCTCGCTGAGGAAGGCGCCGATGCCGGTGAACACCAAGAGGGACATGAGCGTCACGGTCAGGGAGTAGGTGGGGTAGCCGAGGAACAGCGTGAGCCGCTGGATGAGGGTGACCTCGAAGAAGATGAAGCCCAGGCCGAGCAGCGCGAAGTAGGAGGCCGACCGGCGCTTGCGGGGGAGCCGGGACCACGTCTCGCGGATGCGCAGGAACGGCAGGAGCAGGAACACGGTCGCCATCAGCACCGCGATCCCCAGCAAGAGCAGGAGCACCCGCTCGCCGACCGCCTGCTCGAAATCGAGCTTGTCGATGGGCTTCGTGAAGTTCGAGATGACGTCACCGAACGGCGTGAAGTGCCAGAAGAACGGTCGGTTGTCGGAGATCGGCCGGACGTCGAACGGATACGAGTTGTAGAACGCGTCGAGCTGGGCCCCGTGGGCGTTGATGAGCTGGCTCACCGAGTTGCCGTCGTCCAGGCGACCGGGTGCGTACCGCAGCGTGCCGCCGGGGACGCGGGGGAGCGCGTCCGCGAATCGGTTGATGTCGGCGGTGGTGAACGGCTGGCGCTTCACGAGGATGGTGCTGAACCGGTGGCCGTTGATGTCGGGGGATCCGGCGACGACGAGGTGCTGGCGCGGGTCGTGGATCCCGAGCTGGGCCAGGGCGTGACGGGCGGTCGCGACGTAGCGCAGGGTGCGGTTGGGCTTGTCGAGCTCGCCGAACTGGACCGCCAGCACCCCGTTGCGGCTCAGGTGCTTCAGGCTGTCGACGATCGCGTTGCTCGTGTACAGGTAGCTCTCGGACAGCACGTTGGCGTCGACGGTGGCCGCGTTGGCCGCCGCGTAGCTGTCCGGGGCCGGGAACCACACCAGCTGGTAGGGGTTGCTGCTCCGGGCCAGGTAGGAGCGGCCGTCGCCGTTGACCCAGTTGACATGTTTGTTCTGGGCCAGGTGGCCGTCGTAGCGCGCGTACTTGTCCTTGACGAGCGACCACGTCACCGGGTTCAGCTCGACGGCGTCGATGTGGCGGGCCCGGTAGTAGAGCGACGTCAGCACCTCGTTGCCGCCCGCGGCCCCGATGATGAGGACCCGCCCCGGCGCGGCGCCGGTGACCGCGAAGGGCAGCCGGCGAGGATCGGTGTTGAACCGGGTGAGCGACGCCGGGTTGCCGTTGTACTGGTAGATGCCGGAGCCGAGCAGTCCGTCGTGGTACAGGAACCGGACGCCGACGTTGTTGGCGACGTCGACCCGGAAGATTGGGCTCCACGACGAGTACGCGGTGTTCGACGACGTGAGCTGGGCCTTGGCCCCGTCGTCGGCCACCTCGGGGAGCAGCGCGGGTTCGACGACGAGCACCCCGAGCACCACCGTGACGACGGCGCCGATCGCGACCGCGTGGATGCCCGCTCGCGTCGCGATGCTCAGGCCGGTCGCGGCCAGGACGAGTCCGGCCAGCATGATCGTCGCCGGCGGGCCGATCGAGGAGATCAGCGCCACGACCACCGCGCAGGCCAGGCCGGCGCCGACGAGGTCGGCGAAGTACAAGCGGCCGATCTGGTCCGAGCGCCGCGAGAAGAGCGTGGCGACGATGACGCCGACGGAGAGGAACGAGGCGAAGATCGCTACGCAGATCCCGAGCAGGCCGGCCACCGCGCCGACCTGGCCGGCGTTGCCGTAGTCCCAGATGCTGAGGGTGTCGATCGACACCCGAGCGACGACGATGTAGCCGACCGCCACGCTCACCGCGCCGGCGAGGAAGCTCCACTGGAGGATCGTCGCGGTCGCGGCGCGTTGCAGCCGGCGCGAGACGGCGACCAGAACGCCGCCGGAGCCGATCCCGAGCAGCGCCAGCCCGATGACGAGGTACGTGTAGTAGTAGAAGAGCTTGAACGAGATCACGCGCGTGTAGCTGATCTCGAGCAGCAGCGCGGCGAAGCTCACCGCCATGATCTCGACGCCGTAGCTACGGACGGAGGACCCGGCGCGCGGGAGCTCCTCGCTGGTGGTCATCGGGTTCCTATCGGACGGCCTGGCGCCGGGCACGGCGGATCATTCTGACTGACGCGTGTGCCGCTCGCCGATGCGCGGCGCCGGTCAGCTCGCGCCGGTCGATGCGGTGGCACGCCGGCGGTAGGCCGACGGCGTCTCACCGCAATACCGGCGGAATGCCCTCGTGAAGGCGCTGACGCTGTCGAAACCGACACCCGTGGCCACGTCGAGGACGGTGGGGCCGGGCTCGGCCAGCCGGGCCATGCCACGGAGCAGCCGACTCTCGAGCAGGTACTGGCGCCACGTCATGCCGGTCTCGGCGGGGAATCGCCGTCGCAGCGTGCGCTCGGACATCCCGACCGCGTGGCAGACAGCGGCGGCGGTGACGTCGGCCAGGTGCTCGTTCGTGTACGCCATCACGGCCGCGGTGGCCGGGTCGGCACTGGTCGGCAGGCAGAGGGGCGTCTCGTGCTCGAGCCAGTCGAGGGCGAGCTTGGCGAGCGCCTCGAAGAAGGCGTCGGCGACAGGATCACTCGCCGGCCTCGTGATCGGCCACCGGACGCCGTAGACGATCATCTCCCGGATCACGGGCGCCGCCGCCAGCACCCGGGCCCGATCGTCGACCCACGGGACCATGTCCGGGTCGAAGAAGACGGACACGCTGCGGACCCGTCGCAGGGTGGTGTTGTGCGGCAGCCGGGCCGGGATCCACACCGCCTGCTGGGGCGGCAGGAGGTAGTGGGCGGTCTCGGTCTCGACCTCGGCGGTCCCTTGGAACGCGTACTCGATCTGGTGCTGGGGATGGGCGTGCCAGCCGGTCGTGAGGTCCTCGCCTTCGTAGGGGAAGGTGCCGGCGCGCACCCCGGTGCCGTCGCGCAGGTCGGTCAGCGCCCGGTTGGCCGCCCAGGGCCGATCATTGGCCGGTCGCGCCGAGACGGTCACGAGACCCGAGGGTACTAATGGGTCAGTGAGCGCAGCCGAGCACGACGCGGTGGTCCGGCGGTCGTTCGAGGGCCAGGTGGCCATCTTCCGCGGCGAGCACTCGCCGTTCGCGCGTCGCCCCGCCTCGACGCTGGCGTGGCTCGAGCCGCTCGAGCCCGACATGCTCGCGCTCGACGTGGCGTGCGGGGCCGGCCACGCGGCGGAGGTCGCCGCGCCCCACGTTCGGCAGGTCGTGGGAGTCGACCTGACGCCCGCGCTCCTCGACGTCGCGGCCGATCGGCTCCGGGACGCCGGGATCGCCAACGTGCTCCTCCAGGTCGGCAACGCGGCCGACCTGCCGTTCCTCGATGCGTCGTTCGACCTCGTCTTCTGCCGCAGCGCGCTGCATCACTTCGCGAGCCCCCGGCCCGCGGTGGCCGAGATGGCACGGGTCTGCCGGCCGGGGGGCCGCGTCGTCGTGGCGGACATGGTGGCGCCGAGCGCCGAGCTGCGGGAGCCGTTCGACAGCCTCCACCGTCTGATCGATCCGTCGCACGCGGGCGTGCTGCTCGAAGCCGAGCTGGCCGAGCTCCTGGGCTCGGTGGTGGGCCCGATCTCTTACGCCGAGACCGGCGAGCCGCTGACGATCGACATCAACCACGTGCTCACCGGGGTCGCGGACCGAGACGCCGTCGCCGCCGCGCTGGACGCCGAGCTGGAGGGTGGGCCGGCGACGGGGTTCGTCCCGACTCGCGTCGACGGCACCGTGATGGTCTCGTTCACGTTCACCGTCGTCCACGCGGCACGCCCGGAACTCCCCGCGGTTGCCTCGCCGGGGCGCTGATCGCCGCACTCCGCGCCGGTCACCCGGCCGGGTGGCGCTCGCTCGACGGTCACCTCGTCCCGCTTGTCCGACGCCGTCGAGCGCCGGTAGAACACAGGGGCCGGTCGACCTCGAGCAGGAGCGCCCCCGTGCCAAGACCCGAGAGCAAGCGCTTTGACCAGCCCGACGAGACGCGGCCGTTCCAGGCTCAGAAGGGCAAGGTCGAGCTCGTCAACCTGGGTGGCGGCGTCGTCGGGCGCGGCACGTTCGAGCCCGGCTGGCGGTGGTCCGAGCACGTGAAGCCGATCGCCGGCACCGAGAGCTGCCAGAACGCGCACCTCACGTATGTGATCTCGGGCCGGCAGCGGGTCCGGATGGACGACGGCACCGAGATGGAAGTCGGGCCCGGCGACGTCGTGTACATCCCGGCTGGGCACGACGGCTGGACGGTGGGCGACGAGCCCTGCGTCGCCCTCGACTTCGCCGGGATGGGCGATTACGCCAAGCCCCGTTGACGGGAGCGCGCCGCGCGGCGTCGCGTTCCTGAGCGGGGCGCCCGGTGCCGAGCTACGTCGCCTTGTTGCGGGCGGTCAACGTCGGGGGCCGGAACCGGGTGGCCATGGCCCAGCTCCGGGCCACCCTCGAGGCGCTCGGGCACGAGGACGTGTCGACGTACGTCCAGAGCGGCAACGTGGTGTTCCGGAGCCCGTCGAGGTCCGTCTCGTCGGTCCGGAGCGGCCTCGAGCGGGCGATCCAGGACGACTTCGGCCTGGATGTGGTCGTCATCGTCCGCACCCGGGCGGAGCTCGCCGGTGTGGTCGAGCGCAACCCGTTCCGGATCTCGCGGGCCACCGAGCCGCAGCTGCACGTGGCGTTCCTGGCCGATCGGCCCACTCGACCGTCGGTCGCCCGGCTCGACCCCGAGCGCTCACCGCCTGACGAGTTCGCGGTCGTCGACCGCCAGGTGTATCTGCGGTGCCCGAACGGGATGGGGCGCACCAAGCTCACCAATGACTACCTCGAGCGCCAGCTCGGGACGAGCGCCACGGTGCGGAACTGGCGGACGGTGAACGAGCTCCGCCGGCTCGTCGAGTCCCGTTGACCGCAAAGGAGTCGAACCGTGACCGGCGCCACAGCGGCCGCGGCTCGGCGACCCCCCGGTGCCTCGTTACGGTGCACTTAGATCCGACGTGTTGAAGTGAGGGGATGAGCGGCGTGCCAGGGGACGGCGAGACCGGGGTCGCAGCCGGCCCGGCCATCGAGCTGCAGGGGCTGACGAAGCGGTTCGGGTCGAGCGTCCTGGCCGTCGACCACCTCGACCTGCGCGTCGAGCACGGCCAGGTGTGGGGGCTGCTCGGGCCCAACGGGGCCGGGAAGACCACATCGCTGCGCATGCTGCTGGGGCTGGTGCGGCCGACCTCGGGGTCGGCGACGCTCCTGGGCACCCCCGTCCGGCCCGGCGCCCCGATCCTCGAGCGCGTCGGCGCCATGATCGAGCACTCCTCGTTCGTGCCGTTCCTCACCGGCATGAAGAACCTCGAGCTCTACTGGGAGTCGCGCGGCGGCCACCTGCAGGACTCGAACGTCGAGGAGGCGCTGGCGATCGCAGGCCTCGGCGCGGCCGTGAACCGCAAGGTCAAGACCTACTCCCAGGGGATGGCGCAGCGGCTCGGCGTGGCGAGGGCGCTGCTCGGGCGGCCCGACGTCCTCATCCTCGACGAGCCGACGACCGGGCTCGATCCGGGCGAGATGCGCGAGATCCGCGACCTGCTCCAGCGCCTCCCCACCCAGGGCGTCACCGTCCTGCTGTCCAGCCACCTCCTGGCCGAGATCGAGCAGGTCTGCAGCCACGCGCTCGTCATGGACAAGGGTCGCTGCCTCCGGGCCGGGACGGTCGCCGAGCTCACCCAGGCCGGCGCTTCCGCCTACCTCGAGGTCGACGACACCGAGCGGGCCCGCCAGGTGCTCAGCGCGCGCGCCGGCGTCACCGGCGTGACGACCGAGAACTCCGGGCTGGCGGTGAGCCTCGACGGCGCGTCCCGCGCCGAGGTGGTGCGGGAGCTGGTGCGGGCCGGGGTGCGGGTTGAGACGGTGACCTCGCGCTGGCGGCTCGAGGAAGCGTTCCTCGGCCTGCTCGAGGAGGAGGAGCGCTGATGCTGGCCGCCTTCCGCACCGACTGGGCGAAGCAGTGGCGCCGCCCCCTCACCTTCATCGGCCTCGGGCTGCTCGTCCTGATCCCGATCATCTTCGTGGTCGCCACGAAGGCCAACCCACCCGGGCGCCCCGAGGAGTTCCGCGACGCCGGCGACGCCTTCAACTTCTACGGGACGAAGACCGGCCTGTTCCTCGGCGTCTCGGCGCTGGCGAACACGAGCCGGTTCCTGCTCGTCATCGTGCTGGCGATCTTCGCCGGCACCGCGGTCGCGTCCGAGGCCAACTGGGGCAACCTGCGCGCCCTGCTGGTCCGGCCGATCCCGCGCGGGCGGCTGCTCACGGCCAAGCTCACCACCGCCACCCTGCTCGGCGTCATCGCGGCGGCGCTGGTCGTGCTCACCGGCACCATCGGCGGCATCCTCGCCTTCGGCTGGCACCCGCTCACCGATGGGTCGATCCACCAGTCGGCGCCGAACATCGTCGGCAACCTCGCGCTCGGCACCCTCTACGTGTTCTGGAGCCTCTCGCCGGTGATCGCGATCGGGTTCATGGTGTCGACCCTCACCGATTCCGCGTCCGGCGCCGTCTTCGCCGCCTTCGGCTTCTACGTCGTCTCGACGATCCTCGACGCCATCACCCAGCTCCCGAGCTGGTTCCGGGTCGCGCTGCCGACCCACTACCTCGACGCCTGGCAGAAGCTCTTCCCGTCCGGCCGCCACAACGGCAGCGGGCCCACCGCCGACATGCTCCGGGGCACGCTGCTGCCGATCGCGTACGTGCTGGTGTTCCTCGGCTTCGCGTGGTGGTGGTTCCGGCGCAAGGACATCCTGTCCTGACCGGTCGCCCCTGACCGGGGCGGTGCTCCTCGCCACCGCCGCCCCGCCCCGGCGATCATGGTCGGGTCATGCGACCGGCGACGCCAGGACCCGCGGGGAGCACCCGATGAGCCCGGACCGCCGGAGCGCGGGCGTCGACCCGGCCGTCGCGGCCCGGTTCGCGACCTTGGCCGACGCCCGGCGGGCGATGATCGCCCTCGAGCACGCGGGCCTGGACGGCAACGACATCGAGCTGCTCGGCCGGCCCGTCGACGCCGCCCGCGTGCCCCGTGACCCCAAGCGGGCCGACCTCCGCCTCGTCTTCTACCTGGTGCCGAGGCTGGCGGGTGGGCTCGCGCTCGGGGCCGGCGCCGGGTTCGGGTTCGGCCTGCTCATCGCGGGCGCGCTCATGGCCGCCGGCGTGGTGTCGTGGTCGTGGGGCGCGTTCGGCATCTGCGTGCTGATCGCGCTGTTCCCGGGCGCCACGCTCGGCGTGTTCCTCGCCTTCGAGCGCTCGGTCGGCGTCGCCGAGGACTGGTCGCTGACCTTCGAGGACGCGCCGCCGGGCCCGGTGTGGGTCGGCGTCTACACCCGCCAGGACGAGGTCCGGGCTCGCGCCCGACAGGTCCTCGGACACGAGCAGCCGCTCGAGCTGCGCTAGGGAGGGCAGGGATGGGGAGGCTCGACGACCGGATCGCGATCGTCACCGGCGCCGGCGACGGCATCGGGAAGGCGGTGGCGCGGCGCTTCGCCGCCGAGGGTGCCCACGTCCTGGTGGCGGAGCGCGACGCACGCTCCGGCACCGACGTGGCGGCGGGACTGGCGTCCGAGTTCGGCGTCGACGCCGAGTTCGTGCGCACCGACGTCGGCGTGAAAGACGACAACCTGGCCATGGTGCAAGCCGCGGCCGACCGCTGGGGGCGGATCGACATCCTCGTGAACAACGCCTACGGCGGCGGGCGGCTCGGACGCGTCGAGCGCAAGACCGACGAGCTGATGGACCACGGGCTGCGGGTCGGGTTCCTCGGTCCGTTCTGGGCCATGCAGGCCGCGTTCCCGATCATGAAGGCCCAGGGCTACGGGCGGATCATCAACGTGTGCTCGCTGAACGGCGTGAACGCGCACATGGGGACGTCGAGTACAACACGGCCAAGGAGGCGCTGCGGACGCTCACCCGAACCGCGGCGCGGGAGTGGGCGCAGACCGGTGTCGTCGCCAACGTGATCTGCCCGGGCGCGCTGACGGCAGCGGCGAAGGCCGTGTTCGAGAAGAACCCCGAGCTGCGGGTGTCGGCCGAGGCGGCGCACCCGATGGGCCGGCTCGGCGACCCCGAGCGCGACATCGCCCCGGTCGCGGTGTTCCTCGCCAGCGACGACTGCCGCTACGTCACCGGCAACACGCTCTTCGTCGATGGGGGCACCCACATCAACGGCGCCGCGTGGGCACCGGACCTCGGCGACGAGTAGCGAGGCGCGAGGGCGGCCTACCCGGTAAAGCGCGGCGCGACCACGAGCGTCGGCGCGGGGCAGGTGTCGGTGCTCGGGTCGTAGGTGATCGTCACCTGGCCGGCCGCGGGTCGAGCGCTCAAGACGTTCTGGATGATCTGCGCGCCGACCGCGACAGTCGACGAT
>Ga0102924_1001548_pt1 | contig 26422 bp, 28 predicted proteins | sample PaiPotPPM11metaG_FD_80116 | JGI IMG/M metagenome (GOLD analysis project Ga0102924, IMG submission 80116) | Iron sulfur acid spring bacterial and archeal communities from Banff, Canada, to study Microbial Dark Matter (Phase II) - Paint Pots PPM... ... | reverse complement strand
GCCGGAACGGGGGCGGTTAGGGGCGGCGGGCGCGGAGGACGGCGTCGTGGATGGTGACGGTGCGGCCTTCCGGGTCAGTGGCGGGGTGCGGTGCGGCCGCGTTGGTGATGACCTTCCAGGCGGCCGGGTCGAGCAGCGCGGCGACGTCGTCGCCGGTGAAGAACAGCTCGGGCTGGGGCGGCCGGGGCATCGTGGTCTGCAGGTCCAGCGGATGGTGGCCGACGATCAGCAGCGTGCCGCCGGACCGGACCGCGCCGGCCAGCCGGCGGAACAGCGCCTCCCGCGGGCCGGCGGGCAGGTGCAGGTACTGAGCGCAGACCAGGTCGTACCGGGCCGTGCCCGGGTCCCACGTGGCCGCGGTGATGTCGCCGTGCTGCCAGTCGATGCGCGCGGCGATCTCGGCGCCGGCCCGGGCGGCGTGCCCGGCGGCCCGCCCGAGGGCGACCGTGGACAGGTCGACCGCGGTGACCTGCCAGCCCCGCTCGGCCAGCCAGATCGCATCCGCGCCCTCGCCGCAGCCGACGTCGAGCGCCGCTCCCGGGGCGAGCCCGGCTGCCTCGCCCACCAGGTGAGGGTTGGGGTTCCCGCTCCACAGCGCGGGGTGCGCACGGTAGCGCTCATCCCAGAACTCCTCGTCGAAGCGCTCAGTCACGCCGCATCCCTCCAGTAGCACGGGCCGTCAGAACGACCATGCGGTACGACCCAGGTGATGTGCAAGTCTGTTTGCCGCTCTGGCAAAATGGAAGCATGGACGGCGATCTGGACCATGTTCTCACCGCGGTCGGTCCGCGGCTGCGGGCGCTGCGCCAGCAGCGCGACACGACGCTGGCCGACCTGTCCGCGGCGACCGGGATCTCGGTCAGCACCTTGTCCCGCCTGGAGTCCGGCCAGCGCCGACCGAACCTCGAACTGCTGCTGCCGCTGGCCCAGGCGTACGGGGTGCCGCTCGACGACCTCGTCGGCGCGCCGCCCACCGGAGACCCGCGCGTCCACCTTCGCCCGATCGTCCGGCACGGCCGGACGTTCCTGCCGCTGACCCGCAGGCCCGGCGGCATCCAGGCCTACAAGCAGGTCATCCCGCCCGCGCGCCGCGCCCAGCAGCCGGACCCGCAGACCCACGAGGGTTACGAGTGGGTCTACGTGCTCAACGGCCAGTTGCGCCTGGTGCTCGGCGAGCAGGACCTGGTGCTCTCCCCCGGCGAAGCGGCCGAGTTCGACACCCGGGTGCCGCACTGGTTCGGCAACTCCGGCCCCGAGCCGGTCGAGTTCCTCTGCCTGTTCGGCCGGCAAGGCGAGCGCGCCCACCTGCGGGTGCGCCCCGGACCGAGCGCCCGCTAGCGGGCCGGCGGCGCGCGCACCCTCGCGCATTTACGGCATAGTGAAAAATTACCCTCCATTAGTACCGTTCCCCTGACGTTCGGATGAGTCAGCCCGCTGCTCAGGCTGACCACCGCAGAGAGGGGAACGGAATGTTAATACGAAACAAACGGACGCTGATTGCGGGCGTCCTAACGCTCGGAATTGGCGCGCTGACGGCCTGGCCCGGTTCGCTGGCCGGGGCGGCGGCGACGGGGACCGCGAGCATGCCGGGGCCGGCGGCCTCCTGGCCAGGCTGCCGGTACGTCAGCCACGGCTCGTTGCGGCCGTCTGCGCTCTGCTTCCGCGGCAACGCCACGGCGAACCCGAACACGGGCGGCACCCTGGTCGGGGTGAGCGCGGACTCCCCGTCCGACGCCTGGGCCGTGGGCAACTACTCCACCCCGGCGGTCCCGTACGGGGCGTTCCTCGCGCACTGGAATGGCACCGGGTGGACGAAATCCCCCAGTCCCGACCCAGGCGCGGCCGACGGCACCTCCCTGCTGGGCGTGAGCGCGGTGTCCCGAACGGATGCCTGGGCGGTGGGCAGCTACACGGTCACCGGCCACAGCGACCTGCCGCTCATCCTGCGCTGGAACGGCACCCGCTGGCATCAGGTCCCGAGCCCGGTTCCCGCCGGAGGCGCCGACCTGTACGCGGTGAGCGCCATCTCGCCCTGCGACGCCTGGGCCGTGGGAATCTACGACAGCGGCAAGGTGAAGCCGTTCATCGTGCACTGGAACGGCACCCGCTGGACCCAGCTTCCGGCGCCGAGCCCCGGCATCGGCGCGATCCTGAACGCCGTGAGCGTCCGGTCCGCGACCGACGCCTGGGCCGTGGGCTACTACGCCGTCGGCGCCGCCGGGCGACTCCGGTCGCTTGCCCTGCACTGGAACGGCACCAGTTGGACCAGGGTGTTCAGCCCCAACCCGCCGACGGCCACCGGCGACGTCGGGCTGCTGGGGGTAAGCACGATATCCCCTGATGACGCGTGGGCCACGGGTTACGCCGCGAGCGGCGAGAACGCCAGCTCGCTCCTGCTGCGCTGGAACGGCGCCCGCTGGGCCAGGGTCGCCATCCCCAACCCCCCGCCGACACCGGCGGGCTACCACGAGGCCACCGTCCTGTCCGCGGTCAGCGCGGCATCCCCGGCGGATGTCATGGTCACCGGCTGGTACGTGCTGATCGACAAGGCCTTCGACACCTATTTCACCGCGTTCACGCTGCGCTGGAACGGCCAGAGCTGGACGAGGCTGCCCAGCCCCCTGCCCAACGCGAACGTCCAGCTTTACGGCACGAGCGTGGTATCGGCCAACGACTCCTGGACGGTAGGCGAAGCCACCGGCGAGACCAGCGGCGGGACGCAGACGCTCAGCCTGCGCTGGAACGGTACCCACTGGGTCGAGGAGCCCAGCCCCTACTAACCCGCCTGCGTCAGCGCTGGGGGCCTCGCGGTCCGCGAGGCCTCCAGGCGCGCAGGGCGGGCTGCTCGAGGAACGTCAGCACCTGCTGGTTGAACAGTTCGGGCTGGTCGAGGTGGGACGCGTGACCGGCGTCCGGGATCACCGCGTGCACCGCACCGGGGATCTTCGCCGCCATGTACTCGCCCGCGGCCAGGAACGGCTGGTCGCGCGCGCCCACCAGGACCAGCGTCGGCACGGTGATCGACGGCAGCGACCCGATGACCTGCGCGTCCGCTTGGGCGAGCAGGCCGCGCGCGGCGTGCGCCAGGCCCGCCGCCGACCGGTGCTCCGCGGCGCGGGCCTCGGGGCCGTCGCCGAGCGCGGCCAACCCGTCGCGCTCCAGCCGGCCGGCCTGCGCGGCCGCGCTGTCGTTCCAGCGCTGCCGCGCCTCGTCGCTGCGGAACCCGGGCCCCGTGTCGCACAGCACCAGCCCGGCGACCCGGTCCGGGCGGGCCAGGGTGAACGCGAGCGACAGGTACCCGCCGAGCGACAGCCCGGCCGCGACGACCTGGTCGATCCCGCACGCGTCGAGCACGGCGGCCATGTCCGCCACGCTCGCCTCCCGCGAGTACGCCGCCGGGTCGTCAGGCGCGCCGCTGCGTCCGTGGCCGCGCAGGTCCCAGGTGATGACCGACCGCCCGGCGGCCAGGGCCGGGACGTTGTACCGCCACATCTGCGACGAGGCGGCGAAGCCGTGGCTGAGCAGCACCGGGAGGTTGCCGTCCGGCTCACCGGACACCTCGTAGTAGATCTGGGCGCCGTCGCGGTCGAGGTAGGCCATCATCCGCTCCGGGGCACGTCGCGGAACGGCAGGTCCCGGTAGGCGTCGGGCTCCCGGGGCAGGCCGAGGATGCGCTCGCCGATGATCGTCCGCTGGATCTCGTCGGTGCCGCCCGCGATCGAGATGGCGGGCACCGACAAGAAGACCTCGGCGATCGTGCCGTCCAGCGGCGAGCCCGGCCCGGCCAGCAGGCCCGGCGCCCCGGCGATCAGCGAGTGCACCCGCGCCGCCTGGCGGGCGATCGCGCTGCTGGCCAGCTTGCCCAGCGATCCCTCCGGGCCGGGCGGCCGGCCCGCCGCGCGGGCGGCGGCGGCCCGGTCCGCCGTCCAGCGCGCGGTGTAGGTCAGCTCCATGAGCCGGGCGATTTCCTGGCGGACCAGCGGGTCACCCGCCTTGCCCTCGGCCCGGGCCCGCTCGATGACCAGGTCGGGGCGACCGGCCCGCTGCGGGTACCACTTGTGCGGCTCGGCGGCGGCGGTCCGCTCGGCGATCGCCTCCCGCCACACCCGCCCGTCCGCGCCGGCGGGGACGGGCGCGGGCCGCGAGGCCGCCAGCCGGCGCTCGTGCGCCAGGATCGCCAGCGCGACCGTCCAGCCGCCGCCCGGCTCGCCGATCACGTTCTCCGCCGGGATCCGGGCCTGGTCCAGGAACACCTCGTTGAACGAGGCGTGCGCGTTCATCTGCCGCAGCGGCCGGACCTCGATCCCGTTCTGGCGCATCGGCAGCACGAAGCAGGTGATGCCCCGGTGCTTGGGCCGGCCGGCGTCGGTGCGGGCCAGCAGCAGGCCGAAGTCGGCCGTCGCCGCCCCGGTCGACCAGACCTTCTGCCCGGTCACCCGCCACCCCTGCGCCTCGGGCTCGGCCCGGGTGGCCAGCCCGGCCAGGTCCGAGCCCGCGCCGGGCTCGCTGAACAGCTGGCACCAGGTGATCTCGCCGATGACCGTGGGCCGGATGAACCGGCGCTTGAGGTCCTCGCTGCCGTGCTCCAGGATCACCGGCGCGGCCATGGCCCGGCCCACGCCTTCAGCCGGGCCGGGCACGCCGGCCCGGTCCAGCTCGTCCGCCGCGGCCGCGGCCAGGCCGGGCGGCAGCGCGCGGCCGCACCACTCACGCGGCCAGTCCGGGCAGGCCCAGCCCGAGTCCGCCAGCCGGGCCCGCCACTGCGCCAGGCTGAGCTCCGGGTCCCAGTGCGCCGCGATCCACGCGTCTAGCTCCGCCCGGATCTCCGCCGCGTCCGCCGCGCCGGAACGGGCCGGGCCGGTCACCGGCCCTCGAAGCAGGGTGCCCGGCGCTCGGCCGAGGCGCGGACGCCCTCGGCGAAGTCCGCCGTCTGCTGCAACCGCTCCTGCTCGGCCACTTCGTGGTCGGTCGCCGCGCGGACCCGGTCCGCCAGGCCACCGCGCATCGTGGCCCGGATCGCGCGCACGGCCAGCGGCCCGGCCCCGGCGATCTGGCCGGCCAGCTCGTACCCGGCCGCTCGCAGGTCGTCCGGGGCGGCGAGCCGGTCGGCCAGGCCGATCCGCGCGGCTTCCTCGCCGCCGATCCGCCGCCCGGTGTACAGCATCTCCAGCGCCCGCTGCTGGCCGACGATCGCGGGCAGCGTCACCGTGAGGCCGAAGCCATGGTGCAGCCCGAGACGGGCGAAGTTGGCCACGAACCGGGCCTGCGGGCTCGCCACCCGGAAGTCGGCCGAGCAGGCCAGCCCGAGCCCGCCGCCCACCGCCGCGCCCTGGACCACCGCCACCACGGGGAGCTCCGCCCGCAGCAGCCGCACCGCCTCGACGTACAGGTTCCGCGCGCCGCCCGCGCCGGGCCTGGCCTGCGCGCTGCGCCCGGCGAAGTCCGCCCCGGCGCAGAAATGCTTGCCCTCCGAGCACAGCACGACCGCGCGCGCTCCCGCCTCGTCCAGCCACGTATAGGCGTCGGCCAGCGCGGCGATGATCTCGGTGTCGAAGAAGTTGTCGGGCGGGCGGGCGATCTCGGCCGTCCCGACCCGGTCGTCGCCCAGCCCGGCGCGCACGTCACCGAACGCCCTCGTCACAGCGGTCTGCGGCATGGCGTCATGCTAACGATATGAATGTCGACTCGGCCAGCACGCCGGCCGCGGGCCCGTCGTGGGCCGCCGGGACGATCTGGTGGCAGGTGTACCCGCTGGGCTTCACCGGCGCGCCGATCGGTCCGCCACCGGGCGGGCTGGCCGGCCGGCCGCCCGCGGCGCCGCCCGCGCACCGCGTCCGGCAACTCGAGCCCTGGCTGGACTACGCCGTGGACCTCGGCTGCACCGGGCTGCTGCTCGGACCCGTCTTCGCCGCGCAGACCCACGGCTACGACACCACCGACCATTTCCGGATCGACCCGCGGCTCGGCGACGAGGCCGATTTCGCCCGGCTGGCCGGCGCGGCCCGGGAGCGCGGGCTGCGGATCGTCCTGGACGGCGTGTTCAACCACGTGGGCCGCGGTTTCCCGATGTTCGAACGGGCCCAGGCCGAGGGGCCGGATTCCGCGGCGGCCAGGTGGTTCCTCCCCCGCCGCGACGCCGGCGGCGCGGTCAGCTACGACACCTTCGAGGGCCACGACCAGCTCGTCACGCTCAACCACGCCGAGCCCGCCGTCGCCGAGCACGTAACCGCGGTGATGAACCACTGGCTCGACCGGGGCGCGTCGGGCTGGCGCCTCGACGCGGCCTACGCGGTCGCGCCGGCGTTCTGGCGCACGGTCCTCCCCGCGGTCCGGCGCCGTCATCCCGCGGCCTGGTTCACCGCCGAGATGATCCACGGCGACTACGCGGGGTACGCCGCGGCCAGCGGCATCGACTCCGTCACCCAGTACGAGCTGTGGAAGGCGATCTGGAGCTCGCTGAACGACCGGAATTTCTTCGAGCTCGCCTGGGCGCTCGGGCGCCACAACAGCTTTCTCGACGCGTTCACGCCCCTCACGTTCATCGGAAATCATGATGTGACCCGCATCGCGAGCCGGCTGGGCGATTCCCGGCATCTCGGTCACGCGCTCGCCGTGCTGTTCACGGTGGGCGGCACCCCGGCCGTCTACTACGGCGACGAGCAGGGCCTGCGCGGTGTCAAGGAGGACCGGGCCGGGGGCGACGACGCGATCCGGCCCGCCTACCCGGACCGCCCGGGCCGCCTGCCCGCGCCGGGCGGCCCGGTCTACCGGCTGCACCGGCGGCTCATCGCCCTGCGGCGGCGCCACCCCTGGCTGTCCGCGGCCCGCACCACCGTGGCCCACCTCACCAACCGGGCCGTCGCGCTGCAGGCGGCGGGCGACGACGGCATCCGGGTCATCACGCTGCTCAACACCGACGACCGGGAACAGGCGTTCCCGGTCGACCTGACCGGCCTGGTCACGGCCGAGACCCTCGAGCCGGAGAACGCCGGCGGCGAGGCACCGGACGGGGGGCTCGGCGTGGTCCCGGCCCACGCCTGGCGGGTGATCGTCGCCCGCCCGGCCGCGGGCGGCACGGCCGCGACCGGGTGACCGGCCCGGCCGGGACGCGCGTGCCATCATGGTGATCGCCGCGAAAGGTGGTGAGCGTGCAGCCAGAGCAACAACCCCAGCGTCGGCCGCTGAAACGCCACGACAGCCACGTGGCCGAGCAGATGGTGGAGCGGGCCGCGGAACTGGCCCGCGATTCCCGCGCGCGGACCCGGCACGCCGCGGTGCTGGTCCAGGGCGGCAGCCTGCTGGCCTGGGGCACCAACGGGGTGCCGTTCCCGGGGGAAGATCACTGCTACTGCAAGGTCGCCGAGTTCGGTCATCATGACCTGTGCCGGACCCACGCGGAGCAGCGGGCGATCACGCTGGCCCGGGAGGCAGACGGCTGGCGCAGGCTGCCCGGGGCGAAGCTGATCTACGTCCGGCTCGGGGCCGACGACTCACTGCGGCTGGACGAGCCGCACTTCTGCGCCCGGTGCAGCCGCCTGGCCCTGTCCCTGGGCGTGGCCGAATGGATCTTCGCCCTGCCCGAGGGCCTGGTCGGGTACTCCGCGCCGGACTACGACGCCATCGCCCAGATCCGCTGGTAACCGCCGGGCGCCGTCGTGCCCGGCGGCCTGCCGTTACTCGCCGACCTCGCCGCCCGCCAGTTCGCTGACGATGTCGAGCTGGCCCAGGTGGCGGGCGTACTCCTGGATCATGTGGAGCAGGACCCGCTCGAGCGTGGCCGGGCCGCCGCCGTCCCACCGGTCGCTGGGCTGGCCCAGGTCGGCCAAGTCGTGGGCGCCCGCGATGGCCGCGGTGCGCGCGGCCTGCGCGCGCATCGCGGCCAGCAAGTCCCCGAGCGTCTCGCCGGGAGCGACGTGCCAGCGGCCGTCCCGGTCCTCGGCCCAGGGGTCGGCGATCTCCCGGCCCTCGAACCGCCACTCCAGCCAGCGCAGCTCGGCCTGGACCACGTGCCGGAGCAGCTCGAGCGGCGTCCAGCCGGACGGCACCCGGCTGGCGCGCAACTCGCCCGCGGGCAGCGATTCGAGCTTGCTCGCCAGCCGGGACCGGAAGTAATCCAGGTAGCCCAGGAGCACCGCGGAGCGCGACGGCGCCGGGATGCTCGGGTCGGGGAACGGCAGGCTCATCCCGGCCGGCCGCCGTCACGCGGCCTGGGTGATGGCCGTTACCTCTTCGGGGCTCAGCTTGATCGCCGCGGCCGCGATGTTGGTCTCGACGTGCTCCGGCGAGCCGCTGCCCGGGATCGGCAGCACCTGCGGCGACCTGGCCAGCAGCCAGGCCAGCACGATCTGCCGGGGGCTGGCGTCGTGCCGCCGGGCCGCCTCGGTCACGGCCGCGTTGCCGTCGGCCTGCTGGATCGGTGCCCACGGGAGGAACGCGAGCTCCTCGATCTCGCACAGGTCCACTATCGAATCCGAGGCGCGGTCGCCCGCGTTGTACCGGTTCTGCACCGAGACGACCGGCGTGACCCGCTCCGCCTCGCGAAGCTCATGCTCCGAGACGTTCGAGATGCCGATGTGCCGGATCTTGCCCTCGTCCTTGAGCTGCAGGAGCATGCCCATGGACTCGGCCAGCGGCACCCGGGAGTCCGGCCGGTGGAACTGGTAGAGCGGGATCTGGTCCAGCCGCAGCCGCCGCAGGCTGCCCTCGCAGACCTCGCGCAGGTGCTCGGGCCGGCCGTCCAGCTCCCAGCGGCCCGGGCCGGGCCGCACCATGCCGCCCTTGGTCGCGATGACCAGGTCGTCGGGGTACGGGTAGAGGGCCTCGGCGATCAGCTCCTCGCTGACGTGCGGGCCGTAGGAATCCGCGGTATCGATGAAGTTCACGCCGAGTTCCACGGCCCGCCGCACCGCCGCCCGGGCCCGGTCCGGGTCCGGCGGATCGCCCCAGATCCCGTCGCCGGTGATCCGCATGGCGCCGAAGCCCATCCGGTTTACCACCAGGTCGCCGCCGATCTCGATCGTTCCCGCCGCCGCCGCGTCCGGATCAGTCATAAAAAGCCTCCCGAGGTTCTCGTCGTGCTAAGTCTCACAGGCCCGTGATCCTGGCCGCAGCTGGCCCATCCGATCGCGGCGGCGGGCCGGGCGCCGGGCCGGCCAGGGCCCGCCGCGACCTGGCCCGACGGTCGCCTGGCCACCGCTAACGGAAACAGCACCGGAAGACTGCCGGCAATATGACAAAATCGGGAGCATGACTTACATCGCCGCGGCTGACCGCTACCAGCAGATCGGCTACCGTCGCTGCGGGCGCAGCGGCATCCAGCTTCCGGAGGTGTCGCTGGGGCTCTGGCACAACTTCGGCGACGACCGGCCGCTGGAAAACAGCCGGGCGATCCTGCGCCGGGCGTTCGACCTCGGCGTCACCCACTTCGACCTGGCGAACAACTACGGGGTGCCGTACGGGTCGGCGGAGACGAACTTCGGCCGGATCATGCGCGAGGACCTGCGGCCCTACCGCGACGAGCTGATCATCTCGACCAAGGCCGGCTACGACATGTGGCCGGGCCCGTATGGCGAGTGGGGATCGCGCAAGTACCTGATCGCCAGCCTGGACCAGTCGCTGAAGCGGATGGGCCTGGACTACGTCGACATCTTCTACAGCCACCGGTTCGACCCGCAGACGCCGCTGGAAGAGACGATGGGCGCACTCGACTTCGCGGTCCGGTCGGGCCGGGCGCTGTACGCGGGGATCTCCTCCTACTCGCCGCAGCGCACCGAGGAGGCCGTGGCCATTCTCCGCGGGATGGGCACCCGGGTTCTGATCCACCAGCCGTCGTACTCGATGCTGAACCGCTGGATCGAGGGCGGCCTGCTGGACGTGCTCGAGCGCGAGGGCATCGGCTGCATCGCGTTCGCGCCGCTGGCCCAGGGCGTGCTCACCGACCGGTACCTCGGGGGGATCCCGGATGGGTCGCGGGCCAGCCGCGGCACCTCGCTCTCCGCCAACGACATCACGCCCGAGACGCTCGCCCACGTCCGCGCGCTGGGCGAGATCGCCCGGGCCCGCGGCCAGTCCATCGCCCAGCTCGCACTGTCCTGGGCGCTGCGCGACCCGCGGGTCACCTCCGTGCTGATCGGCGCGAGCAGCGTGGCTCAGCTCGAGCAGAACGTCGGCGCCGCGGGCCACAGCGACTTCACCGACGAGGAACTGGGCGCGATCGACCGCGACGCCGTCGAGGCCGGCCTCAACATCTGGGCCACCTCCAGCTCCTACTGACCAGCGCGCCGGCCCGGGCCAGCCCGACCGCCCGCTGGTAGCGCGGCCCGGGCCGCCACCGGCTCATGATCGTGGTTGACCGGCTGCGCCATGTCGGCATTCCGAAACAAGGTGAGTTTCCGGCGTGCCGCGGCTCGGAGATGTGCCCCGTTGCGCCGTCACGGCCAGGCGGCTAGGCGGCCAGGCCGCCAGGCCGACGCTGGCGTTTTGCCCGGTTTGCGGATATTTACGTCCCCGGCTGCGGCGCTGTCCTTGTAGTCGATGGTCCATCGACCAGAATCTATTGCGGTCGATGGACCATCCACTCAGGATCACTCCCCGGGGGACGCGGGTGCTGAGTGGTCTGAAAATGGACTAAGGGGGTCTATACTTCTGACCATGAGCGACACCGCGACTCCCGTGCCGCTGTCTGAGGCTAAGGCCCGGCTGTCTGAGCTGGCCAGGCGAGTACGCACGCAGCATGAGCGAATAACCCTGACTCGCAACGGGGAGGCCGAGGCCGTCCTGGTGTCGGTAGACGATCTTGAGGGCCTGGAGATGACCCTGGAGATCCTCGGCGACAGCGAGGCTGTCGCGCATGTCGCGGAAAGCCTGGACTCCCTGGAACGTGGCGAGCCGGGCGCAGACATGGCCACCGTCCGCCAGGACTTGGCCCGGCGCCGCATCACCGGCACGTGACGAGCGAACCCGGCCAGCGATACGAGATCCGTTTCCAGCCTCCCGCGCGGCGGGCGATTGCCCGGCTGCTTCCGGAAGCCGTGGCCGCCGCGGTGCTGGAATTCTGCGATGCCGCGCTCGCGGTGAACCCGCAGCGCGTCGGCAAGCCACTATTCGGGCCGCTCGCCGGTTGCCATGGAGCACGGCGCGGCACATACCGGGTCATCTACCGGATCAACGAGGACGGCCACGTTGTCCACGTCCTCGATATCGCACACCGCTCAGAGATCTATCGTCGGTAACCGACGACCCCGGCCGGCTAGCTACCCACCCGGCCTGGCCGATGGGCCATCCTCCAGATTCTTTCCGGCCGACGGCCCATCGACCTCAATTCCAAGGGGCCGTCACTCAGCCGCGTGCCACTGCCCGGGCTTCCGCACGAACGTGCCCAGCCCAGGAACCTTGACGACCAGGCCTTCCTCGCGCAGCAGCTCGACCGCGTGCCGCGCCGTGGCCCGGGCGACCCCGAACTCCTGCATGATCTGCGCCTCCGAGGGGATCGGCCGCTCGGGCTGCGGCTCGCCCGACTCGATCCGCTGCCGGATGATGTTCGCGATCTGCCGGTACCGCGGTACCGGGGCCAGGGGTCGTACTCAGGCCCTCGACGATGCCCTCAACTGGCGTACCCGTACCGACCGGGCTTGCGCCGAGTGCGGCAACTGCGGCGACGAGCTCTGCGACGAGTGCAGTGCCGACTGGGCCCAGGTCGACCGCTACCACGAACTCGCCCGCGCCCTCGGCGCGGTAGGCGACACGCCCGCCGCCGCCGCCCAGTTAGCGTGGAGCCTTTTCAGCGAATAGCGCCGAAAAGGCTCCCGGTTAATTTGATCATGGGGGGTTATGCCGGAATTGCCGGATCCGGAGCGCCGGGAGCCCCGGGGTCCCGGGCCGGTGGACCGCCTTCGGGGTCGGGAGACCCGGGGGCCCTGGGCTCGGCGCGGTACGCGGGTCACCCGGGGCGCCGCGCGACCCGCGGGTCACCCGGGGCGCGGATCGGTGCGAGCAGCGTGGCTCAGCTTGAGGCGAGCGCCGCGGCTGCCGGGCACCTGGTTTGCGGCATAAAGTTCCTCGGCCCGGACCCTTGACTTTGCGCCATAAAGCAGCGTCTACTTTATGGCATAGAGTCGATCGAGGGAGGAGCGATGAACCCCACACCAGACACCACCGCCTCCGCCGCCCACAGCGGCAACTTCAGCGCTCAGCAGGCCGCTGTGCTGCTGGACGAGACCACCTGGGACGCACGCCGCAAGTTCGAGCCCACCCCGCCGTGGAGCCTGGCGACCAGGGCGGTCCTGGTCCTGGCCGCGCTCGGCGCGATCTGGCTCTCAGTGCGCGGCCAGCACCCCTACACCGGCCCGACCTCCGCTGACATCCCCATCCTGATCGCGTTCATCGTCGTCAACTTCATCGTGACCGTCGGGGTGCGCAGGCACGCGACCGAGGGTGTACGCGGGAAGTCCCGGCTGCGCCGGTCCGACATCGTCGCCCTGGTGCTGGCCTGGGCGGCCGCGGTCGCGGGCCTCGCCGCGCTGGCCGCCGCCGGGGTGAGCTTCAGCCATTACCCCACCACGGTGCTGATCATCCCGGGCGCGGTCTACGCGGCCATCATGGCGACCCACGCCAACTGGCTCAGGTTCGCGATCGGAATCGCGATCGCCGTCGTCGGAGTCGTGGGCTTGTTCGCCGGGCCCGCCGGATCGTGGGCGGTCGCCGGCGTGGGGCTGTGCGCCCTGTTCCTGGTGCACGCGGCCATCCTCGTCTGGCGCGAGCGCGCATAACGGGTGCGTCATGAACGACCAGGAACTCGACCCGCTGATCCACGTCCCCACCCGGCTGAAGATCGTCGCGACGCTGGCCGCACTGCCCGACGGCGACACGCTCTCCTTCACCCGGCTGCAGGACATGATCGGGCTCACGCCCGGCAACCTGATCATCCACCTGCGCAAGCTCGAAGAAGCCGACTACATCACCAGTGAGAAGACCAGGAACGGGGCCACACCGCAAACCAGCGTGGCCCTGACCCGCCAGGGGCGCAAAGCGCTCGGCGCCTACACCCAGGCCCTGCGCGACCTGCTCGGCGGCGGCCTGTGAGCCACCCGTCCGCCCTGGTCCCCCGGACAGCCCCCGACGCGGGGCTGTCCGTCGTTGCCGGGGGACAGCCCCGCGGTCAGGGCGGATCGGCCAGGATCGCGATGTCCTCGGCGCCGTGGCCCCCGGCGACAGCCCGGGCGAACGCGTCCCGGATCGCGGTGACCACGCCGGTGTCGATGCCCGCCTCCCGGCTGGAGCCCAGCACCAGCAGGTCGATGCCGCCCAGGTGGGTGTCGAGCGAAGACTGCGGCTGGTCGTAGCGCCGCTCCGCGACCCGCTCGCCGGTCTCGTGCACGGCGTTGGCGATAAACCGGGAGAAGAACGGACCGGACAGCGCGAGCAGGTCCGGGATCGGCACGCCTTCGGCGCTGGCCAGGTTGAGGCACTGCACGAAGCCGGCCATGGCCCCGTAGAAGAACGCGATCAGCGCCGCGTCGACCACCGAGGCCCCGCCCGCGTCCGCGCCGACGAAGTGCACGGTGCCGAGCGCGCTCAGCAGCGGCTCCAGGCCCGGCGCGGTCTCCGGCGCCCCCGCCGGCCCGCAGTAGAAGATCTCGGCGTCCGGCGTGCCGATCTCCCGCGGGTAGGCCAGGATCGCCGCGTCCACGTAGCCGATCCCGAGCGGCTGCGCCCAGGCCGCGTTGCGGCGGCCGTCGGCCGGGGTGCCGGTGGTCATCTGGACCAGCGTGCGCCCGCGCAGCAGGTCGCTGAGCGCGGAGTCGGCCAGCAGCTCGGCCGCGGCCGCCTGGTTCGACACGCACATGATGACCGGGTCGCTGCCGCGCACCGCGTCGAGCAGGTGGTCCGCGACGGTCACGCCCGCCTCGGCCAGCGGCTCGGCGCGAGAACGGGTCCGGTTCCACACCGTGACCTGGTGCCCGGCGCCGGCCAGCGCGCGGGCCAGCGCCGACCCCATGACCCCGGTCCCGATCACGGTCACGCTGCTCATTTTTCGCCTCCCGCGCCGTTCGTACGGCTCACACCACGTCTCCGCTCAGCCGGCTCAGGGCCGTGACCCCGCCGTCGATGGGCAGCACCGATCCGGTCGTGTAGCCAGCGTCGGTGAGCAGGAACAAGATGGCCCGCGCCACCTCGTCCGGCCCGGCCACCCGCAGCAGCGGCACCCGCCGGATCGTTTCCTCGCGGGCCGTCTCGGGATCGTCGGCCATCGACAGCTCGTGGTCCATCATCGGCGTGTCGACCGGTCCCGGCGCGACGGCGTTGACCAGCACCGAAGGGGCCAGCTCGACGGCCAGGCCGCGGGTCAGCCCGACCACGCCGGCCTTGGCCGCGCAGTAGTCGACGTAGCCCGGCGCGGCGGTGAAGGCCAGGTCGGAGGCCACGTTCACGATGTGCCCGCCGGACCGCCCGCGCATCCGCAGCCCGGCCTCGCGGCCCACGTAGAACGCGCCGGACAGGTTGATGCCCAGGACCTGGTCCCAGATCTCGGGGGTGAGCCGGTCCAGCGGCGTGGGGCCGATGACGCCAGCGCAGTTCACCACGATGTCCACCGGGCCGATGGCCGCCTCGGTCTCGTCCAGGGCGCGCAGCACCTGGCGGTGGTCGGAGATGTCCGCGGGGACGGTCACGGCCCCGGGCAGGTCGGCGGCCACCCGCTGCAGCTCGCCGGCCCGGCGGGCGAGCAGCCCGACCGCGGCCCCCTCGGCGGCCAGCAGCCGGGCGGCGGACTCGCCGATCCCGGAGCTGGCCCCGGTGACCAGCGCGCGCCGGCCGGCCAGGCGGCCCGCCGTGCCGGCCACCGGGCCCGCTTTAGGCGCGGCCACGGCTGGCCCACCGGCGTGCGAGGCCCGCCACGACCACGGCGGCCAGCGCGGGCACCGCCGCGCCGACGCCCGCGGCCCGGGCCAGGGCGACCAGGTCCCCGGGCGCGAACTCGACCCGGGCCGGCCAGGCACCCACCTGGCCTTCGAGGGTGAGATGCCCCGGCCCGACCTTCAGCCGCAGCGGCTCGAACGGGAAGTCCCCCACCGGGGAGCTCACCTTCATGTGCCCACCTCCGTCGGAATCTGGCTGACCAGTGCGCGGGCGGCCGACGCCACCTCCTCCCAGCGGCCGGTCTCGGCCGCCGGCTGGACGTAGGTCACCCCCGGCGCCGGCTCGAAGATCGCGCCGTCCACGTTGCGCAGCGGCCGCGCCCCGGCGGCCAGGATGACCGCGTCACAGTCCAGCACGTGCCGCTGCCCGGCCCGCTCCAGGACCAGCTCGCTGACCCGGCCCCGGCCGGCCACGGCCACCGGGGTCCAGCCGTTAAAAAGAGAATCGCCTTCGAACGCTTCCGATGCGACTGGCTCACTGTGCTGACCTCGGGGGGACGACCCCCCCAGACCCCCCCGCGTGCTCACGACGGTCACCCGGCTGCGCTGCCCGGCGATGGCATGGCGCGCGGCCTGCGCCCAGTCCCCGGCGCCGACGATTGCTACCCGCCGGCCGAGCGTCACCTTGGCCTCGGCCAGGTGGATCGCCACCGGGGCGGGCAGCACCCCGGCCAGGCGCGGGCCCGCCACCGGCAGCTCGGCCGCGGTCGCCGGGCGGCAGCCGCCCGCGAACACCAGGCGCCCGGCGTCCAGCCATTCGATGCCCTGCGGGCCGACCGCCAGCAGCCGGCCCGCCTCCCAGCGCACGGCCGTCGTGCCGAGCAGCCAGCGCACCCCGGCGGCCTCGCAGCGCCCGGCGAGCGTGCGCACCGCGGCGTGGTCGTAGGGCAGCACGCCGCCGGGCACCGGCAGGCGGTCGAGCACGACGACGTCGGCGCGGGCCGCGAGTTCCTGGGCGGCGGCCAGCCCGGCCACGCCGGCGCCGACCACCGCCACCTGGTCACGGCTCACTGCCGACCCCCAAGGTGGCGCCCGCCGAGCCGGACCGGATCGCGGCCGGCGGCTGGCCGGTGTGCAGCGAGCAGAGGAACGCCACGCCGACCATGCATACCGACCCCTGGCAGCGGCCGCCGGTGGCCTGGGTGCGCTTGCGGATGCCCTCGATCGACCGGGGCGGAACGTGCCGGTCGAACGTGGCGGCGATCTCGGCCGCGGTGACCTGCTCGCACACGCAGACCACCTGGCGGTACCGGGGGTCGGCGTCGGGCAGCGACGCGGGATCGGGATCGTGCCGCAGCCGCCGGACCTTCCGCAGCCGGCGCACCGGGTCGGGGCGTTCCTCGCGGTCGAACCCCGCCTCGCGCAGCAGGCTGAGCACCCGCTCGGCCGTGCCCGGCGAGGACGACACCCCGGTGGACCGGTTGCCCACGTGGAACAGGTTGGGCCGGTTCTTATCCGGCCGCGCCCGCACGGTCTCCTCGCAGGCGGCCCGGTTGGCCGCGTAGGTCTTGATCGCGTAATCCAGGCTGACCTCCGGGACCAGCTGCTCGGTCAGCCGCAGGATGGCCTGCAGGCTGGCCGGGTCGGTGCCCTTGTCGGCCGGGTCGGTGATCTCCTGCGCGTCCGGGCCGAGCAGCGCCGACCCGTTCGTGGTGGCCACCACCTGCACCCCGCGGGTCTGCGGCATCGGTACCGGCAGCACCATCTTGTGCAGCCGCTCGCCGAAGGCCCGGTCGAGGATCCAGTACTGGCCCTTGCGCGGCCAGATCCTCATCTGCTCACCGCCGGCCAGAGCGCTGATCGTCCCGCCGGCCAGCCCGGACGCGTTGATCACCCAGCGGGCGCGGACCGAGCCCTCCGGGGTGTGCACCGCGGTGATCAGGCCGTCGGCCACGTCGAAGCCGAGGGCCGGGCAGGACAGCCGGATCGCCGCCCCGTTGGCCGCCGCGAGCTCGGCGTAGCCGCAGGTCAGCCGGACCGGGTCGATGAGCCCTTCGTCCGGCAGGTGCACCGCGCCCCGGCACTCCGGGGTGAGCATCGGCTCCAGCTCGCGGGCCTGCTCCCCGGTCAGCAGCTCGGCCCGGGTCCCGGCCGCGATCGCCTCGGCGCAGATCGGCTCCAGCCGCGGGAGCTGCTCGTCGGTGATGGCCACGGTCAGCGCGCCGGGGCGGCTGAACGGGACGTCGAGCCGGTCGCAGATGTCCTCCCAGCGCGGCCAGGAGGCGGCGATCAGGTCGGCTTCCAGCGTGCCCGGCGGCGCGTAGTACGTGGTGGCGATGCCCGCGTTCCCCTTGCTCGCGCCCTCGGCCACGTCGTCGGCCTCTTCGAGCAGGCAGACCGAGGCCCTGGTCATGGCCAGCCGGGCCGCGACCGCGGTCCCGAGCACCCCGCCGCCGATGACGACGACGTCGTATGCGGGAGAGTCGACCCGCGCGCTCATCCGGCCGCGGCCGGAACGGGGCCCAGCAGCGCGGCGGCCTCGTCCACGCTGGCCCCGTGGCGGATGATGGCGGCCAGCGCGGTCACCATCGCGGCCGGGTCGCGCGACTGCCAGATCTTGCGCCCCATGGCGATACCGGACGCGCCGGCGTCCATCGCGCCGCGGACCATCGCCAGCACGTCGCGCTCGTTGTTGGCCTTGGGCCCGCCCGCGATCAGCACCGGGACCAGGCTGTAGTCGATGACCCGCCGGAACGACTCCGGGTCGCCGGTGTACCAGGTCTTGATGAGGTCGGCGCCTTCCTCCGAGGCCACGCGCACGGCCACGCGCATGTCGTCGACCGTGTAGGGCCCGTCGTAGGGGGTGGCGTCCGGGCCGCCGACCGGGAAGATCTCGGCCAGCAGCGGGAGGCCGAGCTTGTTGCACTCGTCGGCGATGGCGCCGAGCTGCGGAAGCTGGATCGCCTCGGTCTCCGGGCCGATGAAGAACGTCGGCACCACGGCGTCGGCGCCGTTACGCAGCGCCTCCTCGACTCCGGCGAACACGATCTGCTCGGTCTCCAGCCCGGGTGACAGGCCGGTCCGGCCGGTCAGCCGGAGCACCCAGCCCGCGCGGCCCCTGATGGTCTCGGCGGCGAACGCGGCCAGGCCGCGGCGCATCAGGAACGCGTTCACCCCGGCCCCGGCCAGGCTGGCGATCAGGTCGCGCGGGCGCTCCAGTTCGCCGTAGACGGGCTCCTCCACGCCATGGTCCATGGGCAGGATCATCGAGGTGTTGCTGGCGACGTCGAACAGCCGGCCGAGCCGGAGGGTCTTACCCATGCTGGTGGTCATGCTTCCCCTTGACTAGATGTGATCTGAGTGTGACCGAACGTCTGTGCTACGCGCTGGTAGGCGAGGTCGTAGTCGGCGGCGAGCTCGCGGTAGGCGGCGCTGCGCCCCGGGTCGGGGTCGTACTGCCGGTCCCAGCGGACCAGCCGCGCCACGCCGTCGGCGGCGCCGGTGAACACGCCGGCCGCGAGGCCGGCCAGGATCGCCGCGCCCGCCGCGGCCAGGTCGGCGATCCGCGGCACCCGCAGGGGCGTGCCGAGCACGTCGGCCTTGAGCTGGGTCCACACCGGGCTCCTCGCCTCGCCGTCCCCGAAGCCGATCGGATCGCTGGCGGACAGCGGGCCCGGGTGCGCGCCGGGCCGGGTCAGGATCGACATCGTGGACCGGTACTGGTAAGCGATCCCCTCTAGCATGGCCCGGACCAGGTGGGCGCGGGTGTGCCCGGAAGCCACGCCGAGGTAGGCGGCCCGGGCCGCGTCGGCGTACCTCGGCGCCCGCGCCGCTCCGTCCACGAACGGGAAGCACATGAGCCCGTCCGCGCCGCAGGCCACGCCGGCCGCCTCGTCGATCAGCTCGTCGAACTCGCACCGGCGGCCGGGCCCGGCCAGCACGTCGCGCAGCCAGCGCAGCGACGAGCCGGTGCTCTCGATCGCCACCTCGTACAGGTACCGCTCCGGGACCACGTGCGGTGACACGTCACCGCGGCCCGAGTGGTCGGCGCGGTAGTCGCCCATGACCGTGCGCCAGTTGGCCGCGGTCCCGGTGCCCACGCAGGCCTGGCCGGGGTCGATCGCGCCGCAGCCGAGCGTGGCGCTCGCGTCGTCGGACCCGCCCATGGCCACCGGCAGGCCGGGGCGCAGGCCGAGCTCGGCGGCCTGGGCCGCGGGCAGTTCCGCGACCGGCTCCCAGGGCGGGGCGGCGATCGGCGGCAGCAAGCCCGGGTCGAGGCCGAGCCCGGCGCAGATCTCCTCACTCCAGCGGAGGCCCCGGATGTCCAGCAGCGAGCTGCGGGACGCGGTGGTCGGGTCGGTCGCGTCGCGTCCGGTCAGCCGGCGCAGCACGTAGTCCTTGGCGAAGCGGATGCGCCCGACCGACGGCCACAGGTCGCCGCGGTGGCGCCGGTACCACAGCACGTGGGCCAGGCTCATGCCGTGCGTGGGCGACATGCCCGTGGTCTCGATCAGCCAGTCGCGGCCGAACCGCGCGGCGACCTCGGCGGCCTCGGCGGTCGCGCGCCCGTCGGTCCAGGAGATCGACGGGGCCACGGGCGTGCCGGCCGCGTCGGTCAGCACGACCGGCTCGCGCTGGCAGACCACGGCCAGGCCGGCGACCCGGTCCGGCCCGACGGCCGCCGTGGCCAGCGCCTCGCGGACGGTGCGCGACAAGCCGCGGTACCAGTCGTCGGGATCGTTCTCCGCCCAGCCGGGCCTCGGGTGGTGCATGGGATGCTCAGCGGAGGACCGCGCCAGCAGCGTGCCGTCGCAGCTCGCGAGTATGGTCTTCACGGCGCCGGTCCCGATGTCGCATCCCACCAGGACCGGGCCTTCCGCCGCGCCGGCCTGCCCCATCAGCTCCCGGATTCCAGATTGGTCACGTCGCTTTCCTCGATCTCGCTGTCCGCGCGGACGTCGCGCAGGATCCCGCGGCGGCTGCTGGGGATCAGGACGTAGTACAGGATGATGCCGATCACGATGGTCCCGACGAACCCCCAGCCGATGTCCTTGGGGTTGGACTTGATCAGGATGATGCAGAAGATCACCGACCAGATCAGCGCCACCCAGTCCACGAGCGGGCTCCACCGCCCGTTGCGGAATGGCCGCTCGGGCAGCAGGTCGCGCCACTTGGCGTAGATGAGCACCGCGACCAGGACCGCGTAGCCCGCCGCCCACAAGATCGCGACCATCGAGAGCAGTACGGTGAGCAGGCCGGTGTAGACGATCAGCAGCGCGCCGATGACCGCGGCCACGATGACCGCGGTGACGGGGACGTGGTCCTTGCTGAGCTTGGTCAGCGCGCGGGGGAACGGCGCCTGGCCGTCCCGGGCCTGGGCCCACATCACCCGGGCGGCGGTGAGCTGCAGGATCATCATGTTCACGAACAGCGACACCACGGCCAGGATCTCGAAGATCTCGGCGGTGGCCGAGCCCAGGCCCGGGGCGAGCGCGTAGCGGATGACGTCAGGCTGGGTGACCGCGGTCGGGAAGCTGTGCACCATCAGGGTCGTGAACAGCACGATGACCGTGCCGATCGCGAACGTGCTGAAGTTCGCGATCAGCATGGCCTTCGGCACGTTGCGCGCGGCCTGCCCGGTCTCCTCGCCCGCGGTGCCGTTCACGTCGAAGCCGGAGATCACGAAGACCGGCACGAGCAGCGCGAACAGGAACGGCAGGAACGTGGAGTGGCCCTTGGCCAGCACGCCGTCGGTCGAGGTCAGCACGCTCCCGGCGTTGAAGTGGGCGCCGGTGAAGATGACCGCGACCAGGACGCCGAGGATGACGATCCCGATGGCCAGGAACTCGGCCACCACGCCGACCGTGTTGTTGAACCAGGCGGCGATCTTCACCGCGGTCAGGTTCAGGATCGTGGACAGCACGATCAGGATCATCGCGAACCCGAACGTCGGCCAGTGGCCGGTCAGCGTGATGTGGAACCAGCTCAGGATGAACGGCGCGATGCCGTAGGCCTCGGTGGCCACCGCGGCGATGTGGGCCACGACGAGCCACCAGCCGATCTGCCAGCCGACCCCCTTCTTGCCGCCGATGATCCGGTTGATGATCTGGTACGAGCCGCCGGCCAGCGGGTAGGCCGAGACGCCCTCGGCGACCGAGAGCCCGACCACCATCTGCAGGCCGCCGCCGATCAGCCAGGCGAAGATGAACACCCCGCCGACCTGGACCAGGCCGGCCCCCATGCTCAGCGCGAGCCCGCCGGCCACCGCGATGCACGTCCACTGCACGGCGAAGCTGGAGAAGAAGCCCAGCGCCCGCCGCAGCTCCTGCTGGTAGCCGAGCTGGTGCAGGTAGGCCCGGTCCCCAGTGTGGGTGGCGTCCAGCCCGGCGTCGCTGGCCGGCGCGGCTGAAGAAACCGGGGGTGCGCTATCGCTCATCGGGCGCTCCGTTCAGATGGGCTGCCGCCTGCCGATATGAGAGCTGTTGATTGTGAACAATTCGTCAATCTAACGCTGGACCGGAACGTACCATCGGCCGATATCCCCCCGCAAGACCTCCGTCGCCGGAAAGATCCAGACGTAACAGCGTCGTAACCAGGCAGGTCACGGGCTGATCGCGCTGAGCAGCGTCACGCCGGCCACCACCGCGGCCAGGCCCGCGAACTGGCTGCGGCTCAGCCGCTGGCCGTGGATGAAGTACGCCCCGACCGCGGTCAGCGCCGCGAACTGCGACGCGAGCACGGCGGCCACGGGCAGGTCGTGGCGCGCGCCGGTCGCGTAGCTCAGCACCCCCAGCACCTCGGCGGCCCCGGCCGCGGCCACCAGCGGCAGCGCCCGGCGGGTCAGCCGGAGCCGACGGCGGGCCGCGAGCGGCGCGGCAACCAGCGCGGATCCGAACAGCCGGGCCGGCAGGACGGCCCAGAGCACCGGCACCTGCTGGCCGGCCCGGCCGGTGGTGTACAGCGACACGCCGAACAGCAGCGCCGCCGTCACGGCGAGCACGCTCCAGTGAACCGTCCGCCGCCGGGATCCCGCGGGCGCGCGGCGGGCCCCCTCGGCCGGCGTGTCCTCGCTCGGCGGCGCGTCGTTACCGGGGCTGGCCGCCGAGACCGCCACGCCCAGCGTGACCAGCCCGAGCAGCAGCCCGGTGACCAGGCCCAGCCGCGCGCCGGCCACCGCCGAGATCACCGCGGCCACCATTCCCTCGGTCGAGGCGATGGCGGTGATCACGCCGACCTTGCCCCGCCGGAACGCGAGGTACTCGACCAGCAGCCCCGCCACGTTGCTGGCCCCGGCCGCCGACAGCAGGGCCAGCACCGCGGGCGTGAGCTGGCGCGGGTCGGCCAGCACCGCGGTGGGCGGGATCACGATCACCAGGCCGATCAGCATGACCCAGCCCAGCGTGGAGTTCGCCCCGATGGCCTGGCTCGCCGACGACGCGCACAGGGCCGAGACCGTCCAGCACAAGGCGGCCCCGAGGCCGCCGATTACGGCTAGGACAGATCCACCCACACGCTCTTCACTTGGGTGTAGAGGTCGAGGTTGTGCCGGCCCATCTCGCGGCCGAAGCCGGACTCCTTGTACCCGCCGAACGGCGAGGCGGCGTCGTAGACGTTGTAGCAGTTGATCCAGACCGAGCCGGCCTTGAGCGCGGCGGCGGCGCGGTGCGCCTTCTTGATGTCACGGGTCCAGACTCCCGCGCCGAGGCCGTAGTTGGTCGCGTTGCTCTGCAGGACCGCGTCGTCGGCGTCGCGGAACGGGATGACCGTGACCACCGGCCCGAAGATCTCCTCTCGCGCGATCGTCATCGCGTTCGTGGCGTCGCGGAACACCGTGGGCTGCACGTAGTAGCCCTGGCTGAGCCGCGGGTCGTCGGGCCGGCCGCCGCCGGTCACGGCGACCGCGCCCTCGTCGCGCCCGGCGCGCAGGTAGCCGGTGACCCGGTCGAGCTGCTCGGCCGAGACCAGCGGGCCCTGGTCGACGCCCGCCTCCAGCCCGGGACCCAGGCGCAGCGCCGACGCCTTCGCCGAGAGCCCGGACACGAGCTCGTCGTACACCTGGTCCTGCACGAACAGCCGCGAGCCCGCGGCGCAGTCCTGCCCCATGTTGTAGAAGATCGCGTGCGCCGCGCCCGCCACCGCGGCCTCGAGGTCGGCGTCGGCGAACACCACGTTGGGGGACTTGCCGCCGAGCTCGAGCGCGGTGCGCTTCAGGTTGCCCGCGCTGGCCCGCACGATCTCCCGGCCGACCGCCGTCGACCCGGTGAACGCCACGCCCGCGACGCCAGGGTGCTCCGTGATGGCCGCGCCCGCCGTCTCGCCGAACCCGGTCAGGATGTTCACCACGCCGGGCGGGAACCCGGCTTCGAGCAGCAGCCGCCCGAGCCAGACGCTGGTCAGCGGGGTCTGCTCGGCCGGCTTGAGCAGGCAGGTGTTGCCGCAGGCCAGCGCGGGCGCCAGCTTCCACGCGGCCAGCATCAGCGGGTAGTTCCACGGGATGATCAGCCCGACCACGCCGAGCGGCTCGCGCACCGTGTAGTTGAAGTAGGCGCCGGCCGAGACCGGGATCGTCTCGCCCTCCAGCTTGGTCGCCCACCCGGCGAAGTACCGGAAGTGGTCGATCGCCATCGGCAGGTCGTCGTCGCGGGCCAGCCGCAGCGGCTTGCCCATGTCCAGCACCTCGAGCTGGGCCAGCGCGTCCGCGTCGCGTTCCAGCAACTCGGCGACCCGCCACAGGAGCTGGCCGCGCTCGGACGGGGTGATCTTCTTCCAGGCGCCGTCGGCGGCGGCCGAAGCGGCGGCCACCGCGCGGTCGACGTCCTCGCGGTCGGCCGACGCGCACCGCATCAGCGGCTGGCCGGTCGCCGGGTTGAGCGTCTCGAACGTGGCACCGTCCGCGGCCTCGACCCAGTCTCCGCCGATGAGCAGCCGCGTCGCCCCCGCGGCCAGGAACTCGTCGACGCGGGGATCAAGCGTGGTCGTGGTGGTCATCAGAGGTCTCCTCCTGTGCGGGTGTCCGGCGGTCAGCTGGCTCGTCGGGGTAGGGCGGCGGCGTGCGGAACAGCGGCCGGGCCGCGTCCAGCACGCTCTGGTAGCTCGCGCGCAGCTCGGCGTACCGGGCGTGCCGCTGCGGGTCGGGCTGGTAGACCCGGTCGAACCGGACCAGGCGCTCGGCCCCGGCCGCGGCGCCGGCGAACGCGCCGACGCTCTGGCCGGCCAGGATCGCCGCGCCGAGCGCCGCTGACTCGTGGACCGCGGTGGTCCGGATCGGCACGCCGGTCACGTCGGCCTTGATCTGGTTCCACACGTCCGCGTGCGCCTCGCCGTCGACCAGGGTGACGGGGCGGCTGCGGTCCCGCCCGGGCGCGATCAGCTCGAGCGTGGGCGGGTACTCGAACGCCACGCCCTCGAGGATGGCCCGGGACAGGTGGGCCCGGGTGTGCCCGGAGGCGATGCCGAAGAACCCCCCGGCCGCGCCCTCGAGGTACCACGGGGCGCGCTTCGCGCCGTCGACGAACGGCAGGAACGCCAGGCCGTCAGCGCCCGGCGGGATGTCCCGGGCCTCCTCGACCAGCTCGGCGTAGCTGGCACCGCCGCCGAACGCGTCCCGGAACCACTTCAGCGACGAGCCGGTGCTCTCGATGCACACCTCGAACAGGAACTGGCCGGCCACCACGTGCCGGGCCACGTCGCCGCGGGCCAGCGCGGTGTCCGGCTCGCCCGACCCGGTCACCAGCCGCCAGTCGCTGCTGGTCCCGGTGCCCGCGCACAGGTCACCGGGCTCGACGGCGCCGGCGCCGAGCGTCGCGCCCGGGTCGTCGCCGCCGCCGGCCGCCACCGGCAGGCCGGGACGCAGCCCGAGCAGCCGGGCGGCGTCGGCGTCCAGCCCGGCCACCCGCTGCCAGGGCTGCCAGACGACCTCGGGCAGCAGGCCCGGGTCGATCCCGGCCGCCGCGCAGATCTCCGCCGACCAGCCGTCGGTGCGCAGGTCGTTCATCACGCTGCGGGCCGGGGTGCTGACGTCGGTCCCGGTCAGGCCGGTCAGCCGGTAGAGCACGTAGTCCTTGGGCGACAGCAGCCGCCGGGTAGCCGCCCACACCTCCGGCTCGTGCCGCTGGATCCAGAGCAGGGTCGGCAGGCCGAGCCCGGCGATCGGCAGCACACCGGTGCGGTCGATCAGCCACGGCCGGCCCATCCGCGCGGCGAACGCGGCCAGGTCCGGCTCGCTGCGCTGGTCGGTCCAGGCGATCGACGCGCGCAGCGGCCGCATGGCCTGGTCGAGCAGCACCCACGGGTCGCGCTGCGAGACCACGCACATGCCCGCCGCGGCCGCGGGGTCGACACCGTCGGCGGCCAGCACCTGCCGGACCGCGCCGAGCACGCCGCGCAGCCAGTCGTCCGGGTCGTTCTCCGCCCAGCCCGGCCGGGGATGGTGCATCGGGTGCTCCACGCACGCCGAGGCCAGCGGCCGCCCGTCCAGGGTCACCGCGAGCGCTTTGACACTGCCGGTCCCGATGTCCACGCCCAGCAGCCAGTCTGGCGCGCTGCCCGCGGTCACGTTCCTCCGCCGCCGATCGCGATCACCCACAGGTCCGAGACGTTCGTCCCGGTCGGCCCGGTCCGGATCAGGTCGCCGAGCCGGCTCAGCGCGGCGGTCGACTCGTGCCCGGCGATGGCGTCGTCCAGCGGCCCCGCGATCTGCTCGGCGCGCGGGGCGGTGGTGCTGTCCACGCAGCCGCCGGCCGCGTCCGTGCCGCCGTCCGAGCCGTCGCTGTCCAGGAACGCCCCGGCCACCGCAGCCGGACCGCGCGCGGCGGCGCGGGCGAAGGCCAGCGCCATCTCCTGGTTCGGGCCCCCCGGGCTGGCGGCCGGCCGCCGTACCGTCACGGTGGCCTCGCCCCCCGCCGCGAGCAGGATCGTCCCGGGGGTGAACGGGCGGCCGCGGGCGGACGACTCGGCGGCCAGCGTGCCCAGGAACCCGCCCAGGGTGGCGGCCTCGCCTTCGATGTGGCTGCCGAGGACCGCCGGGCGCCAGCCCAGCGCGTCCGCCCGCTCCGCCATCTGCCGGACCACCCCGCCCCCGCCGATCAGCACCACCGTGGTGATGTCCCGCCCGGCCAGCGCCGGCGACTCCGCCTGCCCGCCGCCGAGATGATCGCGGATCTCGGCCCGGACCTCGGGCCACAGGCCGTGCCGGCGCAGCACGGCGACCGCCGCCGCCGCGTGGCTGGTGTCCTGCACCGTGGGGTCGCAGAGCAGGTCGGGCGGGTCTGCGACCACGTCGGACACGGTCAGGTTGAGGATCGCCGCCCCGGCGGCCCGCTCGGCCAGCCGCCCGCCCTTGATCGCCGAGACGTGCTTGCGGACCGTATTGATCTCGGTGACCGACGCCCCGGAGGCGAGCAGCAGTTCGTGCAGGTGCTGCTTGGCGGCGAACGGCACGCCGTCCGGCGGCAGGCAGGCCAGCGCCGACGAGCCGCCGGTGAACGCGGTGATCAGCAAGTCCCCGGGCCCGAGCCCGGCGGCGAGCGCCGCCAGGCGGCGGGCCGCGTCCAGGCTCGCCGCGGACG
>Ga0102924_1001547_pt1 | contig 26426 bp, 14 predicted proteins | sample PaiPotPPM11metaG_FD_80116 | JGI IMG/M metagenome (GOLD analysis project Ga0102924, IMG submission 80116) | Iron sulfur acid spring bacterial and archeal communities from Banff, Canada, to study Microbial Dark Matter (Phase II) - Paint Pots PPM... ... | reverse complement strand
GGTCGTCGCGGTCGCACTCGTGGCGCTCCCCAACCCGATGGATCGCGTGCTGGCGCAGCGCCAGGCCGACCGGGTCAGCCAGGCGCGTGCGGCGGCGGCGGTTCAGCAGGCGACAAAGAAGGTGGAGGCGGCTGCCAGCCCCTCCGCGGCCGATCCGAAGGTGGCGCAGATCCTGCAGGACGCGCAGTCCCAGATCCGCCAGGCGGACAGCCCGAGGAAGGCGCTCGAGTCGATCACCCCGGCGGAGCAGAAGCTTCAGCAGCTGACAGATCCGCAGACCGGGGCGCGGAACTCGACGGCACAGAACCTGGCGAACGCTTTGAGCGCGACGAGCGCCGGCCGAAACGCCGGCCAGGCGCTGAGCTCCAGCCCGTCAAAGGGTGCCCAGGCGCTGCGTGACCTGTCTCAGCAGCTTCAGAACCTCACGCCCAGCCAGCGCGACGAACTGGCAAAGGCCCTGGCCAGAGCCGCCCAGCAGGCGCAGGACCCGGCGATGGGCAAGTCTCTGCAGAACGCATCCAGCACGTTGCAGAAGGGGGATACCAGCGCCGCCGCCCAGTCCCTCAACGACACGGCCGGCCAGCTGGACTCGCTGCAGCAGCAGGACGGCACAGACCAGGCTGTGGCCTCAGCGATCAACGGTCTCGAAGCCGCCCGGCAGGAACTGGCCAGCCAGGCCGACCGCGACTCGGGCCAGTCGGCGCAGGCAAATGCCAGCCCGTCGGCCGGCGCATCGCCGCAGGCAGGCGGAAGCCCGGCCTCCGGCGCGAGCGGTTCCGGAAACGGGAGTGGCTCCGGCAGCGGAAGCGGCGCGGGCTCCGGGAGCGGCTCGGGGAGTGGTTCCGGAAGCGGGAGCGGTAGCGGCTCGGGAACCGGTAACGGCGGTACCGGCTCGGGCAGTGGAAACGGGAGTGGCACCGGAAGCGGGTCGGCCGCGGCGGGCACCGAGCGAATCTACGTACCCGGGCAACCCGTCCCCGGCCAGTCCGAGGATCAGCCGGCGCCGCTCGGGCCTGGCCAGGATGTCCCGCTCAGTCCATACAACCAGGTGATCAACTCGTACCAGAAGGCGGCGCTCGACGCTGCCGACCAGAGCCTCATCCCGGGCAGCGAGCGCGAACTCGTTCGTCAGTACTTCTCACAACTCGGGGAAAAATAGGAGCGCACGGAGGACCATGATCGCTGAACAACCACGCGTCGACCCGACAAAAGTCACCGACCTGGCCAGGACGCTCGAGAGCGAGTTGGCACGTCTCATCGTCGGCCAGAAGGAATTGCTCCGGAACACGGTGATCTCATTGATCGCCGGCGGTCACGTGCTGCTCGAGGGCGTTCCCGGGCTGGGCAAGACTGTCCTGGTGCGCTCGCTCGGCCAGGCGCTGACATTGAGCTTTTCCCGGATCCAGTTCACGCCTGACCTGATGCCTGCTGACATCGTCGGCACCAACGTGATCCGCGAGGAGAACGGGCGACGCGAATTCCAGTACCAGGCCGGTCCGGTGTTCGCCAACCTGGTCCTCGCGGACGAGATTAACCGTGCCACGCCGAAGACTCAGAGCGCCCTGCTGGAAGCGATGCAGGAGCGCACGGTCACCGTCGGGACGGAGACGCGACCGCTACCGGTCCCCTTCTTCGTGCTCGCGACTCAAAACCCGATCGAGCTCGAGGGAACCTACCCGCTGCCGGAGGCGCAACTGGACCGGTTCTTCTTCAAGCTGCTGGTGCCATTCCCCAGCGAGATCGAGCTTCTCGAGATCGCGCGACGCACCACCGGCGAGTCGACTCCGACGCTCAAATCTGTGGCGGACGCGACGAGCATCATGGCAGCTCAGAGAGTGGCGCGCGAGGTCCCGGTCGCCGAGCACGTCCTTCGCTATGCCGGACGCCTGATCGGCGCCACCCATCCCGATCGCAGCCAGGTTGAGAGTGTCAAGAAGTACGTGCGCTACGGCGCGAGCCCGCGCGGGATGCAGACGCTGATCCTCGCCGGCAAGGTCCGCGCCCTGCTGGAAGGCAGGTTCAATGTCGCCTTCGAGGATCTTGCCGCGGTCGCCGCTCCCGCGCTCCGCCATCGAATCTTTCTCCAGTTCGAGGCTGAGGCAGACGCGGTCAGCTCCGACCGGGTCGTGTTCGACGTCCTGGAGCAGACCCAGAAGGATCCCTCCCAGAAATAGGGATGGCACCACCCCTGCTGGAGCCGGCGACGCTCCGCCGTCTCGAGACCCTGGCCTTGCAGGTGCGCCGCGCGGTCAGCGGGCAGCTGGGTGGCGAGCGCCGGTCACCGCGACGGGGGCGCTCGGTTGAGTTCGCCGACTTCCGGAACTATACCCCGGGAGACGACTTCCGGCTGATCGATTGGAACGCCTACGCCAGGCTCGACCGGTTCATGCTCCGGCTCTTCGTCGCCGAAGAGGAGCTTCCCCTCAGCATCTTCGTCGACCTCAGCGGCTCGATGGATTGGGGAACGCCCAACAAGGCGCTGGTCGCCAGGCAGCTTGCCGGGGCGATCGCCTACGTAGCACTCAACGCGCTCGACCGGGTGCGACTGACGGTTTTCGCGGACGCGCCGACAAGCGGCGGCGCCCCCTACCGCGGACGTCGGGCCGCCGCCGAGCTGTTTGCGCGGTTAGAGTCCTTTCCGGTAGGGGGCGTCACGGACTACGCGCGGCTCACCTGGCCGATCGGGCGGCAGCGCCCCGGGATGAGCGTGCTCATCAGTGACGGCCTCGGGCCGCTTTCGATCGATCCCGCGATCGCCGCCTTGCAGCGGGCACGCCAGGAAGGAGCGGTGCTGCAACTGCTCGCCCCCCAGGAGATTTCGCCCGACTGGTCGGGCGACGCGCGCCTGAAGGACGCGGAGTCGGGGATCGAGCGTGAATTCACGGCGACGCCTGTAACCCGCGCCTCGTACCTGAAGGCACTTGCTGAGCGAGGCCGCGAGATCGAGCAGGCGGCACACCGACGCGGGCTGCGTTTCGCGCGCCTGTCGACCGACCAGCCCCTGGAGGAGATGGTCACCAAAACACTCCGGCAGGTGGGCCTCCTCGCATGACCTTCCTGGCACCGGCGGCAGCCGTACTCGGCCTGAGCCTGCCGGCGATCCTGGCGCTCTATTTCCTGCGCATCCGGCGGCCGACCCGGACCGTGCCGGCACTGCATCTCTGGCCGGACCAGATCCGCGACCGGCAGGCAAACGTTCCCTGGCAGCGGCTCCGGCCGGGATGGCTTCTACTCCTGCAGCTGCTGGCCGCTGCGACCCTCGTTATCGCGGCAATCCAGCCGGCAGTACCGGCGAGCGCCACCCTGGCCCGCCACAGCATCGTATTGCTCGATGCATCCGCATCGATGCAGGCGACCGACGTAACGCCATCGCGCTTCGCGGAAGCCAAGCGGCAGGTTGGCGCCATCATCGATCAGCTTGGTCCCGACGACCGCATGACGTTGATCGCAGTGGCGCCTACCTCTCGCATCGTCACCTCCTCGATCGGTAACCGCGACGCGCTCCATCACGCCCTCGACGCCGTCTCCGCGAGCAATGGGTCGGCGGATCTATCCGGCGCGCTGGCACTCGCTTCGGGCCTCACGCGCGCCGGCGACGACGCCCGCGCCTATCTCTTCAGCGACGGGATCGTTGATCCGCTGCGCGCTGCCGGCGACGGGCTTCCTTTTCCGGTTGAATACCACCGCATCGGGGTCTCCGGCGAGAACTTTGGGCTGACCTCGCTCAGCGTGCGGACAAGCGCCCAGAGCCGAGCGGCGACCCTTCATGTCCAGAACTTCGGGCAGCAGCCGAGGACGCTCGCGATTGAGTGGCGGGCGGACGGAAGGCTGCTCGATGTCCGGTCGATTTCGCTCAAGGGCGGCGAGGCGCAAGACCTGACCCTCCCGGTGCCGGCCGACGCGACCGCAGTGAGCGCGCGAACCGATTCCGGCGACATCTTCACACTCGACAACACTGCCACGGCGGTGGCAAGGACGCCGAGAGCCTTCAGCGTGCTGCTGGTTACGCCCGGCAACGTCTTCCTGGAGCAGGCCCTGCGCCTTCGTACCGACCTGAAGGTCGACGTCGTCGCGCCCTCCGCCTACCGGGCTGGCGCGGGCTACGCACTCACTGTTTTCGACCGTTATCTGCCGGCAACTCTGCCGGTCAGCCCCCTGATCGTGATCGATCCGCCCGCGGGGAGCGCGCTCGCGGGCGGCACGCCGATGGGCGTCGGGAGGGTGCGCGCGAGTGACGCCGGTGACCCCTTGCTGGCAAACGTCGACCTGCAGGACGTTCACGTTGCCCGCAGCCAGGATCTTCGCAACTCGACTTTTGGGCGAAGCCTGCTGACCAGCCTCCAGACGCCGCTTTTGCTGGTGCGCGAGGAACCCTACCGGCAAGCCCTCTTCGGCTTCGACCTGCATGAGTCGGACCTTCCGCTGCGGATCGCGTTTCCCATCCTGGTGCAGAACCTCAGCGAGTGGATGCTCCCCTCCAGTGTTCCCAGCCACAGCGTCCAGCCGGATGAGCCCGTGACGATCGTGCCCGAGGCCGGCGCCATATCCCTCTCGGTTACCCGGCCCGATGGCAGCCGCCGCTCGCTGCCCACCGGGTCGCTTGCGACCTTTGGCGATGACGACCAGACCGGCATCTACACCGTTGACCAGGTGGTTTCGGGCAAGACCGACAGATCGTGGTTTGCCGTCAACCTTTTCTCGACATCTATTTCGCAGTTGAAGCCGCCCGAACGCCTCACGCTGCCGCCGACCAGGATCACGGGCGCGGTTCACGCGGCGCATCACGGCGAGCTCGAAATCTGGCCCTGGATTGCGCTCGCCGCGCTCGGGCTGATTGCCGCCGAGTGGCTGGCCTTCCACCGTGGGCTTTGAGCTGACCCGCCCGCTCTTCCTGGGAGCGGGCGCCATCGCGCTGGCCGTCATCGTGCTCACCTGGCTGCGGCTGCCGCCGCCGCTGCCAACCGGGCGAGCGCGCACCGCGCTCGGGGTCCGCATCCTGATCGTGCTGCTGCTGACCCTTGCGCTCGCCGGGGCCCAGCTGCAGACGACTCCCGCGGCGCAATCCGTGATGGTGGCGGCCGACCTGTCGGCAAGCGTTCAGAGCGCCCTCGACCGGGAGGCGACCTCCGTCCGCTCGATCCTGGCCGAGCGCCCCGCCGGTGACCAGGCCGGCGTCCTCAGCTTCGGCCGCGATCCCCAGGTCGAGGTCCCGGTCAGCCAGGATCCACAGTTCCGAGAGTTCCAGAGCCAGCCCAACCCTCACTACACCGACCTCGCGGCCGCCTTGCGGCTGGCCGGATCGATCCTTCCGGTAGATCGCCGCCGGCATATCGTTCTCGTCTCCGATGGCCGGGCCAACCTCGGGGACGCGGTCGGCGAGGCGCGCCTGCTGCGAGCCGAGGGAGTTCGCGTCGATACCGTTCCACTGCAGGTACCCACCGGCGTCGAGGCTTACGTCGACCGCCTCAGCGCGCCACGCTCGCTTGCCCAGGGAGAGCAAACGGACGTCGCCGCCGTCATCGTCAGCAACACCGCGACTCCCGCCACCATTCGCTGGTACCTCGACCGGAACCTGATCAACACCGTCCACGTCAACCTCCCGGTAGGAGAGACGAGCGTCAGCCAGCTGATCAAGCCCGCCGATCCCGGCTTCCACGCCGTCCGGGTGGTGATCGACCCGGTTCGTGATACCTACGCCGAGAACAACCTCGGTGAGGCGCTGATCCAGGTGGTCGGACCGCCCCGCATCCTGCTGGTCGAGGCGACCCCGGGCGATGCGCGCAGCCTCGAAGCTGCCCTCCGGTCGACGGGAATCGCCAGCACTACCATGGCACCCGGCGCGCTGCCCCGCTCCGCCGCCGATCTAGCGGCGTACCAGGCAGTCGTCCTCGTCAACCTGCCGGCGTCCAGCCTGGGCGCCGATGCCATGGCGCTGCTGCAGGCCTCGGTTCGCGACCTTGGAATGGGGCTGGTCGTGATCGGCGGCAACGATAGTTACGGGCCGGGGGGCTACGCCGGCACGCCGCTGGAGACGGCGCTGCCAGTCCAGATCCAGCTGCCGCAGGACATGCAGAAACCACCGGTGGCTGTGATGCTCGTCCTGGAGTCGAGCGAGAGCGGCCAGGGAGACCAGATCGTACGTGGCGCAGCGGACGCCGTGATCGATCAGCTGACGCCCAAAGACCGGGTGGGCGTCACCAACGGGGCCATGGGAAATGTCGTCGTTCCGTTGGCGCCACTGGGCGACAAGGCCAGGGTAAAAGCCCAGATCGACGCCATGAACCTTGGAGACCCACCGACCTACACGCCGGACCTGAATGCCGCCGACCAGGCGCTAAGCCACACCAGCGCGTCGATCAAGCACATCATCATGCTGGCAGACGGTGACGCGCCCGACGACTACCAGACCGTGATCGCGAGGCTGCAGGCGCACGGAATCACGGTGTCAACCGTCGCCATAGGTGCCAGCGCCGCCGACGCCTCGGGCCTGCAGGCGATGGCCGGCTGGGGCCACGGCCGCTTCTATCAGAGCAACAGCATCAGCGACGTGCCTCAGATCTTCCTGAAAGAGACCCGGGAGGCGCTCAAACCCTGGATCGTCGAGGGGTCGATCACTCCGCGGCTGAGTTCGCTGGCCAATGTCCTGCCCGGCGTACCGCTGGATAGCCTGCCGGCGCTGACCGGGTACGTCGCGACGACTCCCCGCTCCGCCGCCGATGTTGTTCTCAAGAGCCCTCAGGGCGACCCGCTGCTCGCCACCTGGCAATACGGCCTTGGTCGTGTTCTTGCCTGGACCAGCGACGCGCAGGGCCGCTGGAGCGGAGACCTTCTCCGCTGGCCATCCGCGAATCGCTTCTTCGGCGACATGGTTCGCTACAGCCTGCCGCAGGCGGGCGACCCGGCGCTCCAGGTCGAGACCCAGGTGCAAGGCGACCACACTCATATCCTGGTCACCGCGCCCGCAGTCTCCGGGGCGGCCGTCACGGTGAGCGCGGTGACACCGGACCTGGCCGACCGGCAGCTGGCCCTGGCGCCGACGGGTCCAGGTCGGTTCGAAGGCGACCTCGGAACCGACCAGGTCGGCAGCTACCTGTTGCACGTCACCGAATCGGCCGGCGGTTTGACCACGCATTCCAACACCACCGGTCTCGTGGTCCCCTACTCTCCCGAGTACCGAGTCCTCGGAACCGACCTTGCTACCCTGCGAGCGATTGCCCGGGCCGGGGGCGGCACCGTGATCACCGACCTGGCTCGGGTGTTCAGGCTGCCCGTTCCCAGCGTCCAGGCGGCGCTGCCGATCGGCGAGCTCCTGCTGGTGATCGCCATCATCCTGTTTCCGCTGGACGTCGCCCTGCGCCGCCTGATCTTCCGCCTCGAGGACCTACCCGCATGGCGCGCCGCCGTCCGGCCGGCGCCCAAACCGGTTCAGGCGATGCCGGCCGAGGCGACCGTCACCAGGTTGCGGGAACGGGTTGCCGACGTACGCGCCGCCCGAACTGCCCGGCCTCCGATCCAGCAGGAGAAGCCGCCCGAGGATCCGACAGGTGATCTGCTCACCCGTCGCCGGCGGCAGTAACACTTAGAATTCCAACCGATGTTCCCGGGCGCCTACTTCATCGGCCTGATCATCTATCTATTCATTCTGCTGGTGCTTCTGCGCGGCCTTTTGTCCTGGTTTCCGCGGGCGCTCTACACCGAGCCCGGCAGGCTCGTGGTGGCCGCGACCGAGTGGTTCCTGGGACCGATCCGGCGGGTCATCCCACCAGCAGGCGGGATAGACGTTTCCTTCATCGTCGCCATCCTGATCCTCTATTTCGTGCAGGCGCTGGTGACCTCGGGCAGCATCATCCGGTCCTTCCTGAGCATCATCGGCAGCGTCCTCTTCCTGCTCATCATCCTGATGGCGATTCGGGTCGCCCTCTTCTTCTTCAAGATGGACCCCTGGCACCCACTGGTCCAGATGGTCACCCAGGCGTCGGAACCCTTTGCCAGGCCATTCCGTGGATGGTTCCCCAAGCGGCGTAACCAGTTCGACTGGGCCCCGGTTGCCGGACTCGTGGTGCTGATCGTCCTCTGGGTGGTCGTCTCGAACGTGCCGACCTTCGGCCTCTTCTAGCCGGCTGAGCTCCCCACCAGAATCCGGGCCGGACGGCCGGTTGGCTGGCGCTCGGGCGCCCGACGGCGGATCACCTCGAGGCGCCAGACGGGACGATTGAAGAGCGCGTCGATCTCCCGCTGGGCACGCTCGCCGTCGAGGCCGCTGCCCTGCACCCGGAACTTTTCCCCGAGGTCCATGTCAACGACCTGGTCGTCGCGTTGCAGGTGGAGTACGACGCGATCGGTCCCGCCACAGCCCGCCAGGATTTCCTGCAGGGCAGCCATCTGCTCGGGCGTTGCCTCAGCCGGGAGGTCGAGGTGCACCACCTGGTTCTTCACCCAGGCTTCCCCACCTGCGTCGTCGAAGGCGATAATCTCGTCGGCGATCACCTTTGCCGCCTCCGCGCGTTCCTCGTCATCGCCACCGACGGTCCGGGCATCGACCTTTCCGCGGACGATGACGATCGCATCGGACAGCAGAAGCTGGCGGCGCTCCTCGAACAGCCGGGGAAAGACGATCACCTCGATGGTGGCGGTCAGGTCCTCCAGCTGGACGAACGCCATTGCCTTGCCCGCCCGCGTGATGATCGGGCGGACGGACTTTATCACGCCCCCGATCCGAACCTCGAAGTCTTCCATGTCAGGGGTCACCTGGTTGGCATAGGTATCGACCCGCGCGTGCATCTCCTGCTCGATCCGGCGCAATGGATGATCTGAGAGATAGAGGCCGAGCAGTTCCTTCTCCCCGCGGAGGCGTTCCTCCTGCGGCATCCCCGGCAACTCCGAGACGAGGCCGGCCGAGGGATCGTCCATCTCGTCGGCGTCCGGAAGCATCCCGAAGAGGGAGGTCTGGCCGCTCTCGCGCTCGCTGATGATCTGAGAGGCCCGGTCGACCACCCGATCGATGCTGGCCAGCAGACGTCCCCGCTCGCCCAACGAATCGCAGGCGCCCGATTGGATCAGGCTCTCCAGCACTCGCTTGTTAAGCTCGCGCGGGTCGACCCTGACAACCAGGCCGAGCAGTGACTTGAACGGTCCCCGCTCCCGGCGCTCCTTGAGCAGGATCTCGACTCCCTTGCCACCCACGTTCTTGATCACGGCAAGGCCGTAACTGATCTTCCCGTCCTGCACCGAGAAACCGGCGTCCGAGCGGATGACGTCCGGCGGTAGCACGTCGATGCCGCGCGCGTGGCAGTCGAGCACCGCGGCCGCCACCCTGTCATAGTCACCCGCCTCGTTGTTCAGGAGGGCTGCCAGGTACTCGAGCGGGTAGTTCGCCTTCAAATAGGCGGTCTGGTACGAGATCACGGCGTAGGCGGCGCTGTGCGACTTGTTGAAGCCATAGCCGGCGAAGAACGCCATCAGATCAAAGATCTCGGTCGCCTTCGCTTCGGTGACTCCGCGCGCCATTGCGCCGCTGATGAACTTGACCCGCATCTTCGCCATCTCTTCTTTCTTCTTTTTGCCCATGGCGGACCGGAGCACGTCCGCCTCGCCCAGTGTGAAGCCTGCCAGCTGCGAGGCGATCTGCATCACCTGTTCCTGGTAGACGATGACCCCGTAGGTTTCCTTGAGGATCGGTTCCAGCTCGGGCAGGGGGTATACGATCTCGCGTTCGCCGTGCTTGCACTTCATGAACTGGTCGACAAGGCCACCCTCGAGCGGCCCCGGACGGAAGAGCGCGATCGCGGCCGTGATGTCCTCGAAGCTGGTCGGGCGCATGTCCTGAAGCAGCCGCCGCAAGCCCGCCGACTCCAACTGGAAGACACCGTTGGTATCGGCAGCCTGCAGCAGCCTGAAGGTGGCTGGGTCGTCCCATGGAATCGTGGCGAGATCCAGCGTCAGTCCTCGCGTCTGCTTCAGGTTCTTCAGGCAGTCCTCGATGATCGAGAGGTTGCGAAGCCCGAGGAAGTCCATCTTCAGCAGCCCGATCTTCTGCACCGCATTCATCTCGTACTGCGTCATAACAGCGCGCTTTTCCTGGCCGTTCTTGTCCCCCCGGGTGATGCTGGCCTGCAGCGGGACGTAGCGCTGCAGCGGCTCCGGCGTGATCACGATGCCGGCAGCGTGGGTCGACGCATGACGGGCAAGCCCCTCGAGCTTGCGGGCGTTCTTTAGCAGGGAAGCGAAAGCGGGGTCCTGCTCCGCCGCCGCCAACTCGGGCACCATCTGGATCGCTTTTTCGATCGTCATCCCGAGCGTAGGCGGCACCAGCTTGGCCAGCCGATCGACATCCCGCAACGGCACGTCGAGCGCCCGACCGACGTCCCGGATGACGGCGCGCGCCTTCATGGTGCCGAAGGTGATGATCTGGGCAACGTGGTCCTGGCCGTAGCGGCGGCCGACGTAATCGATGACGCGGTCCCGGTTACGGTCATCGAAGTCGATATCGATATCCGGCATTGAGATGCGCTCCCGGTTGAGGAAGCGCTCGAAGATCAGGCCGTGCTGCAGCGGGTCGAGGGTCGTGATGCCAAGCGCGTAGGAAACCATGCTGCCGGCGGCAGAGCCACGGCCAGGCCCGACCGCGACGCCGTTGGCGCGGGCGTAATTGATGAAATCGCTGACGATCAGGAAGTAGGCGGCGTAGCCCATCGGCTCGATCACGCCCATCTCCATCTCGAAGCGATCGCGGACCACCCTGGTTTGTTCCGGGTAGCGCTCCCGCAGGCCCTGCTCGACAAGGGATCGCAGGTAGCTCTCGGCGCTGTGGCCTTCCGGGACGTCGAACTTCGGCAGCAGCGGACGCATCTCCAGCTTGAGGTCGCAGCGCGCGGCGATCTTCACGGTGTTGGCGATGGCCTGCGGAAAGTCCTTGAAGCGCTCCGCCATCTCGGCTGGGGTCTTCAAGTAGAACTCGTCGTTGTGAAACTTCATACGCCTTGTATCGGAAACGACCGTCCCCGTCTGCAGGCATAGAAGGATGTCGTGGGCCTCGGCATCGTCGCGCCGCGTGTAGTGCGAGTCGTTTGTGGCGACCAGGGGAATCCCGGTCCGGTCGGAGAGGCGGGCAAGCCCTTCGTTGACCTGCGCCTGCTCCGGCATGCCGTGGTCCTGGATCTCGAGGAAGTAGTCCTCGCCGAAGATTCGCTGGTGATCACGCGCCGCCTCTTCCGCCCCGGCTTCATCGCCGTTGAGCAACTTGCTCGCAACCTCGCCACCGAGGCAGCCTGAGAGCGCGATCAGCCCTTCGGAGTGCTCGGCGAGTAGCTCGCGATCGACGCGCGGTTTGTAGTAGTAGCCCTCCAGGTGGGCCCGGCTCGAAAGCGCGATCAGGTTGCGGTACCCGGCCTGGTTCTTTACCAGCAGGATCAGGTGATACGGATCTCGATCAGCGCGCCCTTCCTTCTGCAGCCGGGAGCGCCCCGCGACGTACATCTCCTGCCCGATGATCGGGTTGATCCCGGCCGCCCGGCACTGGAGGAAGAAGTCGATCGCCCCGTAGAGCACGCCGTGGTCCGTGAGCGCAACGGCGGGCATGCCGGTGTCGGCCGCATGGCGGACCATCTCGGAGATCCGGCTGGCGCCGTCGAGCAGGCTGTACTCGGAGTGAGTGTGGAGGTGGACGAAGCTCATGCCGTCCGTTCGAGGTGGGCCACAGTTTCCATGTGGTAGGTCTGCGGAAACATGTCGACGAGGCTCACATCCCTCAGCCTATAGCCTCCGGACGCACACAGACGTTCTAAATCGCGGGCCAGCGTGGAGGGCTCGCAGGAGACATAGACGATGCGGGTAGGCGTGGCGGCCAGCATCGCCTGGATCGCCGGCTCGACGCAACCTGCCCGTGGTGGATCGAGCACAAGGACGTCGATCGGCTGCTCGACCTGGCCGATCGTAGCTTCGACCTTGCCGCGCCGGTAGGTGACCGTGGAGCAGCCGTTGAGCTGCATGTTCAGCTCGCCGAGTCGCACCGCGTAAGGGCTCTCTTCCAGGCAGATGACCTGGGCTCCCCCCGCCCCGAGGCGCGCGCTCAGCATCCCAATTCCGGCGTAGGCGTCGACGACCCGGCTGCCCGGCTCGGCTGAGGCATAGGCGACGGCCCTTTCGTAGAGAACGTCTCGCTGTCGCGCGTTGACCTGGACAAAGGCCTCGGGGCGGACCCGGAAATAACGCCCGTCGTCCTGTATACCGATCGAGTCGTCGTTCAGATTTAGCTCAGGAATCCAGCCGGCGGCCCGCTCCCCGAAACGTCGATCGGCAGAGCCCGGCGGGTAAGGGGACCAGAGCAGGTCGCTGGTACCCGGAGCCCAGGTGAACTGCAGCGCGCTGACTTTTGCGGCGCCCGGATGCTCGGCGGCTCGGGCAAAGGCGGGCAGCGCTCGCTCGATCGCCTCGACGTGGATCAGGCAGGCGTCGATCTGCAGCGTCTGGTAGGTGTGCTTGCGATAGAAGCCAAGCGATACCTCACCGCCGCGACGGAGCACATGAAACTCACCGCGCAGACGGTAGCGCCAGGGATTCTCCATGCCGAGGACATCGATCCTCTCGATCGGGTAGTCCAGGTGTGCCCTGCCCAGCTGGCGCGCCAGCACCACCCGCTTCTGGTTCAGCTGCTCCGCATAGTCGAGGTGCTGAAGCTGGCAGCCGCCGCATCCGGCCCTGTAGTACGGGCACGGTGGCTCCACCCGTGACTGCGCGGCATCAAGGACCGAGGTCGCCTGGGCCCGCCAGAAGTCCTTACGCCGGTATGTGACCTCGGCCTCCACCGTTTCACCGGGGAGGGCGCCCTCGACGAAGACAACCCTGCCGTCGATCCGCGCCACGGCCGCCCCGCCGTGGGCAAGCTCGCCTACCGTCAGCTGCACTAAGTGATTTTCTCGCGGAAGAGCGCCGTCAGACGTTCCGGGTTGGCCCGGCCTCGGGAGAGCTTCATCGCCTGGCCGATCAGGAACATCAGCGCCTGCTGCTTTCCAGCCTTGAAGTCGGCCACAGATTTCTCGTTCTGCGCGATCACCTGTTCGACGATTCCCTCCAGCTCCGTGTCGCCACTGATCTGCTGGGTGCGTTTCGCCGCCTCCAGCGCCGGTCCAGGGTCCGCGGCATGGTACATCTCCTCGAAGGTCTGCTTCGCCATCTTGCCGCTGATCGCGCCGCTGTCGACCAGCCCGACCAACTGCTGGAGGTGCTGCGGCCTGATCCCCGAGTCCTGGATCTCCTTGTGCTCCGCGTTGAGGAAGCGGCTGAAGTCCCCGAGGATCCAGTTGGCCGCGGTCTTGGCAGGAGCGCCGAGCCGTACCGTCTCCTCGAAGAACTCGGCGAGCGGCTTCGAAGAGGTCAGAACCGAGGCGTCGTAGGCGGAAAGGCCGAATTGCGATACCAGTCGGTCGCGGCGCGCCGCCGGCAGCTCGGGCAGCGCCGAACGGATCTTCTCGACCCAGGCGCGGCTGACCTCCAACGGCGGCAGGTCCGGCTCCGGGAAGTAGCGGTAGTCCTCGGCGAACTCCTTGCTCCGCTGCGACACGGTCAGGCCCCGCGCATCGTTCCAGCCGCGTGTTTCCTGTTTCAGGCGTCCGCCGCCATCGAGAACCTCGGTCTGGCGCACGATCTCGTACTCGATGGCGCGATGGATGGCGCGGAAGGAGTTCATGTTCTTGACCTCGACCTTGGTGCCGAACTCTTTGGCGCCGACCGGACGCAGGGAGACGTTGGCATCGCAGCGCAACTGGCCGGATTCCATGTTGCCGTCGTTGACCCCGATGTACTGCAGGATGGCGCGCAGGCGCATCACGTACTCGCGGGCCTCGTCGGCGGTGCGGAGGTCGGGCTCGGACACGATTTCCATCAGGGGAACGCCCGCCCGGTTGAGGTTGATCAGCGATGACTGCGCCTCCTCAATCGCTCCCGCATGGAGAAGTTTGCCGGTGTCTTCTTCGAGGTGGACGCGTGTAATCCCGCAGCGGCCGGGCTCGCCCTTGACCTCGAACTCGAGGTAGCCGTTGCGGCTGAACGGGAGATCGTACTGCGAGATCTGGTAGCCCTTGGGCAGGTCCGGATAGAAGTAGTTCTTACGGTCGAACTTGGAGAATTCCGGGATCTCGCAGTGCAGTGCCAGCGCCGTCCGAATCGTCGCCTCGACTGCTTTGCGGTTGATCACCGGTAGCGAGCCGGGCAGCCCGAGACACACCGGGCACGTATTCGCGTTCGGTGGGGCGGCCAGGTAGTCGGTGGAACAGGAGCAGAACATCTTGCTCTCGGTCTTGATCTGGGCGTGGACTTCTAGCCCAACGACGACCTCGTATTTTGTCGCTATCATGCCGCGGTTCCCATCAGCGGCGACCGGGCGCGGTTGAAGTCCGTCGCCGCTTCGAAGGCCCGGGCAACGCGCAGCGCGACCTCCTCCCGGAAGCCCGGCGCGATGATCTGAAGGCCGATCGGGAGGCCATTGGCGAGGCCGCAGGGCACGGAGATCCCGCAGACGTTGCCCAGGTTCGCCGGGATGGTGATGATGTCGTTCAGGTACATGGCGACCGGGTCCTGGGTCTTGGCGCCCAAAGGAAAGGCAACCGTTGGCGAGGTGGCCCCGAGCAGGGCGTCGACCTTCTCGAAGGCACGCTTGAAGTCCTCGATGATCAGGGTCCGTACCTTCTGGGCCTTGAGATAGAAGGCGTCGTAGTAGCCGGAGCTGAGCGCGTAGGTGCCGAGCATGATTCGGCGCTTAACCTCGGCACCGAAGCCCTGCTGGCGGGTCAATCCGTACTCCTCGATCAGGTTGTGACCGCCGCCCGCCTGTGCCCCGTAGCGCGCGCCGTCGTAGCGGGCCAGGTTGGAGCTGGCCTCGGCCGGCGCGATGATGTAGTAGGCGGGCAGCGCGACGTCGCTATGCGGCAGGCTGACCTCCTCTATCGCGGCTCCAAGCCGCTGGTAGACCTCGAGGGCATTGCGCACCGCCTTCTCGACCGCAGGCTCCATCCCATTGACGAAATATTCTTTGGGCACGCCGATGCGCATTCCGTGAACGCCGGCGTCGAGCCCATCGAGGTAGTCGGGCACCGGGTGGAGCGAGCTGGTCGAGTCACGGGGGTCCGCTCCGGCGATCGCCTGCAGCAGGATGGCGCAGTCGGCGACGTCACGCGTGATCGGTCCCACCTGGTCCAGCGATGAGGCAAAGGCGATCAGGCCGTAGCGGCTGACCCGGCCATAGGTCGGCTTCATCCCGACCGTCCCCGTGAGCGCCGCCGGCTGCCGGATCGACCCACCCGTATCGCTGCCGACGGCGGCGATCGCCTCACCTGAGGCGACGGCGGCGGCGGAGCCTCCGCTCGAGCCTCCCGGGACGCGATCGAGATCCCACGGATTGTGCACCGGGCGGTAGCCAGAGTTCTCGTTGGAAGAGCCCATCGCGAACTCGTCGCAGTTCGTCTTTCCCAGGAAAACCGCGCCTTCCTTCGCGAGGCGCTCGACCACGGTGGCGTTGTATGGCGGCAGAAATCCGTCGAGGATTTTCGAGCCCGCAGTCGTCGGCACGTCCTCGATGCAGAGAACGTCCTTGATCGCAATCGGTATGCCGGTCAGTGGCCGCACTCGCGCCCCCTCGCGGATGCGGTCGTCGGCGTCCCGCGCCTGGCGGAGCGCTAGGTCGCGGGTCACGGCCAGGTAGGCATGCGTCTGGCGGCCGACGGCGTCGATCTGACCCAGCACCGATTCGGTCAATTCCACCGACGAGATCTCGTGGTCGGCAAGCATCTGGTGCAGCTCGCGGATAGAGCGGGCAAAGAGGTTCATTCCTGGATCGCCTTGACCTTGAAATAACCGTCTTCGACGCTGGGCGCGTTGCGCAGCGCGGCCTCGACCGTCAGAGACGGAGCGCTCACGTCGTCCCGCATCACGTTGCGCTGTTCCAGCGGGTGCGCGGTGGCAGGTACCTGCGAGGTGTCGGCCCGGTTCAGGGCCTCGATCGCATGCAGGATGTTGCGAAGCTGGTCACGGAACCGCGTGACCTCCTCCGGCGTGATCCCCAGCCGGGCCAGCCGCGCCACATGGCGCACTTCGTCTGAGGAGAGCTCGGGCTCGTTTTCAGGCAAGGTAATAGATTAACTGCCCACGGTTAGGACGTTGACGGGCGATAGGCGCACCGCTCAGGCGGTCAGCGTGTCGGGACCGCTCGTGATGGCGACCGTGCGGAGCTGTCCGGCACGTGCGCGCAGCCAGGGACCAAGTGGAGCCGCGGCAGCCGGCCGGCTGATGTGATAGCCCTGGATCAGGTCGCAGCCGTACTCGCGGAGGAGATCGGCGGTCGCCTCGTCCTCTACGCCTTCAGCGACAACCTTGAGACCGAGGTTGTGACCGAGGTCGATGGTTGAACGCACGATCGCGGCTCCGTCCCAGTTCGTGACCATGTCCTGGACGAATGACTTGTCGATCTTGATCTCGTTGACCGGCAGCCGCTTCAAGTAGGCGAGCGAGGAGTAGCCCGTGCCGAAGTCGTCGACCGAGATCTGTACCCCGAGGGCATGCAGACGTGCCAGCGTGTCCTCGGCCTCGCTGGCGATGATGTTGCGCTCCGTGATCTCGAGGCTCAGCTTCTCCGGCGAGACCTGCCAGGTACGAAGCAGCTCCTCGACGGCGTCGGGAAGCTCCGTGTCGAGCAAATTCCGAGCGGAGAGGTTGACCGACACTCCTGTATCGATCCCGGCTTTCGCCCAGGCGTGCACCTGGCCCAGGGCCTCGTTGAGGACCCACGCCGTGAGCGGCTTGATCAGGTCACTCTGCTCTGCCGAGGGGATGAAATCATCGGGGGGAAGCAGACCGTGGCTCGGGTGTCCCCAGCGGACGAGTGCTTCCACCTTGGCGGTGCCGCCGTCGAGCGCATGAACGATCGGCTGGTAGTGGAGCACCAGCTCGAACTGATCGATCGCGTAACGAAGCTTGCCGATCAACGGGACGCCCGCCGGCGAGTCGTCTTCCTGGCCCTCCGCGTAAACGCTGTAACCGCTCTTGGCGCGCTTGGCGGCGTACATGGCAACGTCGGCCCGCCGCATCAGGGCCTCGCCGTCCTCGGCGTGCTGCGGGTAGACGGCTATCCCGACGCTCAGGTTGACGCTGACCGGGGCACCCCCGATGGTGAAGGGCTGCTGGATCGCCTGCAGGATCTTTTCCGCGATCAGGATGGCGCGCGGCACGTCGGTGGCGCCCCAGGGAACGACGGCGAACTCGTCTCCACCGTAGCGCGCCACCATGTCAGCCTTTCGCAGCACGTTGCGCATGCGCGCCCCGACCTGTTGCAGCAGCTGGTCACCTGCCTGGTGGCCGAGGCTGTCGTTAACCCCCTTGAAGCCGTCCATGTCCATCAGGAGTACGGCGCACGGCTTGAGCTCCCGCTCCCCGACCCGGACCGCTTCGTCGAGCCGCTCCCTCAGGAAAGTGCGGTTCGGCAGCCCGGTCAGCGCGTCGTGAAGTGCCCGGTGCTGGAGCGCCTCGGTCTCAGCTTTCCGCTCTGAAACGTCCCGCAGGCTCCCAATCAAGAGACGGCCCTGTCCGAGCCGGCCGACGTTGAACTCCATCGGGAAGGTTGCGCCGTCCTTACGCTGGCCGTCCGCCTCGTGGCAGCCGAGCATGACTTCCTGTTTCTGCGGACGCAGGTAGCTGCGCAGTTGCGGCTTCAACTCAGTCCGGTATGGCTCCGCGATCAGCTGGCCGAACTCTTTGCCGACGATCTCTTCCGCCGAGTAGCCGAAAAGCCGCTCGGCGGCCGGATTGTAGGAACGGATGATCAAACGCTCGTCGACGGTCACGATGCCGTCAGCGACGTTGTCGAGCACGGCCCGGATCCGCTCGCCGCTCTTTCGCAGCTCCTCCTCCGCACGCCGGCGCTCGATGAACTGGCCTATCTGGTGTCCGACATCGGCCATCACGCGGAGCGTGGCGCGATCCGGCACCTGGGGCTGGCCGCTGAAGAGAGCGATGACGCCGGTGACCTTACGGCCGTTGGTGATGGCAAAGCAGAATCTGCCGCGCAGTCCGGCGCGTGCCGCGGCCTCGGCCCGGGGAGAATTGCCATCACCTGTCACGTCCTGGATCGAGCTCGGTCTGCCAGTAGCCCAGACGCGCCCGATGAGACCGGTTCCCCGCGCAAATGTGAGCTCGCGGCTGACCGTCTGGAAAGCCTCCAGGTCGCGACCGGACTTGTGCCAGCCGTACTCCCAGCGCAGCACGTTTGCTTCGCGGTCAACCGACCAGATCTCGCCGAGGCTCCAACCCAGGTTCTCGCAAATCCCCTGTAACACCTGGGGAGCGGCCTCCGACCAGGTAGTGGCGTTGGCGAGTGGCCGGGTGACCGCGAACTGGGTATTGCGCAGCCGTTCCGCCAACTTTCGCTCGGTGATGTCGGTAACGAAGGCGACTAGCTGGAGCTGGTTCCCGATCCGGGCGGTGCTTGAAACCGAGATCTCGATCGGGAACTCGTGGCCGTCCTGGTGAATCGCGGTCAACTCGACGGTCTTTCCCACGATCCGACTTTCCCCGGTCTCGGCGAAGCGGGCCAAGCCGCGCTCGTGGGCTTCTATGTATTTCTTGGGAATCACGGTCCCGGACAGCTTTCGTCCGATGGCTTCGTCGTGGGACCAGCCAAAGACAGTTTCTGCTTTCTTGCTCCAACCTGTGATGAAGCCATGCTCATCGGCACTGATCACGGCGCTGGGCGAGGTGTCGATGATCACCTGGAGGCGTTGCTGCGATTCCTTGAAGTGGGTCAACAGCTTCAGGTGGATATCAGCCTCGCGCCGCGCCGCGGCGTAGAGGCCGAGAACACCGATCAGCAAAGCGATGTCCGGAAGCACGACCAAGGCGTGCCCGAGGTACCAGAAGCCGTCGTAGCGTAGGCGCATGAAGAGAAAGGTGAGCGTCTCGATGGCTACCAGGATGAATGCAGCAACCACGCTGGACTCGATCCACGGATCCGCGTGAGCGCCGCGCCGGTAGATGGCCGCGGCGGCAGCCACCGGAAGGAAGGGGACGATCTGCAATGCTGTGTTGAGTGCCGTGAACTCGCCGCCAACGATCACCGGCGGAAGCATGAGCGATGCCAGTAGTGTTCCGGCAACAGAGGCACCGCTGATCGCCAGCGCCACTCCAATGGCGCGAGCCAGCGCAGCGCGCGGCCGGCGGAGGGGGCGTCCCCGCCTGACAAGGATCCAGCCGAGCAAGACAGGCGTCGCGATGTGCGCGGCATGGAAGAAGTACCCGGCTGTCTGAGGACCGACAAGGGGCAGGTGGAAGGGGACGACGTTGGGAAAGGTCAGCATGTGGGCCAGCCAGAGCGAGATCAGGATCAGGCTCGAGGAGACGATGGGGAGCGCACGGCCATGGCGGCGGATGATGACGTCGCTGGCGCAGAGGAAGAGGGTGACACCCATGGCCACGATGGTGGCCATATCCCAGACGGGGACGTACCAGGTCAGGGGAAGTGTGTTGCCCGGCAGGACGCTGCCGAGCCAGAAGATGAGCACGAGGACGGCTCCAACCAGCAGTCCGGCAAGGCCGCGCCGGCCCGTCGAGCGAACTCTGCCGGCTACCTGCTTGCCTGGTACCGCCAGCAGCGGCGGAATTGACACGACGCCAATATGCGTCTCACCGCATGAAAGAAAAGTTAAGGAGCTGTCACGATTCGTTACAAATCGTGATAGTGCTCACGGAGCGTTATATTTCAGCCGTCCTATAGCTCAGTTTGAGCTTGGAGTGACCGGCCCCTTTGCCAGCAGTTCCAGGAAGGCGGCCTCGTCGAGCGCCGGCACCTTCAGCTTTCGCGACCTTTCCAGCTTCGAGCCGGGATCGGCGCCTACCACGAGGTAGTCGGTCTTCCTGGAGACGCTCGATCCCACCAGGCCGCCGAGGGCTTTGATCCGCTCCTCGGCCTCCCCCCGGGTCATCGAGCTCAGCGTCCCGGTTATGACGAAGCTCTTGCCCTCGAGCGGCCCCGCGCGCCGCTGTGGCGCACGGGGCTGGACCCCGGCGGCAAGCAGGCGCTCGATCAAGCGGCGCGACTCGGGGAGCTGGAAGTAGTCGTGCACCGCCTCCGCGACCCTGGGACCCACGCCGCCAATGGCACGGAGATCGTCGATTCCGGCGTTCTGCAGCCGCTCGATGGTTACAAAGTGCTCGGCGAGCAGGCCGGCCATCGTCCAGCCGACGTGTCCGATCCCGAGTGCGGCCAGGAAGCGGGTCAGCGTCGTCGCCTTGCTGGCTTGAATCCGATCGAGCAGGTTTTGTGCCGATTTCTCCGCAAAACCCTCGAGCGAAAGCAACTGCTCCCCGGTCAGGTGATAGAGATCGGAGGGGTCCTTGACGTATTTCCGGTCGATCAGCTGTTGAAGGGTGGCGTAACCGAAGCCCTCGATGTCGAGTGACCCGACAAAGTGTCTTAGATGTTCCAACACCTGAGCCGGGCAGGTCGGATTGATGCAGCGCGTAACCGCCTCCCCGGGCTCGCGAACGAGGTCGGTGCCGCATTCCGGGCACTGGCTGGGCATATGCCAGGGACGGCTCGACTTCGGGCGCTTTTCCAGGATTACGCGGACCACCTCGGGGATCACGTCTCCAGCCCGCTGGATGATGACGTGGTCTTTGGGCCGCACGTCCTTGCGGGCGACCTCGTCCTCGTTGTGAAGCGTCGCCCTGCTGACGGTGGTGCCACCCACGACCACCGGGTTGAGCCAGGCAACCGGGGTAATCGCTCCGGTGCGACCGACGTAGACCTTGATCGCGTCGACCGTCGTTTCTGCCTGTTCCGGCGGAAACTTGAAGGCAAGCGCCCAGCGCGGGCTTCGGGATACGAAGCCGAGCTCAGCCTGCTGGCCGAGGTCATTGACCTTGATCACGATGCCGTCGATCTCGTAATCAAGCTCGTGCCGTTTCCCCTGCCATTCGTCCAGGAATTCAATCACGCTGTCCATCGAGCCGTGCGTCCGGTGGGTGTCATTGACGTGAAAGCCGACCATCTCGAGACCGGCAAGGATCTGGTCCTGCGAGCGTGCGCCGCCAGGTGGATCGAGCGCGTACATGAAGGTGTCGAGCCGGCGGCTGGCCGTTACACGTGGGTCGAGCTGGCGGACCGCTCCAGCCGCGGCATTGCGCGGGTTGGCAAACAACGGCTTCCCATGGGCGGCTAGATCCGCGTTGAGGCGTTTGAAGCTACGCTTGGGCATGTAGACCTCGCCACGCACCTCGAAGGTCGATGGAAAGGCGGGCGGTAGCTTAACCGAAAGGGGGACGCTGGGAATCGTCTTGACGTTGGGGGTGACGTCCTCACCGACGTAACCGTCGCCACGCGTGGCCCCCACGCTGTAACGGCCATTCTCATAGAGCAGGCTCATCGCCAGCCCGTCGATCTTCAGCTCCGTGACGTATTCCACCTTCAGGTCCCCGAGCCCACGACGCACCCGCTTGTCGAACTCCCGGACCTCCTCGCAGTCGAAGGCGTTGCCCAGGCTGAGCATCGGCACCCGGTGCGTAACCTTGGCGAAAGCGTCCGACGGCGGACCTCCGACCCGTTGCGTTGGAGAGTCCGGGGTGACCAGCTCGGGAAACTGTGTCTCGAGGTCGATCAGTTCGCGGAAGAGCGCATCGTACTCGGCGTCCGTGATCTCAGGCCGGTCGAGAACGTAGTACTGGCGATTGGCTCGCTCGATCGCCGCGCGCAGCTCCACGATCCGGGCCTGCGCCTCTTCACCGGTCGTGACCGCTGGGCTCAAACCTTGACGATCGGGGCCAGGCTGACGGCGAGGATTTTCATGCCGACCTTGTCGAACTTGACGATGATTTCTTCGTCGGTGCGAGTCATGGTGCTCTTGAGCACCATCCCTCCGCCCCACGATCGGTGTTCCACCTTATCGCCCGGCGCGTAACGCTGCACCAACTCCACCGGTACCGCGGGTCGGGCGGCCTCGATCACGCGGGCGGGCGCCATGCCCGGCACCGGTACGCCCGCGGGGATGCCGGCCGAGCCATCGACCAGTTCCGGCGGAATATCGGCCAGGAAGCGCGAGGGCAGGTTAAGGTTCGCGCTGCCCCATAGATGTCGTCGGAAGGTATGAAATAGATACAGCCGGTCCTTGGCGCGCGTCAGGCCGACGTAGGCAAGCCGCCGCTCCTCCTCCAGGCCGGCCGGGGAATCGAGGCTGCGGCTGTGCGGGAAGAGGCCCTCCTCCATGCCGAGCATGAAGACCACCGGGAACTCGAGACCCTTGACCATGTGAAGCGTGATCAGCGTCATGCCCTGGGCCCGCTCGTCCATGCTGTCCACGTCGCTCATCAAAGCCGAGTCCTCGAGGAAGGCCTGCAGGCCTTCGCCCGGCGGCAGACCGTCATACTCCGAGGCGAGGCCCCGCAACTCGAGCACGTTGGCCCAGCGGTCATCGCCCTCCGGGCTCCCGTCCTTGACGTAGCGCTCGTAGGCGGTGCGCAAGAGCAGGAGATCGACAACCTCGACCAGCCGCCGCTCCTGGCTCGCCGCCCGGACCTCGGTCAGCAGCTTACGGAAGTCCGTGAGCGCGCTTCGCGCCGCCGGCGCGAGTTCGGTCATCTCATCTAGATGCGGGAGTGAGTCCCAGGGCGACAGTCCATGGGCGTCCGCCCAGTACCCAAGTTGCGAGAGCGACTTCTCGCCCAGCTTGCGGCGAGGCACATTGATCACGCGCGAAAAACTGAGCGTGTCCTGGGGGTTGGCGACCAGCCGCAGGTAGGCCATCACGTCCTTGACCTCGCGGCGCTCGTAGAAGCGTAGACCGCCGATCAGCCGGTAGGGCACGCCTCTGCGGAGCAGGACTTCTTCCAGCGCACGCGACTGGGCATTGGTGCGATATAGAACCGCGAGGTCTCCGAGGCGGTAATCGCCTTCGGCAACCAAACGCAGGGCCTCGCGCGCCACCGTCTGCGCCTCCTCCTGCTCGTCGTAGGTCTGGGCCACGACGACCTTCGGACCACCCGGGCGGTCGGTCCAGAGCCGTTTCTCAGCCCGATTGGGGTTTGCCTTGATGACGTGATAGGCGGCATCGAGGATCACCTGCGTCGAGCGGTAATTCTGCTCGAGCTTGACCACCTGGGCATCGGGATAGTCCCGCTCGAAAGAAAGAATGTTGCGCACGTCCGCGCCGCGAAAGCCGTAGATGGACTGGTCATCGTCGCCGACGACACAGAGATTGCGATTGCCACCAGACAGGTGTCGGACCATCAGGTACTGAGCCCGGTTGGTGTCCTGGTACTCGTCGACCATGACGTACTTGAAGCGTCTCTGGTAGCGCTCCAATACGTCCGCGTGCCGGTCGAAGAGCCACACGACTCGAAGCAAGAGGTCGTCGAAGTCGAGCGCGTTGTTGCGCTCGAGAAATATCTCGTAGTCCTTGCGAACCCGCGCGGCCAGCTCTTCTGTGTGCGTTCCGGCCGCATTGAGCTGCTCTTCTGGCGTCTGCAACTCGTCCTTGGCCCGGGAGATCAGTGCCACCATCCCGCCCGGCGGATAGCGCTTCTCGTCGAGACGGTGCTCGTTCATCACCCGCTTGACGACGGCCAGCCTGTCGCCCTCGTCGTAGATCGCAAAATGCCGGTCGACGCCGTCGACGGCGCCGTCGCGGCGCAGGATGCGCACCCCGATGGCATGAAAGGTCCCCATCCAGATTCCACCCGCCGCCAGGTTGAGCAACGTCTCCACCCGGCTGCGCATTTCGCGCGCCGCCTTGTTGGTGAAAGTAACGGCGAGCAACTCCGCAGCCTGGGCGCGACCCTGCTGGATCAGCCAGGCGATCCGATGCGTCAACACGCGCGTCTTGCCGCTGCCCGCACCGGCAAAGATCAGCAGAGGCCCGTCATTCGCCGTGACAGCCGCCCGCTGCGGTGGGTTCAGCCCCTCGAGTAAATCAACGCTCGTGGGGGCGGGGGACATGACACTCAAGCATCGCCCAGTTTACCCGGGCCACGACCCGTGACCCCTGATCAAGTGCCCGGCTACCAACGGACTCGGCGATGCTCCGCTGCTGCTAGGTCGACCGCCCCGCTTGCGGGGAGCACGACTGTATGGAACAGTGGAACGGAGGTACTCGGCGAGCCGTCCAGTAGCTTTCCTAAAGCCAGTTCCTAAAATTGAACGTCGTGAATTTTGATGCGGTCATGTTCGTTCGGGAGGATCACCTCGAGCCCACGAGCCTCCAGGCGATCACGCAGGCCGATCGCGCGCATGACTGATGGTAGCGCCGACCCGGCGTCAGAGACGGTGAGTCCGAGCTAGCGCTTGCGGCCGCGCATCCGTCCGGCTGCCATCTGGTCCAGATCGTCGTCCGCCATGGTCGACTTCGGGCGCGACTTGAAGGACTCCGAAAAGGCGCCGATGAACTGGTCCCTGAGCTCCATGGTCGAGACCTCGAAGGCGTCCTTCAGCGTCCAGTGGTCGTCCGGCGAGTATTTCCGCTCGCAGGCCCAGAGCAGGAACTTGATCAGGCGTGCGTCGATGGCGGCGCTGAGCTTCGACTTGGGCTTGGGCACGCCGGCGGCTGACTTCTGGCCCTTACCAGCCTTGCCGCCCTTGGTCCCCCTGGCGGGCGCCGCTGCCTGGAACACAGTGCTCTCCGTATTCCGCACACCCCAGGCTGGGGCGGCAGGCCGCGCGGGCGCCGGCGGCGCGTCCGCCACCAGGCTCGCACGCAGCGATTGCAGATCGTCCTTCGGGGGGGTGTGCGTGGCCGGTTTCGTAACCTCGGGCGCCGGCGCGATTGCCGCTGCCGGCGCGACCGGAGGCTGGTAGACCGGGGTCGGCTCTTTGCGTCTTGGAATCGCCATCGGCGGCACGGAGAAAGTCGGCGGCGTCGCCTGACGGCTCGGTGCTGGAGCTGGACGTGGGGCGACCTGTGGCGTCGGCCCCGGAGCGGCCTGCATCGGCGGCTGGGCCGGCTCAGGCGCCTCCGGATATGGCGCCTGCGGATAAGGCTGCTGTGGGTAAGGCTGCTGCGGGTAGGGCTGCGGCGCGCCCGGGTTCTGACCGTAGGGTGCCTGCGGGTAGGGCTGCGGATAACCGCCGGGCGGAGGATTGGCGCCGTTGCCCCGCGCTGGAGCGGGAGCCTGCCCTGCCTGTGGCGTTCCGGGCCACATCGGTGGCTGGCCCTGGACGGGCTGTCCGGCGGCCGGCTGCCACCGGGGCGGAATCTGTCCCGGCGCGGGCGGCGAGTAGGGCCGCTGCACCGGAGCGATCGGCCGCTGCTGGTCGGGCGCGATATAGGGCGAGGTCGGCCCCTGCAGGGCGGCCTGGCTGCGGCGAAGCAGGTCGAGGAGCCGCCCTTTGTCGATGTAGAGGTTGCCGGCCAGTGCCATGTTCATTTCCGACGTGAACTGGAACTCCCCACTCTGGAACTCCCAGAGGAGATCGAACGCATGCCGCGCGCCCCGGACGCGGCCACCGCTGGCATGGGTCAAGGCGCCGTTCTGGAAGGCGTAGGTCCAGGCGCCGCGAGGCTCACGGAGTTCCAGCACACCACTCTGGCCACCATTGACCATCTGGTCGAGGAAACCGAGTAAGCCAGCGCGATCGATCGGCTGGAAGCTTGGGCCCTGCGCCGCCGCTCCGGCGGCACCCCCCTTGCCCCTGCCGAAGAACTTCATGCGGCCACCAATATATAGCCGGGCGTCCAGAATCGAAGCCTAAATCCCGTCACACCTCTGTAACCGGGCGAGGGGGCCGACCTTGCCCACGCGAACAGCCCGCTACATCCTGTTACCGGAGAGCAGCAGGGCTCGAACCTGATCGTCAGTCACCTGCGGCCAGGCGGCAAAGAAGCTGCCCACGGCATAGAAGGGCTCGGGTATTTCAAGGCAGATCCAGTCGTCCACCTGGGCCGCCAGCCGGAGGGCGGTGTCTGCGGGCGCGACGGGCACGGCAAGCACCACCCGGGCCGCCCCTTGACGGCGCAGCGCTCTGATGGCCACCTCGGCGGTGTAGCCGGTGGCAACGCCGTCGTCGATGAGGATGACGCTGCCCCCGACTGCAGGCTCTGGCCCCGTCGGCATTCCTGCAAGCCAGGCTCGTAATCGGCTCCGCGCGCCTTCAGCGGCTCGGGCCAGGTCATCGGAACTCATGCCAAGCTGGCAAGCAATGTTCTCGTCGAGCAACTGACCCGAGTCATCGTCGACGGCGCCGACCGCGAGCTCGGGATTTCCGGGGGCCCCGATCTTGCGAACGGCCACGACTCCCAGGAGTAGATCGAGGTGGACCGCCACCTGCGCGGCGACCACGAGGCCCCCGCGCGGGATCCCGCAGACAATCGTCTCCCGCGCCCGCCTGTAACGCACCAGCCGGTGGGCGAGCTGCCGACCGGCGTCGACCCGGTCTGCGAACATCGTGCCGACTATAGTGT
>Ga0102924_1001546_pt1 | contig 26427 bp, 19 predicted proteins | sample PaiPotPPM11metaG_FD_80116 | JGI IMG/M metagenome (GOLD analysis project Ga0102924, IMG submission 80116) | Iron sulfur acid spring bacterial and archeal communities from Banff, Canada, to study Microbial Dark Matter (Phase II) - Paint Pots PPM... ... | reverse complement strand
GTTTAGCTGAGACCGACGCCATGCCGGTTTCGGCCTTGATCCGGTCGGTTCGAAGAAGACGACGCGCAAGATTTGCGGCCGCCTCGCCTTCCAATGGACGGGTAGCTTCTCCCGTCACTTTGAAGAAAACGCCGTTCGCACCGGAACGCGCAAAGAAAACATTGTCAGTCTTTTTTGCCTGTATGAGATTAAAAAGCTCTTCTGGGATCTCGCCGCTACTAAAAGTACCGGGGGATCGGTTATGGGCTACGCCCATTTCCGTCAATTTCTGATCCACCTCATCAAGAGTCTTCGCGTCTTTAACGGCATCGACCGCAGCCTGCGAGCTGGGTCCTAATGGCATGACAATCTGCTCGACAGCAACGGCCTGTCTATTCGAGAATTTCAACGGATTGCTTGCGATATACTTCTCAACATCTTGCTGGGTAACAGGTTTCCCGGACACCGCATGCGTAATGTAAGCGTTCGCCAAAACCAAGTCCCGTGATCGCAAAATGTCCAACAGCACGTTAGGTTCACGATCGAGCTTTGAATCAAGCGCATGTTGAACCAAGTACTTGCGCAGCACCAGTTCGTCCAGCACTTGCTTAACGACAGCGGGATCCTTTTGCTTGTCAGCGGGAACGTTGGCTAAGCGAAACTCGTTCTCAAGCTCCTGAGTGGTAACGACGCCCTCGCCGACACGGGCGACAACCTGTCCTTGCGATGCCGCTCCTTGCTCTTTCTTGCCACACCCCGACAGAGCCAGCCCACAAACCCCGACGAGCGTCGTCACTCGGCAAAGCCGGGCCACGGCTTTTAATCGATCCCGCATTTGTTTCTCCAATGTGTCGGTCCAAAGGATTTATTGATAACCCTCGCCGCCCAGCTGGGATGAATGAAATCCTAGCCAGGCAGACTCAATATCGAAATGCACTGGACAGGTCGAGCAACGTCGTTTCTCAAGGACGACATCTTATTATTTAAGTTAACCGCAGAATATATGGAAAACCCGGCGTCACTTGATTGGCATTGCTAGTGCTTTTCGTACCATTCTGGCCTATTTGTTGTTAAGATGGAAGCTAGTGCAATGCAGCGGGTTCTTAGATGATAAAAACCAATCGAATTCAAATGATCTTTGCGTCGGTGGCTCTCCTCACCGCTGCGCTATTGGCGCATGTACTCGCCCCCCATGAGCTGATGGCGCGGACGGCGGGGTCTCTGAACCTTGAGGCGGTTATTCCCAAGGCATTCGGGGTGTGGACTATGGTGCCCGGAATTGCCCCGGTGACGCCTGCCGATCCGGAAGGCTACGTTGAGCCGGACGAACATTCGGCGAGGATTTACAGTCAAGAGGTCGGCCGCGCGTACACTGACGGTTACGGACACATCGTCATGTTGATGGTGGCGTATGGACCGGTGCAAAATTTCCGTTTGAAAGCTCATCGCCCTGAGATGTGCTATACGGCAGCGGGCTTCCGGGTCTCTGGCAAAACCGCAGCTGAAGTCCCCTATCGCGCCGGAGAGCCGCCGCTCAAAGTGGCTCATGTTATTGCCGAACGTGAATCGCGATTTGAACCAATTAGCTACTGGATGCGAGTCGGAAACGATATTACGATTGGAGTGGTGGATCGTCAGATTATCCGACTGAAATACGGATTGCGGGGTATTATTCCCGATGGAGCCCTCATGCGGGTTTCAACGGTTGGTTTACCCAAGGATGCGTCCTACCAGCTGCAGGATCAGTTTATTCGCGATCTTCTGTCCGCCGTGGCACCTGAGGAGCGGAAGTTCTTTGTCGGAAACTCTTAGATCGCTACGAAATTCAATTCTGGACAAATCGCAGTCTGTCCGCTCCGCAACACTTGCTGGCTTCCATGCGGTTTTTCTTGCTAGCGCTTATAACGTTTGCCTTTGGATTACCCGCTCTTGCGGAAATCCCAGACGACTCCTTGCTCCATTTCGCTGTCAACATTCACCAGAAGCCAATGCAAAGCTGGGGTCCGGGATATGGCATTTATCTTGGAAAAGGTTTGTTCGTTACGGCAGCCCATGTGGCGGGCCGCTCGTGGCTCACCAGGCCTAGAGTTGCGATCGAAGGTCAGGAATACCCAACCCAGGTAGTCAAGGAGGGTAGTTTCGAGGGTATAGATTTGACCCTGCTACTGGTAGAGGAGCGCTTTCTGCCAATGCGTCTCAGCCTTCGGCACAATAAGTTATGTGACATTGATCCAAAGCCGGGAGAGGCCGTTGTTACCGTGGTCCCCGAAGGAACCGCTCGCTCGCGGATCTTCCCGCCAGAGAAGCTTCCGGCAAGCGTCCGTCAGTACAGCACGGCCATAGCCGACGTTGCACCAACCGGAAATTCTGGATCAGGCGTATTCGACGTTCAGCGAGGGTGTTTGCTGGGGATCATGAGCCGAAAGATTTCTCAAGTCGTGACGCATCAAGATACCGGCAAAACCGAAACGCATGATATTGCCAAATATTTCGTGCCGGCTTCGGCCATTCGCGAATTTATCCCCGCGGGCACGACCTTCTAACTAAGATCAATAGTAACCATAGCCGTAGTAATCATCGGTCTTGTCGGTGACGCGATTAACCACTACGCGAACAACGGGAGTGTTTGCTAGATGCTTCCGGCATTCCTTGATGTCGGCGATTGAGGAGCTTCCCACACCGGCGATCAACAGGACCGCATCCATTTGCGGCAGGATCGAAATCACATCGTCGCCAATCAACACTGGAGGCATGTCAAAGATGACGATTCGTGACCGAAATTCTCGTTTTATGGTCTGCAGCAGCGTACTCATGGCCTGCGATGCCATCCATTCGGCGGATCCCCTTTTGCAGACCTCGCCCGGTAAAACCACGAACTTACTGCGGCCAACACTCGCCTCAACCGCAATATTCGAAAGCGCCAATTGGTTTTGCAGAACACTCAGCACACCGTGCTTACTGTTCAGCCCCAAATACTGCGAGATGCGCGGTTTTTGTAAATCCAGATCGACGAGCATCACGGACCGTCCAGAAAGGCGGGAAATACTCATCGCGAGGTTGCAGGCAGTTACGGACTTGCCGCAGCCCGGCGTCGGCGATGTGATAGCCAAGAATTGCCAATCATTTTGGTCCATTTCCTGGAGGACTTGGGTGCGCAGCATGTCAAAATAACGCCCACGAGGATCATCATTTCCATCATGTGCGACGACCCGCGTCGACTCGAGGTAAGCAGCGTTTAACTGCAGGCTTCCGAACCTGACGTCGCTCACCCCGCTTTGGAAATCTCGTGGCGAGCTCGACGGACGAGTTTGTGGATTGCCTGCCTTAGCAAGTTCAACCGCCTGAATGATAGAATCCACCAGAATTCTCCAGCTGTAAGCATCGACAGGGCTACTTAAAAACTCCAACACGCGCTTTGGCAATGATCAGATCCAGCGGTGGCAGGTAAAAATAGGCTACCACTGCCAGAGCGCCTAGCAGCGCCAAAGCGAAAACCACCGAAAAAGTCGTGCGAATTTTGCGCCGACGTAGCTCTGCTTTTGTCGTAATGTAAGGGATTGCCATTACCAGCTGGCTATCGAAGATACCAAAAACGTCGCTGCTGCGGCGTATGCTTTTGTCTGCGATCTCCGCGAGGAACGCCAAACCGCCGCCCGCGGCCAATGCCAAAAATAGCGCGATACCGGCAACTTTCGGCCGATTAGGGCGGACCGGATCTTGTGGTGCGGTGGGTTGCTCGATTACCTCAAGCTTTTCTGATTGCTGATCCTTCTCGAGATTCTCGCCTAGACGAGCTGCCGCCAATTTCGAAGAAGCGGCTTCCAAACTCTTCTGAATATTTTCCTGTTGGTTTTCGAGGATATCAATCCCTACCGGTGCATTGGGGCCGGTTTGCGTAGTTGGCAACGCAGCTTTTTCAATTGCTTCGATTTGCCGCTTTAAACCTTGCATGACCGGGTGTCGGTCAGAGTACAGCGCACTTTTCTGAACAAGCTCGGCCTTTAACTGAGCCAGCTGACTTACTGGGTGATCGGTGTCACTCGAGGAAGTAGATTTTACTTGAGATAACTTGGCCTGGGCGATTTTTGCATCGATTGCGGCATTTTCCGCTTGCAACCTCTGGACTTCCCGCAACAGGAAACTTGTTGTGTCGGTGGCGCGGCTGGTGCGGTCACGAAGATCTTCGTTCAAAATCCTGGTGACTAATTCATTGGCTACGCGCGCCGCCGTCTGCGGCTCCGAATATTCAAACCCAACCGTGAACACAATGGTCGGAGTTTCGTTTCGCGAGCGGAATTGGGAAAATGCCAGGGGCTCAGCAAGCGGCTCGATCTTGGTGTTCTTTTTCATCAACTCGACGAGTTGGGTCACCGAGACCAACCCCTTCTTGTCGGGGAACAATTGAAACTTGTCGATAATGGCCAGTAGGTTCTCGCGCGTCATGGTCCGTTGTTCGATGACCTGAATGCGCTCCTGAGCCGCATTTGTGACGGTTGGATGAACTAGTTCCGTTGGAATCTGCTGCGACCGAACCAGAATTTTGCCTTCTGATACGAAAGTCGCAGGTAGCAACAAGGCGAGAGCGACGCCGGCAAACAAAACAAGAACAAACGGGATGCCGAAATAAAGTCCGCGTCTTTTTATTAACTCCCAATAATAAGCAGGCCTCAGCAAATGACCGAGGTCCCCCTCCTCATCAGGAGGCAGAAACGCGCTGTCTTTGCCCTGAACGCCGCCTTCGAAACTCAGCTTCTCCAACATGTTCAATCCAAATCCCAAATCTTCCTAGCAAACCTAGCCCGACCGTTTGACCAAATCGCGACACGCTGGGACCAAATAATCTACCATAAATTAATCCGAAAGCACCTGCACAACAGCATTAATGTTAAAAGCACTTTTTTTGGGACCTCACTGAGCTGTTAGAGCCGCTAGAATCGTGCCGTGTTGCTGGTTTACCTTAAGCGTGCAAAACGCTCGGCGCACCGCCAGGCTGGGATATAGGATCCGAGGAATGCCGGAGCGAGGGATTTAAGGTATCTTTGATGTACGAGGACTTTTTTGGGCTTCGCGGAAAACCGTTTTCCATCTTGCCTGACCCGGAGATGATCTATTGGGGCCGTATGCATACGATGGCCTTCACCATGCTCGAGTTTGGCGTGATGAACAATGCTGGCTTTACCGTGATCACCGGCGAGATCGGCTCCGGTAAGACCACCCTTGTACGGCATCTCCTGAAGAAGCTTCCGACAAACATTACTACTGGCCTCATTTCTAACTCGCCGCAAGGACGACAAGAACTGCTGCAGTGGATCCTGATGTCGCTCAATCGTCCGTTCGACGGTGATTATCCTAGTCTTTTCAAAAGACTACAGGACTTTTTGCACGGCCAATATGCTGGGGGAAGACGCACCATTCTGATTATCGATGAAGCACAGAACCTGGAGGCAGAGGCGCTGGAACATTTGCGAATGATCTCCAATATCAATGCTGACAATCACCAGATTTTGCAGCTGATCTTGGTTGGTCAACCTCAATTGCGCGATTTGCTGCTAGCCCCCCAGCTCCACCAATTTGCGCAAAGAATTTCGTCCGACTTCCATCTTCGGCCTTTGGGCGAAAAGGATGTCGCAAATTACATCGCCTTTCGGCTTAAGGCCGTAGGGAGCCCTCCCCTACCCCGTACGTTGTTCACCCTGGAGGCCTGCTCAATTATCGCTGTCGCCAGCGGCGGTATTCCCCGCATGATCAATATCCTGTGCGACACCGCAATGGTGTACGCTTATGCGCGCGGAGAAAGGTCCATTTCGGCCAACTTGGTCGAAGATGTTATTGCAGATAAGCAACAGTACAGCATTTTCCCGCTTAAGAGCCTTCCCGCGTAGCCCTGACCGTTTGAGTTGGATTGCCTTTCGGTTTAATTGTTCCTTAAGTGTGACTCGCAAAGGGTTGGAACTGGCAATTTCGCTTGGCCAATCTTAGGGCAGTACGGAGCATCACTATGCGAATCTTGGCCTTTTTGCTGTGCCTGTGTGCGACGACGTCAATGGCGAAGGCCCAAACCCTTAAGCCCGGCGACACCCTTAGTGTTACCGTGATGCAGGACTCCAAGCTTGACCGCACCGTGGTCGTGGATCCCCTGGGAGAAATCGCATTCCCTTTAGCCGGGCACATTCGGGTGCGTGGGTTGTCCCCGCAAGCTGTTGAAAATATTCTAAAATCGAAGCTTAAGAGCAATTACAAGGACGAAGACCTTGACGTGACTGTGGCTCTTGCGAACTCAGTCAAAGACATTCCGGAAGAGGATTTGAAGCCGAAGGTTTTTATCACCGGCGAAATCGTGAGACCCGGCTCTTACGTCGTGCGGCAAAGGACCACTCTAATGCAGGCGATTGCGCTCGCCGGTGGTCTGGGACCCTATGCCGCCAAAAGGCGCATTCAGGTGCGCCGCCCCGGGGAACCGGGGGAAAATATCTTCATGTTTGACTACCGAGCCTATGAGGCCGGACAGGACCTGGAAGGGAACATTGTCCTTCACGCCGGCGACGTCATTATGGTTCCAGAACGAGGACTGTTTGAGTAGGTGATTTGAAGCACACCAGAGGCGGATAAGCCGTGAAGAGAACGATCTTAACGGTCTTGGTGTGCCTGGCTTTTGTGCCTCATGAAGCCAATGCGACTGACTGGGCGTTGAATTCGACCTTGAGCAATACGGTCGAGCTCAATAGTAATCCTTTTTTGGCCACGATACCGGCGGGGACGCTAAGCTCGTATTCGACCGTCAACGCCAATGCGGTCGCCCTCACGCCAACCTCTAAGTTTACGTTCGATGGAGACGAGTCCTATCGCAAGTATTGGGGCCCGGGGGTGGATGGATTTCCGTCGGAATCTCTTTCTGCCGACGTAAAAGCTCATTATGAGACGTTCGGAAAGGACAGCACCGACAGAAATTACATCAATGGCAGTTTGACCAGCCAAAGCACAGCGTTCGCGCTTCTGGGCCAATTGGGTATATTGACCAGTGCGCAAGGTTATCTCGAAACCTCGCATATCGATGGTGGCATTGATCGATCGATTACAGCGCTCGATTTCGTCAGCCTACAGGGTGGTACGACCTACACTTCCTACGACCCCGGCAGCGGAGGGACGCCTTTCACCGATTCGACGGCGACCGCATCGTGGCGACACCGCTGGGATTCAGTGTTGACCCTGACAGCATCTTCCAATGTGGAGGCACTGGGCTTTGCGAACCCTCAGCAAAGCAAAACCACGATTTACCGCGAGAACGCGGGCTTCGAAGCCACCCTGTCGCCCGTACTGTCGTTTAGGGGCACCGCCGGCGTAGCCTATGTTCAGACCGTAAACGGAACCGCGACAACGTCACTATCACTTGGAAGTTCATCCAGCGCTTCGGGGTCTGCGACAGCTCCTATTTACGACTTGCTCCTAACCTATAAAATATACCCGGACACCACGTGGACGCTAGCCGGAATTCAGAGCATTGGCCCAAGCCTCGTGGGGTCTCTGATAGAATCAACAACAGTGAGCAGCGGTCTCAGCTATATCGTCAACTCACGAGAGACCCTGTCATTCGCGGCGAGCGCATCAAGTCTGACCACGGCGGGCGTGGAAACTGATTTGCTGTCGGCCTCGGCTACCCTCAGCTATCTTTTGACCCGCGAATGGAGCGCACAACTCTCCTATCGATTCCTTCATCGGCTAGCGTCATCCGGACCAGCCAGTGCGACATTTGATCCATTGACCGGAGTGCCCATCTTAAGCGGGCTCGGGCCCGCGAGTTCGAACAGTATTATGCTCGTTGCGTCGCGCAGCTTTAGTCTCGTGCCGAACGGCTATTAGTTTGACTTCATCACCGAACGGATTTTCGCCTTAAGGTCGGTCCCGTCAGGCTCGAGAGTGTACGCAAGCTTAAACTGCTCTGCTGCTTTTTCGGGCTGGCCGATTGCCGCATAGCTCATGCCGAGATGGTAGTGCAGCGGCGCTGAACTTGGCAGTTTTCCCTGCGCAGCCTCGAGCGCTGATATCGAGCTCGCATAGTTACCTCGCTTGAACTGAGCCCAGCCATACGTATCCTGAAACTGTGGAACGAGAGAATTCTTAAGGTCCTCGGCGGAGGAAAATGCCCGGTCAAGGCTCGCCTGGTCTGATCGGTTGTCCAGAATCAGGCTGACGAGATTGTTGATGGCGATCATGGCCGACGGTTGATCCTTCAAGATCGATTCATATTCCGATATCGCTGCGTTTGGATCGCCCTTTTCGATCTGAAGGCCGGCGGACTTCAACCGAAAATCGAGGTTGCCGGGTAACGCGCGTAGACCTCGCTCAATCACATCTAACGCCGCATCATAGTTTTTCTGGCTAGCATAAATATTCGTAAGAGCGTTATATGCCGTAGGGTCATCCGGCTTCTTTGCAATCGCCGCCGTCATACTTTTCACAGCGTCGTCTACCTTATTCTGCGCGAATTTAGTTTGCCCGATAAGGACAAGCAGCATTGCATTATCCGGGAATTTTTTATGCATCTCCTGCAGCAACGCGTCTGCTTTGTCCGTTTTGCCGAGCTGCAGATAATCAGAGACCAATGACACAACTGGCTGCACAGAGTCTGGAGCCGCCGCGTGAGCCGACTCCAATGCCGAGACGCTTTCGGCAATTTTATCCTGGCCCGCGAGCGCAGCCGCTCGGATCTGTTCCGCCAAGGCGGTATTCCCCAACTGCCTGATGGTTTCCGCCAAGGCCAATGCTCCTGTCCAGTTTTTCCGGTTCAGGCGAATTTGTGACAGCGCGAACAAAAGCTGGGCGTTACTGCGATATTGATCGGAAACTCTGGTCAAAACATCCTCTGCATGCGAGAGGTAACCGCGGCGCTGAAGGAACGCAACATATTGCAATGCAATGTTTGGATTTTGCCCGGACGCTTTCAGCGCGTCTGCATATTGGCGATCTGCAAGCTCGTTCTTGCCGCTGCGCTCAAAAGCCTGCGCCATCAATATCAGAAGATCCGCAGATTTCGGCTGATCATTTAGAGCTTCGCGCAGGTCGGCAATTGCATCGTCAAACTGTCTTTGCTCGATGCGAATCGTCGCGCGGAGCCGAAGTCCAGTCGTGTTGCGACGATCAGTTTTAAGTATCTCGGCGATTAAAGGTTCTGCCGCGGCAAAATTGCTCTTGGCGACATATATCTCCGCCAACTTGCTTTCTGTGACTAATTTGTGATCTGCATTGGTTTCTTTATTTGCCAGGCTCTGTAACTGCTGGATAGCTTCGGTAGCATGACCTTCAGCGAAGTCGAGTTCGCTTAGCGCAATCTGATAGCTGAAAACATCCCCGCCAGCCTCGATGCGCCTGATCAGTTCGTCGCGCCCCACTTTTGGACCTTTGAATGAGATCAAAAATCTTACTAAATCCATTTCCGCCTTACTGTCGGCCGCAACAGCGCCAGCCGCTGTGCGCAATTCCTTCTCAGCCTTCTCGAAATCTCGTCCTGAAATATACAATTGCACCAAATTGGCACGTAAAGCCTTTGCCGCATCTGGATTTTCGGCAATCAGCATGCTCAGGAGCGCCTCGGCCTGAGGCAAATCTTTTTTCTGAGCAAGCGCTTGCACTTTCTGCAGTGTAATCCGCAGCTTGTCCTGCGGGTCCGTCGTCGCCGGCAAAGAGTTGAGCAATTTCAATGCGCCGTCCGCGTCACCATCTGCGACTTTTTTTGATGCCATCAGTAGGCTTGCGTCAACGTTGCCCGGATCAATCTCAAGCGCGCGCCGAGCTTCTGCCTCCGCACCTGCGGCATCCTTGGTCCTCACGAGAATGATGGCTTTCAGGGCGTGCAATGCCGCGCTCGGTTTGCTACCTTCGTCGGCGCCCTCCAATACCTTGAGAGCCGCTTCACTTGCGCCTCCACTCATCATCATTCGCGCAAGCTTTATCCGCGCATCGATATCGTTGGGGTCGAGCTCAACAATCCGTCGCAGATCTCCAAACAACGACGGAAGCGACCGCGTTCGCTCGTCCACGCCGGCGAGGGCGCGCCAGGCTTCAATTCTATCCGACTTGAATTTGACAGATGTGGTCAGCGCTACCCTAGCGTTCAGATCATCGCCCTTGGCTAACAGCGCCATTCCGCGATCATAGTAGCCTTGGGCGCGCTGGTCTGGAGATTCACACCCGACAAGGAGCAACGCAAATGCGACCACAGTCCCTGACATGCGTATTTTTCTTGCCAACTGGATCATTTCTAGCTTCCAATTTTCATTTGAGCGTGGCGTCCCAGCGCGCATTCGCGAAGTGTTCAAGGTTGGGAATCCAGAAGGAACTCAAATCCATTCAATCTGAAGATTCTTTTGACCCGCGGCGCTGCACCTAAAAATCCAAGAATAAGACCTTGCCCGAGAAGTATCCTTCGAATTACGAGGAGTAATCCAAAAAAGCGCGGATCAATGCCACGCAATTCTGACAGGTCAACTTGGATATTTTTCCTGGCGTCTAATGACTGCCGAAAATAAGGAATTGCCTTATCGACAAATTGCGAAACGGCAGATCCCGATAGTTTGATGACATCGACGTGCTGGCCTTCACTTCGGTCAATGACAAGCTCGTTAACCTCCCCGCGCAAGGTCCTCCAGATACGGCTGATAACCAAAGGTAGCACCGATAGCAGAACAAGATGTACCAGACCGCATCCATCGTTCCAATAGCGCCGCCAGAGATACGGTTCTTCCTTAATCCGCCAAACCCACTCAAAGCCGCCCCTTCGAATCCACGCTGGCGCTCGTTTGATAATCCCGGCCTGAATGTTGATGGTCGCGCCGAATTGCGCACGAACCGGAACTTGAATACGTTCATGATTGTGTAGGAGCCACTCTTGGGCCTTTCTGGCCGAAAAAAATACCGTCAGCAGATCGGCATGGCTCGACGCTATCGTCTCAATGATCTGGGGCGTACTTAACTCAGCAACCGAGCCGAAGCCCGGATTAAGCGCCCCAACGCAAGTCATGCTGCCGCCTTCAGCATTGAGCCGCTTACAAACAGTGTCGGCCACACCTTCTGCACCACCAAACAGAAAGACCTTTAAGCCGCGGCTGGAACTGCCGGCCGACCGCAACGTTTCGAACACGTCTGATCCCGATAGCTTTTCCCGAACCGGAACTCCCAGCAACCGGGCGATCCAGAGAATCGGCATCCCGTCAGCCGGGCAAACATCGCTCATCAGCAATGACTCTCTGAAGTCCGCGTCAGACCGGCTCATCATCAAAAAATTGACATTGGGAGTCGAAAGCAAGAATGGCACCCGCATTTCGAAAGCGGTCTGAATTTTCTCGAGCAAGGTTGCGAGATCAAGGACATCAACTGGAATGCCCAACACTCCAAAGACTGGCCGCAAAAGCTCGTCCGCCTGGGTCAAGTGCGTTGGGTCCGATGAGGTTTGCGAACAGCCAGAGTTCGCCGCCCCCTGACTATTCTGGGCCGCGCTACTGAATTCGCACTGCAGACGCAAACCGTCCGGAATATCAACATCCCGAAATGTCATTTTAAAGTCTGACCTGGTTACCGTGTCGAAAAAGCCAGTTTTTAACAACTTATTATGCCAATTATAACACCAACCAACGCCATATGAATTGCCAATGCGCGGCTTGCTTAACGCGGCACCGCCCAAAAATGCCAAAACACGGGCAACTGACCAGAAAAAGATTAGGAGTTCCGGGCGATTTCCCTATTTAACTAATATATGCATCCTTCAAAAAAAAAAAACCGCTTAAACTTTTTGGCCTAGACGTGTTAAGTTTAGCCATGATTATAACCATGATTTTGCTGGTTGGAGCGACCGTTTTCATTGCGGTTCCGACGCTCGTCTTAATAGCCGAGGTTCTCTCCGCGGTATTTTTAGCCAGCGCCTCTCAGGAAACACCCGACGCGGTCAACGGAAACATCGCCGTTTTGGTTCCCGCGCACAATGAGAGCACCGGACTTAGCCCGACGCTTGACGATGTCAAAAGTCAGCTCCGCTCGAGTGATCGTCTTTTGGTTGTGGCGGACAATTGCACTGACGACACGGCGTCAACCGCTGCCTCCGACGGCGCTGAAGTCACCATAAGGACGGACCCATCAAAAATCGGGAAAGGTTACGCGTTGGATTGGGGACTGAACTATCTTGCAAAGAACCCTCCGGACATTGTCATTATGATTGATGCCGATTGTCGAATTGAAGCCGGCGCGATAGAGCGACTTGCCTCGGCTTGCGAAAAAGCTCAGAGACCTGTTCAAGCGCTTTACCTGATGACCGCCCCGACGGGATGCACGATAAATCATCAAGTCGCTGAATTTGCCTGGCGGCTCAAAAACTGGGTTCGTCCGCTTGGGTTAGATGCGCTCGGGTTGCCATGTCAGCTCATGGGTACCGGAATGGCCCTTCCCTGGCACGTCGCCAAAATGGCCGATCTCTCGAACGGATTTATCGTCGAAGATCTTAAATTGGGTCTTGAACTCGCCGTCGCTGGATATTCGCCAAAATTTCTGCCGTCAGCCGTTGTCCGCAGTACATTTCCAATAACAGCTCAGGGAGCGGAACTGCAGCGGAACCGTTGGGAACAAGGACACCTCGCAATGATCAGGAAGAAGGTTCCACTCCTATTGCATCGAGCATTCAAAGACCGAAGCTTTGGCCTCTTCGCACTCGCTCTTGATCTAATGGTTCCGCCGATTTCACTTTTTGGCTTGATCGTTCTAGCCGTCTTTTTTATCTCCGCTGTCGCAATGTTTTCAGGTCTATCACTGGTGCCATTTGCCATTAGTGCTGCTTGCGTGACCGCAATTCTCATTTCACTCAGCCTCACCTGGATGAATTATGGCCGTGATATTCTTCACGCACGATCAATCTTTCTGATCGTCAGTTATTGTTTTGCAAAAATGCGATTGTACAAGGCGGTGTTGTTCGGGCGTCGCATTTCGCACTGGATTCGCGCTGACCGCAGTTAATCGAAATTATAAAACACAATCTAACGCTGACAAAATGGCTGATTGGGCGCGTCGAGGCGATTGACTGAAATGAGCACGTCGAGACCCTGAGGACTGAATGCTTGGACAAAAACAAACTGCAGTAATCTCCGCAACGTTTACCGTCGAACCCTTGCAGGAGGACTTGGCCTTCCTCTTTGCAAGAGCGGGCCTTGACATCGATTTGGAATTTTGTCCTTACAATCAGGTCTTCCAAGAGCTGCTTTCCGAAACAAGCCGATCGGCTGCGAATAGCAGTGGACTAAATATCGCTCTGATCCGCATCGAAGATTTTCTACGCGACATTCCAGACACCACCGAGAAATCGAACGCGCTTACCAAGATCGTCGCCGAACTCTCAGCTGCGCTCTCCAGCCATGCTAGTCGCGCCAAGGTTCAGACGCTCGTCGTAATTCTATCGCCATCTCCGAATTCAGGTCGTTATGCCGCCGATCTCGAAAACGCAACATCGCGGCTCATATTACATACCCGCTCACTACCGGGCATTACCGTGATTACATCTCCCGAAATCGATGCGGTATCGGATGGAGACAAATACGATACGGTAAGTGACGAGTTAGCGCACATTCCGTTTACCCGGCAGTATTTCGCTGCGATGGCGCTCGCGATTTCGAGAAAATCCCATGCAGTTCTAAAAACGCCATACAAAGTCCTTGTCCTTGATTGCGACAATACAATCTGGCGCGGCGTCGTCGGCGAAGAAGGTATCAGCGGCATCGTCATTTCACCTGCATTTGCAGCAATGCAGCGATTCGCCGTCGAGGCCCATTCACAAGGCGCATTGATTTGCCTAGTGAGCAAGAACGTCGAGAGAGATGTCCTAGAAGTATTTGAATCCCGAAAGGATATGATTTTACCAATTGATCAGATCGTCGCTCATCGAATCAACTGGAATCCAAAACCGCAGAATATTGCTTCGCTCGCGCAAACGCTTAATCTCGGGTTGGATTCATTTGTATTCATCGACGACAATCCAGTTGAGTGTGAGCAGATGCGCCTGGAGCTCCCGCAGGTACTGACGCTCCCGCTCCCTTCAGAGGAAAAGATCGAGACGTTTCTTGCCAACTTATGGGCGTTCGACAAGACATCCGTGACCGAGGAAGACAAGCGCCGCACGGAAATGTATAAAGAGAACGCCGCGCGAAAACAACTAGAGGTTTCGGCCGTCGATATCCGAGATTTTATTAAATCCCTGAATGTCACTACTGAGATAGATGTACCTGAGGAGGGCGATTGGCCACGGCTCGCGCAGCTTACCCAGCGGACCAATCAATTCAATTTTACGACGCTGCGTCAAACCGAGACAGAACTGCGTGCCCGAGCAAGGGACGGGCACTTGGTGCTTCGCGTAAAAGTCAGGGATCGTTTCGGCGACTACGGGCTGGTTGGACTTGTGGTGGTGTCTGCATTCTCCAAGAATTACACTGTCGATATTTTTTTACTAAGCTGTCGCGTTCTCGGTCGGGGTGTGGAACATGCCATTCTCTGTCACCTTGGTAAGCTCGCAATTGAACAACATCTCGAATGTGTCGAGTTACCTTATCTGCCGACTTCAAAGAATGAGCCTGCGCGGGCTTTCATCGAAAGCGTCGCGGCAAAATTTAGATCGGAGCACGGTGGAAGTGCCGTCTATCGGATACCTGCGCTAGAGGCGAGTGGGATTACACACCATCCCGGACAGGATCCCGACGCCGTCATTGCAGCCAGCAAATCTGGTGAAATCAACGGCGGAAACCCATCGGCAATCGCAATAGCTCCCTCCGATCGTTATTTGGAGCTTGCGCAAGTCCTGACGACGGGGGCGGCTGTCCGCGTCGCTGTGCGGTCCGCAACCTCCATAAACAGGGCGCTGCCGGGAATAGCTTCACCGCCATCGACGGCAACAGAATCTCGACTCCTGGACCTCTGGCAGCAATTGACCGGTATTAACGGTCTTGGGGTGGATGATGATTATTTCGCGATCGGCGGGACTTCACTGCTTGCTGCTCAATTATTTTCCGCAATCACTCACCGGTTTGGGGTTAGATTGCCCCTCACAACGATTCTAGAGTTCCCGACTGTTCGAGCCCTTTCCAGTCGTATCGAGCAGTCTGGTAAATCAACCTCTTCCCTCGTCGAGCTGAAACCTGGATCATCTCGAAATTTATTCCTAGTGCACGACGGTGACGGTGAAACGCTTTTGTATGCAAATCTGGCACGACGCCTGCCGAGCGATATTGCGGTTTTCGGTATCGAGCCGAAAACCCTGCCCGATATCCCGCTGGCGCATGCTCGTATTGAAGACATGGCGGCTTGCTATATCGGAATTTTGAAAGAGGTCCAACCCGAGGGCCCATACTTATTGGGGGGGATGTGCGCGGGGGGAATCATAGCATATGAAATGACTACCCAACTCGAGCAAGCTGGAGACAGGGTCGAACTTTTGATGCTGCTCGACGCGGCAGCGCCCAGAGCCGTTAAACGCACCGGACGGATCACCAAACATCGGGTAGGTCGCCTTGTCAGCATTCTCAATGGAGTTAGCGAAACCGCGCGCATTCGGCGGATGGTCGGCAGCGTGCCTGTAATCCTCGGAAAACTTTGGAACGCGGCTCGGTGGGAAATGGTCAGCGTTTATCGGCGTTGGTCATCTAGGCTGCGCTTTGTTTTGCTGCAATTTATACTCCACCGCGGATGGAGCTGGCCTAAATTTGTTCCAGATCTCACCTTCCGTGAGATTTATGAAAATGCGGAGAATGCGTTTCACCCGAATTCGCTATCCAAAACGAACGCCGTGCTCATTCGTGCGACTTTCGGGGAGATGACCGATACTCCGTATCGCGACGTCTACTCAGATAACTCTCTCGGTTGGGATGCTTTCGTCTGCAACTTAACAATAGCCGATGTCGACGGTGGTCATTCCAGCATGCTGCAGGAGCCATTCGTGAAATCGCTCACAACCACACTGCATCTGCTCCTAAATTATCAGTCAAGTTCAAATCAGGCCACGATAACGTACGTCGCAGAAAACGCATGACCACCATCCACGTAGCTGTCGTTATTGTTACCTATCGAACTGCGGAGCTTACGATTGATTGCCTGAAATCAATCGAACCAGAACGGCATGGAGGAAACCTGCGGATAACAGCAGTCGTGATCGATAACTCTTCTGAGGACGCTTCCGCTGTTAAGCGCTCAATTGACGAAAATGGGTGGGCCTCTTGGGCGTCAGTTGCTTGCGCTCCCAAAAATGGCGGATTTGCGTATGGCAATAATTTAGGCGTTAGGCTATCCGAAAACTGCGGGATTCCAGATTACATCCATTTGCTCAACCCGGATACCGTGCTGCGCAGTGGCGCAATCACTTCACTCGTCGAATTTCTCGAAACCAATTTGAATGTCGGGATTGCTGGTAGCAGCTTCGAAAATCTCGACGGCAGCGATTGGCCAATTGCATTTCGCTACCCGACCATGATCAGCGAAATTGAAGAAGGCCTTCAGCTAGGAATCGCGTCCAGGTTGTTGGAGCCCTGGATTGTTGCACGCACCATGACAAAATCGGCTCAAATGGTCGATTGGATACCGGGCGCGTCGATGATGGTTCGGAAGAGCGTTTTTGACGCAATAGGTGGCTTGGACGAAGGCTATTTTCTATATTTTGAGGAAACCGATTTTTGTTTTCGTGCACTTAAGAAGGGATTTCCGACTTGGTACGTGCCTGCTAGCCGTGTGATGCACATCGCCGGGCAAAGCACAAAGGTTACGGAACGCTCGACAACGGTCAAAAGGATGCCTGGGTACTGGTTCGAATCCCGGCGAAGGTTTTTCTTGTCTTCCTATGGGTTGCGATATTCGATTTTAACTGACGTCTTCGCAATTTTTGCGGGCTCCTTGGGCGCGATAAAGCGAGTGCTCTTGCGTCAAACCAGTCGTAGCATTCCATTCTTCCTATCCGATTTAGTGCGACATAGCGTTTTATGGCCTAAAAACCGAAAATTTACAGGCTTACCTTCGCCAAGCCAATGAACGCATTCCCCCTTCTTGAAGCATGGGAAGAGTTGCTGCCTCATCAGGTCCACGTGAGTGCCGGGCCCTACCTGTCACTGGCTTCTCAACCCCTTACGCAATTGGAAAAGAGCTCGGCCGGCCCCCTCAGTGCAGACCGAACACAAGAACTTGAAACAGGAAGATTTTACGCAAAGCAGGCGCTTTCAAGGCTCGGCATTCCAACTATTGATTTGCCAATGTCTCCTTCCCGTATCCCGCTTTGGCCGGAAGGCACCATCGGCAGCATCACCCATGTAAAAAAACGTGCGGAAGGTGGTCACTGCGCAGCCGCCGTCGGACGCGCAAGCGACGTTCATGCCATAGGCATCGATGCGGAATACGATACAGGTTTTGACGCCCGCCTCTGGCCTACTGTCTTAACTACACTCGAGCTCGGGCAACTTCGCAGTATTTCTGTTGAAGGCCGCGAAGTAGAAGCGATTAAACGATGGTGTGTTAAGGAAGCTGTCACCAAGGCAGCGCAACGGGTAATTGAACCCATGGAGATAGATACCGAGCCTAGTTACGAAGGCGGCTGGTATGAGGCGACAACTTCGTGCGAGCCGGGTTCGACTTGTAGGTGGATCGCACGAACGATACGACTAAACGGCTTTATCTTGGCTTCCGTGATTGTGCCGAGGTAGCGGCGGCTGGGCCTGACGGATCATAACTATACGAACGGAATTGGCATGCTAATTCTCTATTAATGGACTAAGATTAGTTCCAGCCCGACTTATCACCGGCACTACCTCTAGTTTCCTTGCTAGCAACGAGTCCAATATTCATGGCGAATAGCATTTCTTCGGTCTATGGAGTTGTGGCAATTGGCCGAAACGAAGGTGATCGCCTAAAGCAATGCCTCTCATCCCTTTCCTTGGTATCCCCGCTTATATACGTTGATTCCGGGTCAACCGATGGTTCAGCAAATCTTGCCAGGAACTATGGCGCCGAAGTAGTGGAGTTAGACGCGAGCCGCCGTTTTACGGCAGCACGTGCCCGGAATGCAGGTTACAAACGGCTATTAGAGATCCGCCCAGACCTGCAATTCATTCAATTCATCGACGGAGACTGCGAGTTAATTCCGCAATGGCTCGAATTAGCCAGTTCCTTTCTCGCCGCCCACGAGCAGGTCGGCGCAGTATTCGGACGTCGGCGCGAGCGCTACCCGACGCTTTCAGTTTACAATCAGTTATGCGATTGGGAATGGGACGGCCCTATTGGTGAAGGAGCCAGCTTTGGCGGCGATGTGATGATCCGCACGTCCGCACTGGTTGCGTCGGGAGGATACCGCGAGGATGTCATCGCTGGCGAAGATACCGAGTTATGCCTGCGGTTGCGCTCCGCTAACTGGCCATCGTGGCGGCTAAACGCCGAGATGACCATCCATGACGCGGCCATTACAACGTTTAGCCAATGGTGGCGTCGAAGCGTTCGATGCGGATACGCCTTTGCCCAGGGCGCCCACTTACATGGATCGTCACCCGAGCGCCATTTTATTTGGGAATCACGGCGCGCTCGCGCATGGGGGATTTGGATACCACTCGGTTGCCTCGGAGCGATTCTTATTTTGGGACCGTGGGGATCTGTCACATGCCTGGTCTATCCTCTTCAGGTTGTCCGACAGATCTTTCGTACGCGAGGATCCACCCTCAATCGGCTAACTCTTGGTATCTTCCAAGTTCTTGCTCGTTTTCCAGAGGCATGGGGGCAAATAAAATTTACGTACGATCGTCTCGCACGTCGTCCCGCTCAAATTATTGAGTACAAGTGAGACGCTATGCGCATCGCGTATCTGGTCAATCAATATCCTAAGGTAAGCCACTCATTTATCCGGCGAGAGATCCTTGCGATCGAACGCCAGGGCCTGGAGGTATTGAGAATCTCAATCCGTGGCCAAGATACTCAATTGTGGGATGAAGAGGACCTTTCAGAGCAAAAAAAGACCCACTACGTGTTGAAGCAAGGCGCGCTTGCGTTGGGAACGGCATTGCTGCGAATGCTCTTTGTGCGCCCCCTACGTTTTCTGAAAGCACTTGCACTCACCTTACGCATGGGCCGACATAGCGAGCGCCCGCTTCTAGTTCACTTGGTTTATCTCGCTGAGGCTTGTCAAATTCAACCGAATCTTAGCCGCCACGCCGTTACCCACCTGCACGCCCACTTTGGTACAAATTCCGCAGAAGTTGCGATGTTGGTTCACGTACTTGGCGGACCACCATGGAGCTTCACCGTGCACGGTCCTGAAGAATTTGATAAGCCACACTTCATCGGTCTCCCTGAAAAGATTCGGCGAAGCGCATTTGTCGTAGCAATAAGCTCTTTTGGTCGAAGTCAACTCTTCCGAAATGCGGATCACCAACATTGGTCGAAAGTGCACGTCGTGCATTGTGGTGTTGAACCTGACTTTTATTCCGGGGTAACCCAGGTTATTTCGACTTCTCGCACTTTCGTTTGCGTTGGTCGTCTTTGCGAGCAGAAGGGCCAGTTATTGCTCATAGATGCGACAAAACTTTTAGCTGAACGAGGAGTTGATTTTGATCTGGTACTAGCTGGCGATGGCGAAGATCGTTTCGCGATTGAAAACCTCATCAAGCAATACGGACTTGAATCCAGAATACGTATAACCGGCTGGATTAGCAGATCCCGGGTACGAGATGAAATTCTTGCTTCTCGGGCGCTGGTTCTTCCGAGCTTCGCCGAAGGGTTACCTGTGGTGATCATGGAGGCAATGGCACTTAGGCGACCCGTTATCAGCACCTATGTCGCCGGCATTCCCGAATTGGTGCTGCCTGGTATAAACGGATGGCTAATCCCGGCAGGTGAAGCTGCAGCTTTGGCCGATGCCATGCTGGAATGCCTGGAGAAAGCACCATCTGCAATAACCCACATGGGCGATTCGGCGTTTGCTGAGGTTTTCAGGCGCCACGATATTGATCTAGAAGCCGCCAAGCTCGCCGAACTTTTCAAACTTAGCCTTGAAGAGGTCTAAACACTTAGCTTGGCATCGTGATATCTGCTAAAATCGCTGCTTGGCTTTCGAAAACTGCCGTCCAATTTCCAGTCCTTATCTCATCTACCATCGAACGGATTCGGTACCTGTTCGAGGGTGAATAGCTTACCGGCTCAGCTGCATGAATTGAGAACACTTGACTTAAGCCAAGCGCGTGAGGCCCCTGCCCGTTAGAGACCGCCACCGCGGGAGAAAGCAAGATCCACGATGACCGTTAAACGGCAGTCTAATTGGTTCCGCTCGGCGCATCACCAAATGGATATGTCTTCTACCCCGCCGTCCGGCAACATCCGCCCGAAAGACCAATCGTCGCGCTGTCCTACGAGCCGGCAAGGCAAGATATGGATCAAGTCGAAAATGGAAAAATCAGAAACCTATTATCCGGCTTTTGACTATCTCAGAATTGTTCTTGCGACGACAGTGGCACTCGGCCATTCCGGCGCGGCCATTTGGGAAAATGCGGCAGATCTATCCGTCCAAGTCTTCTTTGCCATGAGCGGCTGGCTTATTGGCGGAATATTAATACGGTTGAAACCAGAAGACATCTCCCGCTTCTACTTCAATCGAGCGGCCCGTATCTGGATTCCCTATTTCATCGCAATTTTGCTACTGATCTCGGCGAGCCTTCTGAAGGATCGGGTCACTTCCAAATGGCTCGAATTTGTGTTTTACGATCTAACATTTTCTTACAATATCTTCGGACCTGTACAACTTGCCGTGTACAGTTCAGCGATGCCATTGGGGGGCACCGGTAATCATTTTTGGAGCATATGCGCCGAAGAGCAGTTTTACCTTCTGGCACCTCTACTACTAGTGGTAATACCGCGCGTTGGACGAGCGGCTTCGTTTTGGATAATTATCTCGATGATCGTCATGGCATCGCCCCTATCAACAAACTTTGGAGCGATTTGCCTTGGTGTTTTAGCAGCAGTTGCGAGATCCAGGTTGGGCGATTGGCAGAGCTTCCCAATGGCTAAAATCATGCTTGCCAGCTTAGCCGGGGGCGCTTTCCTTTTAATCTTTTTTTCTTTGATCAGCTACCGTATCGGTGCTCCGCTTTTCTCGATCTGCCTCGTACTGCTGCTAGCACAGGCTGACACCTATTCATCAGTTGCAGCATTCGTGGGCGGAATTTCGTTCCCGATGTATCTCAACCACTGGATCGGAATCTTCATTGCACATGCAGCCTTTGAACGGTATGGGCTGCGAGATTCCATGGTCTCTCACATTTCGGGCGTCATCGCGGCTCTCGTGATCGCGTCAGTTTTATACCTTCTTGTCGATCGTACCGTAAAACGTCAACGCGACAAATATTTCACTCCAGCGTATGGCAATTTCGTAACTGGCTTGGCATTCGTTCTAGTGTCGATTGGCTTGATCGGCGGACTTTTCTTGACCGGAGCCATCTCGCTATGACCAGTCCAACTGACACCAAAAAGGCACCATGCAAATGAATACCCAACAATTCGGAAGTGAGAGAACCCCAGCTTCCTTGGCCGTCGGTATCGTCGGAACTGGCTACATCGCGGACTATCATGCGCGCGCGCTAGCTGGGGTTAAAGATGCCGTCTTAAAGGGTGTTTGCGATACCAATTTACGCAACGCAACGACATTTGCTGCGAAATGGAATGTTACTTCCGCATTCGATTCCCTTGATTCAATGTTGCGCACTCAAAAGCTCGATTGCGTTCATCTTTTGACCCCCCCCGATCAGCACTTTCAACTAGCAAAGACAGCTCTCAATCATGGCGTTCATGTTTTTCTTGAAAAGCCAATGTGCGTCTCAGCACAAGAAGCAAATGAGTTAGTAGAGCTTGCAAACAGCCAAAATCTATATTTGGGAGTGAATCACAATTTTTCATTCTCAGACGCCTACGAGCGTTTGCGCAGCGCCTTAGCTTCCGGCTCGCTTGGACCGATTGATCATGTTAGTTTCAATTATTTCTATGAACTCGCGCAAATTCGGAACGGACCTTTCGATATCTGGATGTTGCGTGAGCCTGGAAACGTCATTCTCGAGACCGGCCCACATTTGATTTCCGCGTTGTTCGATCTGGTCGGCGTCCCCGAGCGCCCGCTAGTGAGCGCAGATCGTGATGTCACATTGCCGAATGGGAGACAATTGTTTCGGCGTTGGCGCATACGCACAACTTCGGGACGCACTGCTGTGGATGTTAACATTAACTTTGGACCCGGGTTTCCGCAACGAGCCATCTTTGTCCGCGGTGTTTTTGGTTCTGCGGTCGTCGACTTTGATGCGAATACCTGCATCATCGATCGACGGACGCCATTAGATCCTGATCTGGATCGTTGCAAACGAAGCTGGCTGGCAGCTGGGCAGCTTATTTTGCAGTCTTTGGGAACGCTTACCGACTATATTCTGGGCAAGCTCAAGCTGCGAGAGCGCGGCAATCCCTACGACAATTCCATACGAGGGAGCGTTTCAGCATTCTATGACGCATTGCGCACCAGCAGCGGACTCGACAGTCGCATAGACGGGAAACGCGGTCGAGACGTGATCGAATATTGCCTGGCTCTAATCAACTGTGCAAAACTTAGTGCGGGTGCTTTACCGAGCACTACTCGCGCTCCTGTAAGCGCTCAGCCCACGGTATTGGTGCTTGGTGGAACAGGGTTTATCGGCCGAGAACTCATCAATCAGTTGCTTACCGCAGGCTATTGCGTTCGAGCCATGGTGCGTGGTTCCAGCGTTACCCTGAGCACTATAGCCAGCGATCGCCTCGAGATTTTTTCTGGCGACATCCGCAATAGAGCGGATTTAGAAAAAGCCATATCCGGTATCGAATTCGCCTACCACTTGACTCGTGCCCAAGAAAAAACTTGGGAAGGATATGTTAAAAACGAGATCGAGCCGACACGCCTGGTCGGCGAGGTCTGCCTCAAAGCCAATGTGAAACGACTAATCTACACTGGCACCATCGACTCTTACTATGCGGGAGCTCGGGCCGGAATTGTCACAGAAACTACACCGCTGGATGGAGGCATTGAACGACGCAATTATTACGCGCGCGCTAAAGCTACATCCGAGGAGCTTTTAATGGAAATGCATCAAAAGCAGCGACTTCCCGTAGCGATCTTTCGTCCCGGAATTGTGATTGGCCGGCACGGCAATCCGTTCCATTGGGGTGTGGGGCGATTTTCGGAAAACATCTGCGAGGTGTGGGGCGATGGAAATAACACCCTACCCTTTGTTCTTGTGGAAGACGTCGCCGCAGCATTGGTTCGAGGGATCCGAGTTCCGGGAATCGAAGGACGTTCCTACAATTTGATCGACGCGCCGCTTGTTACAGCCAACGACTACCTCGATGAGCTCCAACGGCGAGCAGGCATAAAACTTACTGTTTATCATCGCCCGATTTGGCGATTTTATCTATCTGATCTTGGCAAGTGGGTTATTAAAGTCGCGGTACGCCACCCTGATCGAGTCCGTGTCCCTAGCTATCGCGATTGGGAATCACGAACGCAGAAAGCGATATTCAACTGTGACCGTACGCGAAATGAACTTGATTGGATTCCAGCCGGAAACCGACGGACCTTATTTGATCGCGGAATAGGAGATGCACTGGACTCGTGGTTATCAGCAACTCGATGATTACCATCGAGGACGTCGAGCGCCGAAGTCCGAACATCACCATCATAAACACAAATCTAAGATCGGCGATTGGGAGACCTCAGCGCCATGCGCCGCTCCTTGATAAGCTCGTCATAGTAACCTGACATCAGTCGATGGTCATGGATCCATTTTGTCCGTGCAGGATCATCGGCAATCCAAGCCTCCAGGAGCTTACCCATAGTAACGGGAATCTGAAGGCGGTCCCACGCCGCCTCGGCACCAAGTGACAAACGTGCGTAGAGGGCCGGATCGTGAACCAAACGATCAACAGCAGCAGCGAGTTCGTCAACGTTGCTGGCAGGAAAGATGACCGCGCTTTCGCCATCAACAAGCGCCCCACGGAACATCGGGTGGTCCGAAGCAATGATCGGAGTACGGGCGGACAATGCCTCGTAAATCGTTAGCGGCAGCCCTTCTGGATACTCGTGCCGAGATGGTATAATGACGACGTCCGCCGCACGCATTGCTGCGGGAATGTCTTCGTTTGGCACAATACCAACAAAGTCGACAACATCGCTTAGGTTAAGCGCGCGGCCCAGCGCTATCATGCTTCCATCGTGGTCTCGTCCGACAATGGAGGCAGTAACTTTGATATTTCGTTCCCGCAACTGCACCATCGCTCGGAGTAGATCACCAACGCCCTTCGCATTTGTTACGCTGCCAACATAGAGCAATTTACGAGGTGCGTCGGGTTGCAGTGAACGCGCAGCATGGTCAGAGGGACGATGCGATGGTGGCCAATCCCACGGAACTATCTTTTCAGGAGCAACGCCTATGTCGGTCAACGATAAGCATGCGTTGATCCCGTGATTACCTACCCATTCGACACAAGATCGATTCAGATAATAGGCAAGCCGGCGCTGCCGAAAGCCTTCACGTAAGCCGCCCTTTTGGAACGAGTCGGCAAGCGGCACGATCGTTCGGATACGATTTGCGTTGGCCCACTTCAAGATGGGGACCATGGGCGTCGTCAACGATAGCCGGGTTGGACTCGTTTTAACTAAATGTGGAACCACTTCCGAAGGGTGGAAACCTTGCTTCAGCCCTGCCCCGATCGCTCGGACACCATTATCCAGCACAACATCATATCGCTCCTCACTCAAAGCGCAGATGACCGAAACATTCTTGACCCGCTGAACCAAATCCCCGACTAGATTTACCGAATAACGTTGTGCGTGGTAGGTTTCCTTACCACCTTGAGCAAATCGCTGAAAAGCCTCGCGATAGTCGCCTGTATATTGAACAATTGTTAGTCGCAACATGTGCGCTGCCTATGGCGGGAAAAGCCGGGCCGAGAGCGGTATTTAGAGCTAGCGGAGCAGTTAGAGTGTGTCAACGGAACGATCATGTTTCAATTTTAAACATTGGGACTAATATCTTTGTCCTCGCGATGACTCCGAACATCTGAAAATGAAGCGACTGAAGTTCCAGCCGAGCAGCCTCCTTGATATTGACCCAGAGTTTGCGTTGTACCTGCCGACGCAATCGGTAGTCTCAGATGTGTGCATCGCAGCTATTCCGAGGTTTCGATAACAGAGATCGGTACCTATGCTAATCCTATGAAGAGTTGCCTGTTTCAAACCCGCTCTCCCAAGGTCATAAGCAATGCGACTTAGACTACCGATCTCTGCGGCTCCCTACTTACGACAAGCCAGGCGCCTCCTGGCGGGTAGAGGGAGGGTAGAGTGTGTGGCAGAACGCATCGAAATTCTCTCTCCGATTGAAACGGATAGTCCCTTCAACCCCACAGTTTTCTTGGATGGGCAACTGGAAAGGATCACAGCTGCGCAGAATGGACGGCTCAAGGATGAGATCGCGTACGCAACCGCCACGGAAATCACACATGGACCGACCCTAGCCTTCCATCTCGGTGACGCAGTGTTACTCAATGGTGTCATATACGCAGGAAACCTAAAGTATCAGATTGGCAATAATCGCAGCGTATCGAAGTCCGTTCTCCACCTAAAAAGCGCCGCTGTGGCGTCAAACCAACTTGGGCTGCAATATTTTGGTCACTGGCTTATGGACGACTGTTTGACATTCGAAATTGCACGAAATTACGAAAACTGCATTTGCGGTTTGAACGGAACAATCTCGGACCACCAGTCCAAATACGCAAATCTTTTTCAACAGGACTGGACAGAGATTCAGCGAGCAAGGATCGGCCATCTAGTGATTTTCGACGATATATCGCAAAATCGGTATAAGCGTAAGCGACATGCACTTTTAAGAAAGCGTGTTAGAGATAATATTCGAGTCGATTCACCACAGAATGTGTATTTTCGCAGGGGACAGAGCGGTACTTTGAGGTCAATCGCAAACGAAGGAGAAATAATTGACGAATTGACAAAGCGCGGGTTCATTGTGGCTGACATAGAAAGCGATGGCTTGGACGATATGTTGTCCAAGCTGGGGAATGCAAATCTCGTGATTTCTATCGAAGGAAGCCATGTCTCCCATTGCTGTTTCACGCTCCATGAGAACGCAAAGCTCTTGACGCTACAGCCGTCCGACCGCTTCGCCATGAGCCATTCAGGCTGGCTAAGCTGTATCGGCGCGAGGGAAGGCTTCGTTGTCGGAACAAGGACGGAATTAGGTTATCATTTCCCGGTAGCAGACATTCTAAAAACCATTGATCTTCTAACCAGGCTCTAACAGTCCATAACCCGACTGGACCCGGGCTTTGTGAAGGCTTGTCAGTGCGCTGCGACCGGCGGAGAGAGTATGGCGGCAACGACAGGTGAAG
>Ga0102924_1001545_pt1 | contig 26438 bp, 20 predicted proteins | sample PaiPotPPM11metaG_FD_80116 | JGI IMG/M metagenome (GOLD analysis project Ga0102924, IMG submission 80116) | Iron sulfur acid spring bacterial and archeal communities from Banff, Canada, to study Microbial Dark Matter (Phase II) - Paint Pots PPM... ... | reverse complement strand
GGCCCGAGGCGGCGATCTGGCCCTTGAGCGCGGCGATGTCGGCCGCGTCCGCGAGCTCGTGGTCCACCGCGGGCACCGGGTCCTGCCAGATCAGCGTCTCGGACGGGACCTCGGCGCCGAGGTAGCGCACGATCGGGCCCATGTCCCGGTGGGTCAGCTTGAACCACGCGCGGGCGAAGGCGTCGGCGAACGCCTCCTGGTCCTCCATGAAGCGGCGCGAGATCGGCTCGTAGACCGGGTCGAACCGGAGCGAGAGGTCGGTCGTCAGCATCATCGGGGTGCGGCGCTTCGACGGGTCGTGCGGGTCCGGCACGGTGCCCGCGCCGGCGCCGTCCTTCGGCTGCCACTGGTGCGCGCCGGCCGGGCTCTGGGTGAGCTCCCACTCATAGTCGAACAGGATCCGGAAGAAGCTGTTGTCCCAGGTGATCGGGGTGTCGGTCCAGATCACCTCGATGCCGCTGGTGATGGCGTCGTTGCCCACGCCAGTGCCGAACGTGCTCTTCCAGCCCAGGCCCTGCTGCTCGATCGGGGCCGCCTCCGGGTCCGGGCCGACGTTGTCGTCCGGGCCCGCGCCGTGGGTCTTGCCGAACGTGTGGCCGCCGGCGATCAGGGCCACCGTCTCCTCGTCGTTCATCGCCATCCGGCGGAACGTCTCGCGGATGTCGCGGGCCGCGGCCAGCGGGTCGGGGTTGCCGTTCGGGCCCTGCGGGTTGACGTAGATCAGGCCCATCTGGACCGCGGCCAGCGGCTCCTGCAGTTCGCGGTCGCCGCTGTAGCGCTCGTCGTCGAGCCAGGTGGTCTCGGGGCCCCAGTAGACGTCGTCGTCCGGTTCCCAGACGTCCACGCGGCCGCCCCCGAAGCCGAAGGTCTTGAAGCCCATGCTCTCCAGGGCCACGTTGCCGGTGAGGACCATCAGGTCACCCCAGGAGAGCTTCCGGCCGTACTTCTTCTTGACCGGCCACAGCAGCCGGCGGGCCTTGTCCAGGCTGACGTTGTCCGGCCAGCTGTTGAGCGGCGCGAAGCGCTGCTGACCGGTCCCGGCTCCGCCGCGGCCGTCGTTGATCCGGTAGGTGCCGGCCAGGTGCCACGCCATCCGGATCATGAGCGGGCCGTAGTGGCCGAAGTCCGCCGGCCACCAGTCCTTGGAGTCGGTCAGGACCGCCGCGATGTCGCGCTTCACCGCGCCGAGGTCGAGGGTTTTGAACGCCTCGGCGTAGTCGAAGTCCTCGCCCATGGGGTCGGCCACGGCGGGGTTCTTGGCCAGGATCTTCAGGTTGAGCTTGCTCGGCCACCACTCGCGGTTCGCGTCGCCCATGGTGGGATGCACGCGGCCGGGCACGAACGGGCATTCCCCGCTCTCCGGGGTCGGGCCTTCGGTGACGACAGGATCGTGGCTCTCAGTCATGTCAATCCTTCCCAGGTAGCGGATCGCGGGTGCTCAGGAACTGCGGGCGGCGGAACAGTCGGGGCAAAGCCCCCAGTAGATGACCTCGGCCTCGTCGATCACGAAGCCGTGGTCGTCCGACGCGGTCAGGCAAGGCGCCTCGCCGACCGCGCAGTCCACGTCGGCGACGGCGCCGCACGACCGGCACACGACGTGGTGATGGTTGTCCCTGACGCGCCGCTCGAAGCGGGGCGGCCCGCCGGCCGGCTCGATGCGGCGCAGGAGCCCCGCCGCGGTGAGCGCATGGAGGGCGTCATAGACGGCCTGCAGCGAGACATGGCCCACGCGGTCGCGCACCCCCGCGGCGATCGCCTCAACATCGAGGTGGTCACCGTCCCGGACGGTGTCGAGCAGCGCCACGCGGGCGGCCGTCACCCGCAAGCCCACGCCGCGCAGCTCCTCGGCGGTGGTCGGGGTCGGGGAGGCGGTCATGGCGGCCACCCTACTCCCGCAAACGCGAACATTCCAAGATTATGAACGATTCCAACTTAGGCCTGACCCCGACGGCCAGTACTAAGGGAGCAGCGGTTCAACCCGAGCCGAGGGGTACCGGGCGGGCATCCTGCGATCGAGAGTCACCAGCGCGGCGTCCGAGCGCGTTCTCTATGTCCGCATTGGCGACAAGACTCGCCGGCGTGGCGTCGCGCGCGATCAGCGGCAGCGTCACGCGCCCGGTCTTCCCCTTGCCTACGGCCCCGGCCCTCGATGTGAGGGCCGGGGCCATGTGGCGCACGTCGCATCTGATGCAATACCCGCTTACTTTGCTGGCGCAGTGCACATATTCGGAGGGTGCAGTATTCGTCACCCGGCTCACATCGCGGATCGGCCTGTTGCCGCCGGTTCAGAACGGGCGGAACTCCTCGAAGGGCGGCTCGAACGACGGGTCAGGCAGCCGGAAAGCCCGGCAGCGGGGCACTGCCTTGGCTGCGGGGCCGGTGCCGATGGTCCACGGCGTCCCGCTGGCGAAGGCGTCAGGGATGGCGGTCCAGCCGAGGTTGTGCTCGTAGTAGCACGCTGCGGTCCGCACTGACGGTGCCCAGTTATCATCGAGGACGATCAGGCCCCCGGGCCGGACGATCTTGCGCAGGAAGTAGAGGTCCACGAAGACCTCGTGGAAGCGGTGACTGCCGTCCACGAAGGCCGCGTCGGCGATGAGGCCCTCGGTGGCGACCTGCGCAAGCGCGATCGATGACGGAGCGAGCATGAGCGTGGCGATCGAGTCAAGCCCGGCGGAGCGCAGCAGTTCCCACCCGACATTGGACCAGGCGGTTTCCTGAAAGGGATCGATCACGACGTGCCGCGGGTGCGGCGGGCCGATTGTAACCAGTGCCTCCCCGATCGCGAGAGCTGAGCTTGCATACGCGAGCCCGACCTCCACCACCGTCACGGCGCCTTCTGCGATCAGCAGGTCGCGAAGCAGGTCGCAGTCGCGTTCAGGGAGAGTGACCGTCTCGAAGTCGCTTTCGCGGGGGCGCGTCCGCGAAGGTCCCTCACGCACTAGCCGACGGCGTACTTGACGGACGCGCGTGATGCGTTCTTCGGTCTCCATCGCGCCAGTGTCGCAGCGCCGGAAGGCGCCTGCTAGGTGCGGTCGTCATTTGCGCGTCCATGTCGCAGACCGCCCAGTTCCGTCGGCCGTGACTTTACCCTCCTTCCTCAGTTGTTCCAGCACGAGCCGAATCGTCTGGTCGCTGACGCCTGGCACCGCCGTCCTGATGTCGGCGATGCGGAAGGTGCCGGGCCCGTGGCGCAAGATGTGCTCGCGGACGCGCTCCTGCTTCGTCCCCGGTGTCCTGGCTGCGGCCGCGCGGTCGGCGAAGACGGCGTAAGCACTGGCGATCAAGCTCGCGAAGTAGCCGAGCCAGGGCCACGGGTCGGCAGTTCCTTCGTGCCAGCCGTGGGTGGAGTCCAGGAGCGCCTTGTAGTAGGCGTCGGCTGATTCGGCGATCGTCTGCTCGAGGCTCACGTAGCGGCCCACCGTATAGCCGTGCTCGCTGAGCAAGGCGCCGGTGAGCAGGCGGGCGACCCGCCCATTGCCGTCCTCGAAGGGGTGGATGACGAGAAGGTCGAGGATGAATAGGCCGGACAGGAGCACCGGGTGGTGCTCGCCCGCCGCTGCCGCGTCCTGGTAGCGCTTGATCAGGTCATCGACGGCGAACGGGGTGCTCGCGGCAGGCACCGGTTTGAAGCGGACGGTTGTCGAGCCGTCCGGCGAGCGATCCACGACGAGGTTGTCTTCTGTCTTGAAGCCCCCGCCGGGCATTGCCGTGTGGGCGAACAGCAGCCGGTGCAGGTGCAGGATCAGGCCGGCATTCAGCGGGCGCCAGTCCTCCCGGAACAGGTAGTCCTGGGCGTCGCGGTAGCCGGCCAGTTCCTGCTCGCTGCGGTTGCGCAGCGTTGTCGTCCGCCGGTCGATGATCCGCTGGGCGCGGTCAGCGTCGGCGACGATGACGCCCTCGATCGCCGATGAGGCGGTGATGCTCAGCACGCGGGCCCGGTCAGCGAGCTCGGTGAGCAGCCCCGGCATCTGGTCGCGGTAAAGCGCCTCCGAGCCCCGGCCGAAGTCAATGGCGCTGAGCCGGGTGACGACCTGCGAGGGCACCATCCCGATGAGCGCATCAAGGTCAGTGAAGCTGCGCAAGGAACCTCCCAACCAACTTAACAAACGACCTAATCGTAGCGGCGATTAGTATGTTTAGCAGGTTGGATCAGTAAGTTTCTGGCTGCCGATGCCTCCGCGGTCATCGGCCGTGCGCTGGCCGACATAGGCAGCCCAGTCTCGCTTTGCCCACAGGGACCAGCGCTCGGCGGTCCCTACGCTGATGCCCGTCAGATCAGCTAGGACCGAGGCGGGAAGTTCTGCAGCCAGTGCAAGGCGGGCGGTGTTGCGCCCGGCATGGGCGTCGATGCCATAGCGGTGGAGACGGACGCCGAAGAGGATGTCCACGGCTGGGCGGGCTGGGCTCTGGCCAGGGAAGAGCCATGGCACCGGGGTTCCCAAGCGACCGAGTGTCCATCGCGGCTCGTCCTGGTCGCGTAGCTGCCGGACGAGGTGCGCCAGCCTGCCCGGCAGCATGAGGCGATGCCCGTCGATGGCCAGCCAGGTGGCCCGGCTGTCTTCGGTCACGTCGTCCTTAGTCAGCTGGGTGATCCTGCTGACCAGCATCCCGAAGAGCAAGACGAGCGCTCCCCCGACCCGAAGGTCCAAGGGCATGGCCTCGTCGGTGAGGCAGCGGTCAAGCTGCTCGATATGGTCGCGCTCGGCGAGCAGGCGCTCTGGTTCCTGGCGCGGGGGAAGCGGCACGTTCAGATCGTCGGCCAGGCCGCGGCCATGTGCCCACTGGAGAAAGTAGCGCACGGCCCGGCGGGTCGTGGTGCCGTCTGTTAGCCACAGGTCTAGATCGGCCTGGGTAAGGTCGCGCAGGTCCTGGCCGCGCTGATCCAGCCAGGACAGGAGTTCGAGGGCGGCCAGGATGCGGGCCCGCGCGAAGTCGGCCGATCCCCGGGTGAAGGTCCGGCGGGCGGCGGCCCGGCGGGCGCGGCGGAGCACGAACCAGTGCGCGAAGGGCCTGATCAGCCGAGCGTGGTGGGCTGGCTTTCCGTGCAGCAGGTGCTCCAGCCAGGGCGCCAGCCGCTCCAGGTGTTCGTTGCGTGCGGGCAGCACGCCGGAGGTGACCAGCATGTCCCTGACGTAGCGCAGTGCTTGGGTTTGCGGCAGGTCATCAAGCAGGTCGTGAGTGACGGGGCTGCCTGTCCTGGCCAGGCTGCCGAGCAGCTGGGCCGATCGGCTCTTGCCCAGCCAGGTCACCACGGTGGCGGGGTTGATGACCGTGGTGAGTGCCGCGAACAGCGGATGCAACTGCGCTGAGACCTCCCCGCCGGGTCCGGCGAGCAAGGCGCGAGCACGCTCAGTCAGGACGCAGCCGAAGCAGCGCCCGCCGCTGTGGATCTGGCCTCCCCGTCCGCACTCGCGGCAGGTGTAGTCCAGCTCAGGAGTTCCGGCGCAGGGACCGCAGACCGGCCTTCCCTGTTGCTGCTGCCAATGACAAGGTTGCCCCGCGCGTCAGCAATCTTATTCTTGATGTTCACGGTCTCCCCATGATTTGTCGGCCCGCTCGCGATCGTGATAGGCGAGTTCTGAAAATTTCCCGAGACGGCAACCTGGAACGCGTCGTTCGTCTGACCTAGAGATGGCAGTTCCTCGCTCTCGCCAACCGCAGCCCGCAGTTCAGCGACGAACTCAGTGAGAACCGTCCTCACCTGCCCCAGGACACCCCGTATCACGCTCGGGTGAACCGACCAGTAAATCGCCTGTATCTGCTGGTACGGGTCGCCAATCTGGTAATTCACATATGAAGCTATTTCGGCTGCCATCGGCGGCGCCAGCTTCAGGTACTCGTCGGAGTCCTCGAACCGCGCCGCTAGCGCCTCCAACTCGTCAACCGGCTGGGTCAGCGGAAGGCGCTCGCTCACATGCTCGGCAACGAAATCGGGCAGCGACCTTGCACTGATTGGCTGGCCCTTGATGACCGCTCTCGCGGTCACTGCATCGAGGTGGAGACCAGCGGCGATGACACGGTAATCCGGAACTTCGGCAGGAACCGGATAACCCTTAAGCGCCAGGGTCGCCCACTCACGCAACTGCGACGACCCCGTCCGACTGCCCAGCAGCATGCACCTTCGCAACGCTGACCCAATCGGCTTCCCGTCATCAAGCACATCCTGCTCGATCTGGCTCAACAGCCCGGCGCGCCGACCCTGGACACTGAGGCTCAACACCCCACCTCCTTGTTGCAATAAACGCAACATCATTGAACTAGCTAAGCGCGATCACCACCTCATCCGGAGGGGCGAACGGGAGACGGGCTCCTGTTCACCCCTCCTACCTGCGACTACTACACCGCTCAGCGAGGTGTACCGGATGTTGCATCTGATGCAATACCGCTCACTTTCAGCTGCAGCCGCTGGTGGAGCCGCAGCCTTCGCAGACGTAGCAGCTGCCGGCGGGGCGCATCTTGGTGCCGCAGTTGAGGCAGAGCGGCGCGTCGGCGCTGCGGCCCTGCTGGGCCTCGATCAGTTCCGTGGAGCTGTGCGGCGCGGCGGGTGATTCGCCGGACGGCGTGCGTTCCGGCTGCTCGGGCTGCGCCCGCTCGACCGGCACCGACTGCGCCATCTCCTCCGGGTCGGCCTCCTCGGCCGCCGCGGCCGGGTCCTCCCCCGCCAGCGCGGCCGAACGCTCCTGCACGGACAGGATGCCCAGTTCGGAGCGCTGGTCGTAGGGCAGGTGGTCCAGGGCCAGGCGCCGGAAGATGTAGTCCATCACTGAGCTGGCCATCCGGATGTCCGGGTCATCGGTGATCCCGGCCGGGTCGAACCGCATGTTGGTGAACTTGGCCACGTAGGACTCGAGCGGTATCCCGTACTGCAGACCCACCGAGATCGCGATCGAGAACGCGTCCATCACGCCGGCCAGCGTCGAGCCCTGCTTGCCGAGCTTGAGGAAGACCTCGCCGATGCCGTCACCCGGGTAGCTGGAGGCCGTCATGTACCCCTCGGCCCCGGCCACGGAGAACCGCGTGACCATGGCCGACCGCTGCTTGGGCAGCCGCCGGCGCACCGGCCGGACCTCGTGCGGTGCCACCGGCTCGGCCGCCGCGGCCTCCGGCTCAGCCTCGGCCGGCTTCTTCTTGGCCACCGACAGCGGCTGTCCCACCTTGCAGTTGTCCCGGTAGATGGCCAGCGCCTTGAGGCCGAGCTTCCACCCCTTGAAGTAGATCTCCTCGACGTCCTCCACGGTGGCGCTCTCTGGCATGTTGACGGTCTTGCTGATCGCGCCACTCAGGGCCGGCTGGACGGCCGCCATCATCCGGACGTGGCCCATCGGGCTGATCGCCCGCTCCCCCATGGCACAGTCGAAGACCTCGTAGTGCTCCGGCCTCAGCCCCGGCGCGTCGACCACGTGGCCGTGCTCGGAGATGTACTCGATGATGGCCTCGGCTTGCTCGGGTTGGTAGCCGAGGTTCTTCAGGGCCCGCGGCACCGTCTGGTTAACGATTTGCATTGAACCGCCGCCGACCAGTTTCTTGAATTTCACCAGAGCCAAATCTGGCTCAATTCCAGTGGTATCGCAGTCCATCATCAAGCCTATAGTTCCGGTCGGGGCCAATAGACTTGCCTGTGCATTTCTAAAGCCATTCTTTTCGCCTATTACCAGGCATTCACTCCAGGCCTTGCTGGCGGCAGCAACTATTGCGTCGTCCATGCCACCCAGCATCTTGATCTCGGCGCTGGCCGCGGCGTGCTTGCTCATCACCCGGTTGTGGGCGGTCGCGTTCCGCGCGTAGCCGTCGTAGGGGCCGACCACGGCCGCCAGTTCGGCCGAGCGCCGGTAGGCGGTTCCGGTCATCAGCGAGGTGATCGCGGCGGCGATGGCCCGGCCCCCCTCGGAGTCGTAGGCGTGCCCCGTCGCCATCAGCAGCGCGCCCAGGTTCGCGTAGCCGATACCGAGCTGGCGGTAGGCCCTGGTGGTCTCGGTTATCTTCTCCGTCGGGAAGTCGGCGAAGCAGATCGAGATGTCCATCGCGGTGATGATCAGCTCGGTGATCCGCTCGAATCGCTCGACGTCGAAGGTGTCGTCCTCGCGCAGGAACTTAAGCAGGTTGATGCTCGCGAGATTGCACGAAGAATTGTCGAGATGGACGTACTCGGAACACGGATTAGACGCGGTGATTCGGCCTGATTCCGGGCAGGTGTGCCAGTCGTTTATCGTGCTGTCGTACTGGATTCCCGGGTCGGCGCATTCCCAGGCTGCTTTCGCCAGGTCCCGGAACAGGGACTTCGCCTGGACGGTCTGGACTACCTCGCCGGTGCGGCGGGCGGCCAGGTCGAACGGGCCGCCCTTCTCGACGGCCTGCATGAACTCGTCGGAGACCCGGACCGAGTTGTTGGCGTTCTGGTACTGGACGCTGACGATGTCCTTGCCGCCGAGGTCCATGTCGAAGCCGGCGTCGCGCAGGACCCGGATCTTCTCCTCCTCGCGCGCCTTGGTCACGATGAATTCCTCGATGTCGGGGTGGTCGACATCGAGCACGACCATCTTCGCCGCGCGCCGGGTGGCGCCGCCCGACTTGATCGTGCCCGCCGAGGCGTCGGCGCCGCGCATGAACGAAACCGGCCCGCTGGCGGTGCCGCCGGAGGACAGCAGCTCCTTGCTCGACCGGATCCGGGACAGATTGACGCCGGCGCCGGACCCGCCCTTGAAGATCAGGCCCTCCTCGCGGTACCACTCCAGGATCGAGTCCATGGTGTCGTCCACGGCCAGGATGAAGCAGTTGTGCACGCGCAGGCCCGCGGAGCTGCCGGAGAGGTACTCGCCGCTCTCGGTCTGGATGTCGTAGACCTCCATCGGGCCGAGCTGCTCGACTTTGCTCACCTGGGTCAGGACCCGGTCCGAGCCGCCCATGTCGGGCGACACGTGCAGCAGGTGGTCGCCCGGGCGGATGAAGCCGGCCACGGTGAACTCGCCCAGGTCGAGATCGGCGGCCCGCCAGACCAGATGATCCGCGGTGACGTCGAGGGACTGGCCGTCCCGGGTGTGCAGGCGCAGCACCTCCTTGACCCCGTTGGCCTTGACCGCGACGATCCGCGTCGTGCCGTGCGCGTCGTGCACCTTGGTGCCGACCGCGGCTTCGTGTACCAGCCTGCCGATCGCGACCGGCCCGGCCGGGGTGCTGACCAGCGCGTCGTAAGGCTGGCAGGCCGATACCTGCTGCGGCGACGAGGTACCGACGTTGAACCAGACCGGCGAGTTGAAGCTGAAGATCTGGTGCACGAGCGCGTAGGAGAGCTCGTGGGAGAAAATCTCAGCGTCCGCGTCGGTGGCGAAGTAGCCGTGCTCGCGGCCGGCCGCGGTGTAGGTCCCCACCACACGATCGACGAGCTGCTTGAGGCTCCACTCGCGCTGCGGGGTGCCCACCGCGCCGCGGAAGTACTTGGTGGTGACGATGTTGGCGGCGTTGACCGACCAGAAGTCGGGGAACTCCACCCCCCTCTGCTCGAAGTTGACCGAGCCATCCCGCCAGTTGGTCATGACAACGTCGCGGCGCTCCCAGGTGATCTCGTCATAGGGATGAACGCCTTCACGGGTGTGAATGCGGCGGATGGTCAGGCCCTTGCGCTCGCCCGTGCCGCCCTGCGCCGCCCCGCTAGCCGTTGTCTCGGTCATGTTTTCCCCCTTCAGGGATCCGTCTGGTCCCGTTGCGAGCCTGGCCTGGCCCCGCGGTCCCGCTGGTCTGCTTGCTTCGGTCCGGTGTTTCCGCGCGGCCCAGATCACCGAGCTTCCCGTCGGCTCACTGAGCCCCCGCGCGCTGTTCCTGCTTGTCGGTGCGCACGACCCTGGTCGTGGTGTCCGGCTCGTAGCCGGGCGGCCGCGAGTGGTTCCGTTCGGAACGCAGCGTGGCTATCTCTTCCTCGAAGTCGGCCAGCGACTCGAACCCCCGGTAGACCGAGGCGAATCGCAGGTAGGCCACCTCGTCAAGCTCGCGGAGCGGCCCCAGGATCGCGAGGCCGACCTCGTGGGACGGCACCTCGCCGCTGCCGCGGCTCCTGATCACGTCCTCCACCCGCTGGGCCAGGATCGCGAGCTGATCCTCGGTCACCGGCCGGCCCTGGCAGGCCCGCCGGACGCCGCGGACGATCTTGTCCCGGTTGAAGGGCTCGGTGACCCCGCTGCGCTTGGCCACCATGAGGATCACCGTCTCCTGCGTGGTGAAGCGGCGGCCGCACGCCGGGCACGACCTCCGGCGGCGGATCGCCGCGCCGTCCTCGGCCGTCCGGCTGTCGATCACCCTGCTGTCAGGGTGCTTGCAGTGCGGGCAGTACACGCGACCCACCTCCCCTCAGGTGCCCCCGTCACCTTCATCGCTAAACACAACCTATAGCAAAACTACAGCGATGTAAGTACTAGATATTGTGGTCGCTGCGCCCGGGAGATGCAAGTGCTCCGGCAGATCGAGTCGAATGTCCGGATCTGAGCAGTGGCCCACGATCCCCAGGTGGCCAACTTTTCCGGGGGTCCGGCAAGCAGCGCGCCGGGGTGTCGCGTGTCCGCAGTCCCGGCGTGTCGCGAGCTCGGCGTGTCGCGTGTCCGCGGTCCCGGCGCGTCACGGTCCCGGCCGGTCGCGCGTCGGGGTCCCGGCGTGTCGCGTGTCCGCGGTCCTGGCGTGTCGCGTGTCCGCGGTCCCGGCGGGTCGCGCGTCGCCGTCCCGGCGCGTCACGGTCCCGGCCGGTCGCGCGTCGCGGTCCTGGCGTGTCGCGTGTCCCCGGTCCCGGCCTGTCGGCGTGTCGCGGTCCCGGCGCGTCACGGTCCCGGCCGGTCGCGCGTCGCGGTCCTGGCGTGTCGCGTGTCCGCGGTCCCGGCGTGTCGGCGTGTCGCCGTCCCGGCGCGTCACGGTCGCGGCGGGTCCCGCGCCGAGGTCTCGGCGGGTCGCGCGTAGCGGCCCCGGCGCATCGCGGCCCCGGCGCATCAAGGGTCCCCGTCCCGGCGCGTCGCGCGCTCGGGCCCTACGCCCAGTCGTCCGACGACCTGACCCAGGCGCCACTCTCACCTGCCGGGATGGATGCGCGCCCGGTGTAGTCAGGCGGACTGTTCGATCATCGCCGACGAACGGGGCTCGGCCGAGGCGAGACGCCAGCAGCCGGCGAGCGCCTGACTTAACCGGTTTAAGTCGGCCTGACCGCCCATTCCGGACAGTCCGAAACCCCTCGGCTTCATGATCGTGGTTGATTGGTTGCAGTTGTCGCAACGGATCAACCACGATCATGGAACGGCTGGTGTCCTTTACCGGCCCGGGCTGTTGCTGTGCCCGAAATATGCCAGTTCGGTAGTTTCAATTCTCAAGCAGCCCGCCTGAGTGCACGAGACGCGCATTCATGACGGTCGGGCGGGCCGGGCGCGTACCAACTGCGACGAACGGGATAAATGCGGCTGCGGTCCGAGCGGCCGAGCGGAGCCGAAGCCTGGCCCGGGCGGCTCAGCCTCTCGGGACCCACAGCAACTGGCCCGCCCGGACCTGGACGCCGTTCAGGGCGTTGATGTTGCTGATCTGCTGGACCACAGTCCACGGATTTGCCGACGGCTCCGCCGCGGTGGCGATCGACCAGATGGTCTGGCCGGGCCGGACCACGATCTGAGTCATGCCCTGGTAGGGCGACCTGACCGGCGTGCCCCGGCCCGGGGTCTGCGCGCCGCCCGCCACGCTGGTCCACAGCAGCATCGCGCCCGTCACGATGACCAGCATCACTAGCATCGTGAGGACCCGGCGCCCCCGCCGGGTGAGCCGCAATCCGCCAGGCTGGGCGCTGGGCGTGTGCGTGCTCGTCCGTTGCACGCTTACCCGCCGGACGGTGGCCCGCTGCACGCTGACCCGCCCGGCGCTCACGCCCGGCCCGCCGACCGTCTGCACGCTGGTCCGGTACGCGCTGGTCCGGTACGCGCTGGCCCTTTCGGCGCTGACTCTCCGCGCGCCGACCGTCTGCGCACTGGCTTGCTGCGCACTCGCTTGTTGCGCACTGGCCGTCTCCGCAGTGGCTTGCCGCGCGCTGGCCGTCTGCGCACTGCTCGTCTGGCCGCTGGCCAGGTACGCCCCGGTCGTCCGACTGCTGGTCCGGTACGCGCTGGCCGTCCGCGCGCCGGCTCGCTGCGCACTAGCTTGTTGCGCACTGGCTTGTTGCGCACTGGCTTGTTGCGCACTGGCTGGCCGCGCACTAGCCGTTTGCGCACTGCTCGTCTGGCCGCTGGGCAGGTACGCCCCGGTCGCCTGGCCGCTGGTCCGGTACACGCTGGCCGTCCGCGCACTGGCTTGCCGCGCGCCGGCCGTCTGCGTACTGGCCGTCTGCGCGGTGGCTTGCCGCGCGCTGGCCTGCGGAGCGCCCGCCTGCGGACCGCTTACCCGCCCGGCGCTCTCAGCGCGCCCCGCCGGGCTGACTCGCTGATCCTCGGACCGCAACTTGCGGGCGGTGACCTGCCGGGCGAACCGGATCTCCCGGACATGAACCTCCGCCGCGACGAGCCGGAGCCGGCGCTCCGGCTGTGCGGACGACGGCGCCCCGTCCTCCGGCGGCTCACCCCAGGGACCGGTGCCCGGCGCGCCCTCGCCCGGGTCCGCGTCCGCCGCAATGGTCGCTGACCTGGCCATCCGGGGCCGCCGGGGGAAGATCTCCGGGCCGCGGGCCGGCTCCCCGCCCGCCTCCGCCGCGCTCATAACGCTCATGCTGACCTCCCGCAACCGAATGACAGTTCGATCGTACCTCTGTTCTATCAAAATATCGTTCGATCGAACGGAGGGACGGTATAGTCATATCGCAGGGGTCCGACACTTTCAGCGGACGTCGAACAGATGTTTGAGATCCGGACTCGCAACCGCTAGCGTCGGCGTTGACCCCATCCACCGAGCCGGAGGCCCGAAGATGAGCACTACTAACGAAGACGGGACGACTCTCGGGACCCCACCCGAAGAAGCCATCGAGACCATCCCGGCCGAGCGGCCCAAGGGGCGGCCGGGACGCAAGCCCAAGGGCACCGTGCCCACCGTGGTTGCCGACCTGCCCGACAAGCCCGACCCGGACCACGTGCTGACCTGGCGACAGCGCAAGGTGCTCCAGGTCATCCGCGACTCCGTGCAGCGCCGCGGCTACCCGCCCTCGATGCGCGAGATTGGCGAGGCGGTGGGGCTGACCAGCACTTCCAGCGTGTCCTACCAGCTCTCCACATTGCAGCGGAAGGGCTACCTGCGCCGTGATATCGGCCGGCCGCGCACCGTGGAGGTCCGGCTTCCCGGCCATCCGGCGGTCCGGCCGGAGCAGGGCGCGGAGGAAGAGCCGGCCATGGACATTGCCTCGCAGGAGGCGGCCTACGTGCCCATGGTGGGCCGGATCGCAGCTGGTGGCCCGATCCTGGCCGAGCAGTACATCGAGGACATCTTCCCGCTGCCCAAGCAGATCGTCGGCGAGGGCACGCTGTTCCTGCTGAAGGTCGTGGGTGACTCGATGATCAACGCGGCGATCGCCGACGGGGACTGGGTCGTCGTCCGCCAGCAGCCGGACGCCCTGAACGGTGACATCGTGGCCGCGATGATCGACGGCGAAGCGACGGTCAAGACGTTCAAGCGTTCCGACAGTCACGTCTGGCTCATGCCGCACAACCCCGACTACACCCCGATCCCGGGCAACGACGCGACGATCCTGGGCAAGGTCGTCGCGGTCCTGCGCAGGGTTAAGTAGCAGGGTTAAGTAGCCGCGCCCGACCGCGCGAGCCGCGGGCCCGACCAGACCGGAGCCGAGCTCCGGGTCAACGTCATTCCGGCACGATGTTGACCAGCTTGGGGGCCCGCACGATCACCGCGCGCACCCCGCGCCGGCCAGGGCCGGCTGACCCCCGGCGCGGCCAGGGCGAGTTCGCGCAGTTCGTCCTCGGCGATCCCGGGCGCGACCTCCAGCCGGTCGCGCACCTTGCCGCCCACCTGCACCACGCAGGTCACCAGGTCCTGCACCAGCAGCGCGGGGTCGGCCACCGGCCAGCCGGCCGTGGCGACCGAGGCCTGCTGCCCGAGTAGCTCCCAGCACTCCTCCGCGGTGTAGGGCGCGAACAGCGACAGCAGCACCACCAGGGTCTCCGCGGCCTCCCGGACCGCGGGATCGGCGGCACCGGGGCCGGAGTCGATCGTCCGCCGGGCGGCGGTGGCCAGTTCCATGAGCCGGGCCACGGCCACGTTGAGCCGACGGCCCTCGACCAGCCGCGTGACCTCATCGATCGTGCGGTGGGTCACCTTCCGTAGCTCGAGCTCTCCCGCCTCGGGAGCAGACAATTTATTCGAACGAAAGGTGCGGACGCGGCCCCGGCATCGGCGGCGATCCGCCACACGCGCCCCAGGAACTTGACCGAGGCTCGGGACGTACGTCGGCCCAGTCGATGTCGTCGGCGGGCGGGCTGGCGAAGATCATCGTCAGCCGGATCGCGTCCACACCGTGGGCGGCGAGCTGCTCGCCCAGGTCGACGCCGTTGCCCAGGGACTTGGACATCGCCCGGCCCTGGTTGATCACCTGGCCCTGGTTGAGCAGCCGGGTGAACGGCTCGTCGAAGTCCACCATCCGCATGTCGTGCAGGACCTTGACGAAGAACCGGCTGTACATGAGGTGCAGGATCGCGTGCTCACTGCCGCCCACGTACAGCTAGACCGGGTTCCACTCGCGCACCTTGGCCACGTCGAACGGGCCGCCCTCATACGACGGCGAGCAGTAGCGCAGGAAATACCACGAGGAGTCGACAAACGTGTCCATCGTGTCGGTGTCACGCGTCGCGTGGCCGCCGCACTTCGGGCACTCGGTGTTGACCCAGTCGGTGGCCGCCGCCAGCGGCGAGACGCCCTTTGGCGCCAGGTCCTGGCCGCGCAGGTCGGGCAGGACCACCGGAAGCTGATCGTCGGGAACCGGGACCTCGCCGCAGGCGGAGCAGTAGACGATGGGGATGGGCGTGCCCCAGAACCGCTGCCTGGAGACCAGCCAGTCGCGCAGCCGGTAGCTGACCGTGGCGCGGCCCAGGCCCTGTCCGGCCAGGATCTCGGTGATCGCCGCGATCGCCTCGCCCTTCGCCATCCCGTCGAGCGGCCCGGAGTTGATCAGCTCCCCGTCGCCGGGGTCGCGATCCCGGTCTCCGCCGGGTCCGGCTGATCGGTCTGGACCACGATCTGCACCGGCAGCCCGAACGCGCGGGCGAAGCCCAGGTCGCGCTGGTCGTGCGCGGGGACGGCCATGATCGCGCCGGTGCCGTAGTCGGGCAGCACGTAGTCGGCGGCCCAGACCGGAATCCGCTCGCCGTTGACCGGGTTGATCGCGTACCGGTCCAGGAACACGTCGGTCTTCTCGCGCTCGGTGGCCTGGCGCTCGATGTCGGTCAGCTTGCTCACCTGGGCCAGGTAGTCCTCGAGTTCGCCGAGCCGGTCCGGGGCGCACACCTCCTCGGCCAGCGGCGAGTCGGCTGCGATCACGAAGAACGTCGCGCCGTACAGCGTGTCCGGCCGCGAGGTGAACACGGTCACGGGCTCGTCGCGGCCCTCGATCGTGAACCGCACCTCGGCGCCCTCGCTGCGCCCGATCCAGTTGCGCTGCATGAGCAGCACCGGCTCGGGCCAGTTGCCCTCCAGCCGGGCCATGTCCTGCAGCAGCCGGTCGGCGTACTCGGTGATCTTGAAGTACCACTGGGTCAGGACCCGCCGGACCACCTCGGAGCCGCACCGCTCACACCGGCCCGCGATGACCTGCTCGTTGGCCAAGACGCACCGCGTACCGCCGGAACGAGGCCGCCTGGGTCTCGATGTTCGCGTACGTCCAGTCGGCCGGATGAGAGTTGTTCCTGATCGCGGCGTTCTCGGCGGGGAGGCCGAACGCGTCCCAGCCGATGGGGTGCAGCACGTTGTCGCCGCGCTGGAAGAAGTAGCGCGAGACGGCGTCGCCGATGGCGTACGCCTCGGCGTGGCCCATGTGCAGGTCGCCGGACGGGTAGGGGAACATGTCGCGCAGGTGCGTGCGCGGCCGGGGGTCGTCCGGGTCGTCGCTGGCCCGGAACAGGTCCATCGCGGCCCACCGCTCCTGCCACTTCTCCTGCACCGCGCGCGGGTCGTAGGGCTCCCGCGTGGCGTCGCGTCCCGCCCGGTCCGCGTCCGCGGCGGCATACTGTTCCCGCTCCGCGTCCTCAGCCGCCTTCATTGGTCCCTCACGATGTGACTAGATCCGGATGCCTCCGGGTGACTGCGCTCCCCGGAGGCTGTGCCTCAAAAAAAAGTGCCCCTCGCTCACGAGGGGCAGCCGCGCCAACGACGGGTCAGTCGGCGCGGCTACGTAAGGAGCAGCCTGGCGAAACGCACGGTCTGAGGGTAGCGCACCGGTCAGCCCGGCCGCGCAGCCGGAACAACCACCCGGGCCCCCCGGCGGCCCCACGCGGTAAACGGGTCTGCGTGGTCGAATGCCAGCCAATTACCGCCGTGTCCCGCAAATGCGGAGCAACGCAATTCTGTCGTATGTCCGCATGCATCAGACCCCGCGTTCCTGATTTCATCTTGACCGCCGGACGCGCCGCCAATAATGTCGTGTCACTCATCCACGATGCTGGCCGCGCCACCGCCGCTGGGGAAGGCGGGATCGGCGGGGAACCTCCGTCAGTGCTGGCCAACGATGCCGTCGTGGCTGGGGCGGTGCTGACTGGGTGGGGGCCCAGGGAGATCAGGCCAGTTTCGGGGGAACAATGGATATTCGGTCGCGTGCGGAATCTCTGCGGCCAATTCGGTATATTCTGAGTCACCGGCAGCGTGAGCACGAGCTGAATTCGGCTGGGTCGGGATCATCATCGGATGGCGGCTGGGGAGCGCACAACGCGCACCGGTGGCGCCAGGCCGCCTTGCCGGGGTCCGAAGCCGCGAACGGGGCCCCGGCCATCGCGATCATCGGCGTGGGCTGTCGCTTTCCCGACGCCGATGACCCGGCCGCGCTGCTCGACCTGGTGCTGACCGGGCGCCGGGCGTTCCGCAGGCTGCCGCCGTCCCGGCTCGAACTGGCCGACTACTTCAGCGCCGACCGGGCCACGCCGGATGCCACCTACAGCGCCCGGGCGGCGCTCCTCGAGGGCTGGGAGTTCGACCTGGCCGCGTTCGGGGTGCCCGCCGCGCTCTACCAGGCGGCCGACCCCACGCACTGGCTGGCGCTGGAGACCGCGGCGCGGGCGCTGGCCGCCGCGGGGTTCGCCCAGGGCCGGGGCCTGGCCCGCAATCGCACCGGAGTGATCATCGGCAACACGCTGACCGGCGACGGCTCCCGCGCCGCGGCACTCCGGCTGCGGTGGCCGTACGTCCGGCGAGTGCTGGCCGAGTCGCTGGCGGCCGGCGGTGTTCCCCGCGAGCGCGCGATGCCCGTGCTGCGGCACGCGGCGCAGCGTTACCTCGAGCCGTTTCCGGCCGTCACCGACGAGACCCTGGCCGGCAGCATGCCCGCCGCCATCGCGTCCCGGATCTGCGGCTATTTCGGGTTCCGGGGCGGCGGGTACGCGGTGGACGGCTCGCACGCGTCCTCCCTGCTCGCCGTGGTGTCGGCGTGCTCGGCGCTGGCCGCGGGCGAACTCGACGTCGCGCTGGCCGGCGGCGTGGACCTGAGCCTGGACCCGCTCGAGCTCGTCGGCCTGGCCAAGACCGGCGCCCTGGCCCGGGGGGACATGCGGGTCTACGACGAGAGCCCGACCGGCTTCCTGCCCGGGGAGGGCTGCGGCATGGTCGTGCTGATGCGCGCGGCCGACGCCCGGCTGGCGGGCCTGCCGGTGTACGCGGAGATCGCCGGGTGGGGCACGTCGTCCGCCGGGCAGGCCAGCCTGGCCGTGCCCGACGCGCACAGCCAGTTCCTCGCGCTGCGCCGCGCCTACGAGCGGGCCCGGATCGCCCCGGGCGACGTGCAGCTGATCGAAGGGCACGGCGCCGGCACCGCGGCCGCCGACGCCACCGAGCTTTCCGCCCTGGCTGAACTGCGCGCAGGCGCGCGCCAGGTGGCAGCGCTCGGCTCGATCAAGGCCAACATCGGGAACACCAAGGCCGCGGCGGGCGCCGCGGGGCTGATCAAGACCGTGCTGGCGATGAGCACCGGCATCATCCCGCCTGCCACCGGGTTCAGCCGGCCGCATCCGCTGGTGCGCGGCGGCGGGGCTGCCCTGCGCCTGCCGCGCGCGCCCGAGCCCTGGCCGGACGGGACCCGGATCGCCGGTGTCAGCAGCATGGGCCCCGGGCTCAACATCCACGTGGTCCTGCGCGGCGAACCGTCGCGCGGCCGTCACGAGCGCAAGCACCGCATGGCCGCGCCGCCGCCGCGCACCGCCGCGGGCCCAGCGGTCGGATACGCCGCCGAGTCGGCCGGCAGCGCGCCGCCCGCCCACACTCCCCCGGCGAACGCACTCGCCGCGGCCGCGTCTGCCCCGGCGCCCAGCACGCATCCAGCCAGCACCAGCCCCGAAGCCGAGCACGCAGCGGCCACCGCCGCACCGGCTCCGACCGCCGCACTGGACACGAGCGCTACGCCGGATACCACCACTGCGGGCGCGGCCACCGCCGCACCGGCTCCGACCGCCGCACTGGACACGAGCGCTACGCCGGATACCACCACTGCGGGCGCGGCCACCGCCGCACCGGACACCGCCACCACGCAGGCGATCACAAATCCGTCATCCGGCCCTGCCGACCACGAGGAAACCGACGCCCGGACGGACGTCATCCTGGCGGGGCAGTCCGGGCCAGCGATCCCCGCCGAGCGTACGGACGCGGCCGGACGGGCGCGGACGGCCCCGGCCACCAAGGCGGCGGCCACGCGGGCGAGCGCGGCCAAGCGGACGAGCGGAGCCACCCAGACGAGCGAAGCCAGCCGGGCGACCGAGGCCACGCCGGCCACGCTCGGCGGGCCGCCGCGGCCCACCGCGTACCTGCTGCACGCTCCGGACCGGGACGCCATGGACGCGCTCCTGGCGCGGGTGGCCCACGTGGCACCGTGGCTCTCGGACGCCGAGTTCGGCGACCTGGCTTGCCAGCTCGCCCACGACGCCGCGCAGCAGGGCCGGGTCCGCCTGGCCATCCTCGCTTCGCGGCAGGACCAGCTCGCCCGGCTGGCCACCCAGGCCGCCGCGGTGCTGCCGATGCTGAACGACGGCGGGCTGATCACCCGGCCGGGGATCTTCGCGGCCGACGGGGCCGACGGCCAGGTCACACTGCTGATCTCGGAGCCTGACGCGCCCGGCAGCCCGTTCCGGCCGCTGTCCGCGCTGCGCTGGCTCGACCAGCTTGGCCTGCACGCCGCCGCCGGGGTCGGGTTCGGGCACAGCGAACTCGCCGGCCTGGTCTGGGCCGGATGCCTCAGCGAGGCGGCGGCCGCGGCGCTCGCGGGCCGGCGGGCGGAGATCCGGTCCGCTTCGGCTGTCCCGGACGCCGGCCACCAGGCCGGTCAGGCCGGCCGCCCGGCCGCCGACGACGATCGGGCCGCGCAGATCCGCGAGGCCGTGCGCCGGCTGACGGTCGCGGGCCCGCGGCGCCGGCTGATCTCGGCCACCCTGGGGCGCGAGATCACCTCGTCCGACGACGTCGCGGAACTCCTCTGCGCCGATCTCGACTGCCCGACCGGGCTGGAGCACGCGCTGCACGCGGGCACGGCCGACGCGAGCCTGCTGCTGGAGACGGGGCCGGGCGAGGTCCTGATCGAGGCGGCCTCGGTGCTGTGCGAGATCCCGGGCGTCAGCCTCGGAGCGGGCAGCGCCGCGGACGCCGCCCGGGCCGCGGCCGCCCTGTTCGCGGTGGGCGCGCTGGCCCAGCCGAGCCGGTTCTTCGCCGGAACGCCGTGGCGGCCCATGGACCTGTGGCGCGACCGCACGTTCATCACCAATCCCTGCCAGGCCCGGCCGTCCGCGGCCGCGCCGCGCGCCGCGAGCCTGCCGCGCCCCGCCACCCCGCCCGCCGCGCCGCCGCTCGGCGCCGGCGTGGCCAGCACCGGACTGTCCGGCGAGATCCCGCCGGTCGCGCCCCTGACCCAGGCCGCGGCCACCGCGCGCCGCGCGGTCGAGGCGGGCCGCGCCGCGGCCAACGCCGAGTCGGCCGCCGCCGCCGACGGCACCCCCGCACCCGCGCCCGCCGCTGACGCCGAGCCCGCTGCCCACCAGCAGTCCCTCGCCACCGACCAGACCACCGCGGCCGACGGCGCCGCCGAGGACCAGCGGCCCGCCACGATTGAGGCGGGGGCCGACACCGAGCAGACCACCGAAACCGGTCCGACCGCGGAGGCTGGGCCGAGCGCGGCCGACCAGCCGACCGCCGAGCCTGAGGCGGCCGCTCCGGCTGGGCTGGCGGAGGCGGACCAGCAGACCAGCCGGCACCGGCCACGGCCTTCCGACGTCACCGTGGCACCGGACACTCAGGCACGGGGCACCCGGGCACGGGGCACACAAACACGGGGCACCCGGGCACGGGGCAGCCAAACACGGGGCACCCAGGCCCGGGGCACCGGCGTTCCGGGCGAGCCGGGCGGCGAGGTTCCGGACGCGCTGGCGTTCGCGGCGGCGCCGACGTTCAGCGTGCCGGAGGAAGGCGACCAGGCACCGGTCACCGGGGTCGGCCCCTGGGTCCGGTGCTTCACCGAGGCGCGGCGCCCGGTGGCGGACGACGCGGCTCCCGCGGGCGATGACGGGCCCTGGCGGGTGCGGGCGGCGACCAGCAAGACGTTCGGGCCCTTGGTTCGTGAACTCTTCCGCGACGACCCCGCGGCCGGCCGGGCCCTGGCGGTCGTCGGCGACGCGGCCAACCCGGACGCGTGCGCGGTGGCGCTGGCCGCGGCGCGCGACGCGATCGGCTGCGGCCAGCTGGTGCTGATCACCCACGGGGCGGGGTTCAGCGGCTTCTGCGCCAGCCTGCACGCCGAACATCCCGAGCTCGGGATCACCGTGCTCCGCGTGCCGGAAAGCGCCGACGGGCTGCGCGCCGCCCGGCGGTTCGCGGCCGCCGAGCCCGGGCGGTTCCGCGAGCTGGTGATCGACACCGCGGCCAGCCCGCACGAGGCGGTCATGGCGCCGGTCGAGACACCCGGGGCCGGGGACTTCCCGCTGGGACCGGAGGACGTCGTGCTGGTCAGCCGGGGCTCGGGCGGTTCCGGCCTGGCGCTGGCCCAGGTGCTCGCGTGCTGCGGCGCCGCGGTGGCCCTGATCGGGCGGGCCACCCCGGGCGAGGCCGATGACGTGGAAACCGGCCTGGAGCGGCTCAGGTCGGCCGGGGTCCGGGTGAGCATCGACGACGTCGACGTGGCCAACCCGGCGGACCTCCGCTTCGCGCTGCAGCAGATCGAGCAGAACCTCGGCCCGGTGACCGCGGTCGCGCACGCGGTCGGCCCCGGCCGCCGTGTCCCCGTGGCCGAGCTGACCGAAGAAGAGCTCCGGGCGCACATCCTGGCCGAGACGGCGACCCTGAACGACCTGGTCAGCGCGCACATGACCCGGCAGATCCGGCTGATCGTGACGTTCGGGTCGGTCGTCGGGCGCTACGGGCTGGCCGGCGAGGGCATGCTGGCGCTGACCAGCGCCGCCCTGGCCGAACGAGCCGTGCAGATGTCCGACGGCATCGCCGGGTGCCGCAGCGTGCACGTCGACTGGCCGGCCTGGTCCGGACCGGGGCTCGGCCAGCGCGCCAGCCTGGTCGGCGGGCTGTCCCGGGCCGGGGCGGCCGCTCTTCCGGTCCGGGAGGGGTCCCGGCTGCTGCTCAAGGCGCTGGCCACGCCCGATCTGCCGGCCAGCGTCGCGCTGCACGGCCGGGTCGGCGTGCCGGAACCGGCGGCCATCGCCGCCGAGACGCCGGCCGGGACGGCCCCGGGGCGCCGGTTCCTCGAGCACGTCCGGCTGCACTACCCCGGGGTGGAGTTCGTGTGCGAGGCCCGGCTGTCCCTGCCGACCGACCCCTACCTGGGCGACCACCGGGTCGACGGCATGCCCGTGCTGCCCGCGGCGATGGCCCTGGAGGCGATGGCCGAGGCGGCCGAGGCGCTGGCCGGGCGGCCGCTGCGGCACCTCACCGACGTGTCGATGGACGCGCCGGTCGTGATCCCCGGTGACGCCGACGACGCGCGGGCCGTGATCCGGATCTGCGCCCTGGCCGACGGCGGTTCGGTGACCGTCGTGCTCCAGTCCGAGGACAGCGGCTTCGCCACCGACCACTTCCGGGCCACGTTCCGCAGCGTGGACGAGACCGCGGTGGCCGCGGCGCCGTCGCTGGCCGCGGGCATGCCCGATCTGGACGAGATGGCGGCCAGCGACATCGGGATCGTCGACGGCACCGAGCTGTACGGGTCGATCTGCTACCAGTCCGGCCGGTTCCGCCGCGCGGCGCTGCTGCCCGAGGTCACGTCGCGGTCCTGCCGCGCGCTGGTCCGCGGCGGAGACGGGCCGCCCTGGTTCGGCGGCGCGCCCTGGTTCGAGAGCCCGGACGGGGAGGAGACGGGCCTGACGCTGGGCAGCCCCGGCCTGAACGACGCGTCCTGGCACGTGCTGCAGGCCTGCGTCCCGCATCGCCGGCTGCTCCCGGCCGGGTGCGAGGCCGTCACGTTCAGCGGCCGCGAGGCCGACGGCGCGGTCGAGATCCGGGCCGTGGAGTTCCGGGAGAAGCTCCCCCGCGGAGCCGTCCCCGGACCGCGCCCGGCGGTGCCCGCACCGGCTCCACCGGACACCCGCGTCGCGGCGGTTCCCGCGCAAGGCGGCGCGCACGCGGCCCGGGCCGCCGCGCCGGCCGACGAATACATCTGGGACGTCGAGGCGGTCGACGCGGCCGGCCGGTCGCTGGTCACCTGGCGCGGGCTCCGGCTCCGGGACGCCGGGCCGCTGCCCCGCCAGACGGCCTGGCCGCCGTCGCTGCTCTCGGTCTACCTGGAACGCAGCGCGGTGGCCCTCGGCCTGCACCCTGAGCTCCGGGTGTCGGTGCGGTGCGGCCAGCCCGAGGGGGCCGGGGCGCCGCCGGCCGCGGTCGTGCCGCGGCCGTCGCCCGCCCCCGACCACGCGCCGGCCGGGCCGGGCCCAGCCCAGACCGCACCCGAGAACGCGCCCGCCGGCCCCGACCACCCGCAGATCGCGCCGGGCCGCGGCGAGCTGGAAGGGTTCGCGCTGAGCGTCCGGACGCCGGAGGCCGCGGCGTGCGGCTGGGCGGCGGCCACCCCGGGATCGGCGGCCGAATCCTGGCCCGGCCTCGGCGGCCTCGAGGACGAGGTGCGGCGCCTGCTGAACGAGCCGCCCGCCGTCCTCAGCGCCCGGCTCCGGGCCGTCGCGGCCTGCCTGGCCCGCGCGGGCGAACCCCCGGTCTCCGAGATCGCCACCGACGGCGTCGTCACCGACGGCACGGGCGAATCCGGCTGGCTGGTGCTGACCGTGGCCGACGGCACGCTGGCCTGCACGGTGGTCGAGATCAGCGGCGTCTCCAGCCCGGTGGCGATCGCGATCATGACTCCCGACGCCGCCCGGAGGCCGAAGCGGGGCACCGCTCCGGGCCGCCGCGCGCACCGGCACCGCGCGGCCAGATCATGACGGCCCCGGCGGGCCCGGCCCGCCGGGAGGCACCCTTTTCCGCGGGCCGGCGGCAGTGTCAGTATGGGGAAACCGAACGGAATTCTGATCCGGAAGGTGGCTCCCGTGACCAGTCCGCATCCCGTCCCCATCGTCGGCGACCTCGACATGTCGCAGAACGCCTTCTGGGAGCAGCCCCCGGCGCAGCGTTACGCGGCCTACGCGCGGCTGCGGGCCATGCAGCCGCCGCCGTTCTTCGAGGCACCGGAATCGCCGTTCGGCACGGCCGAACGCGGCTACTACGCGCTGGTCCAGCACGCGGACGTGGCCGAGGCCAGCCGGAACCCCGAGCTGTTCTCCTCGGTCCCGGGTGCGACGAACCTCATCGACCTGCCGGTCGAGTTCAACGAGTACTTCGGCTCGATGATCAACATGGACGACCCGCGGCACGCCCGGCTGCGCCGGATCGTGTCCCGCGCGTTCACCCCGAAGATGATCAAGAAGTTCGAAGAGGACGTGCAGCGGACGGCGAGCGAGATCGTCGACGACCTGCTGGCCACCGGGCCCTGCGACTTCGTGCAGCACGTGTCCGCCCGCCTCCCGCTCAAGATCATCTGCGAGATGATGGGCGTCGGCGACGAGCACTACGCGATGGTGCTGAAGAACACCAACATCATCCTGTCCGGCGCGGATCCCGAGTTCGTCAGCCAGGACATGAACGAGGCGATCACGCAGATCCTCACCGCCGGCCAGGACCTCGCCCAGCTCGTCACCGGCCTGGCCGAGGCGCGTCAGGCGCACCAGGAAGACGACCTGGTCTCGGCCCTGGCGATCGCCAACATCGACGGCGAGCAGCTCACCCCGGCCGAGCTGGCGTCGTTCTTCATCTTGCTCGTCGTCGCCGGTAACGAGACCACCCGCACCGCGATCTCGCACTCGCTGGCCCTGCTCACCGAGCACCCCGGTCAGCGAGAACTGCTGCTGGCCGACTTCGAGGGCCGGATCGGCCCGGCCGTCGAGGAGATCGTCCGCTACGTCTCACCGGTGATCTGGATGCGGCGCACGCTGACCCGCGACACGGTCATGAACGGGACCGCGTACCGCGAGGGCGACAAGACCGTGCTGTTCTATCAGGCGGCCAACCGGGACGAGTCGGTGTTCAGCGACCCGGAGCGGTTCGACATCACCCGCTCGCCCAACCCGCACGTCGGGTTCGGCTCTGCGGGCCCGCACTTCTGCCTGGGCGCGCACCTAGCCCGGCGCGAGATCACCGCGATGCTGCGCGAACTGCTGACCCGGGTACCCGATATCCGCGCCGCGGGCGAGCCCGACTACCTCCTGTCCAGCTTCATCAACGGCATCAAGCACCTGCCGTGCGAGTTCGGCTAAGCCTGTGCGGAACGGTTCGGTAACGGTTGGAAAGCGGTTAGAACTGTGACATCCTCGTCGGTATACAGCATTCAGGGGGGTCAAGATGAGGCTGTCCGAAAAACAGATGAAAATCCTGGATTTCATCATCGATTACAGCCGGGTCAACCGATGTTCGCCTAGTCTGGAGGAAATCGCCAAGGGAGCCGAATACCAGAGCACCGGCGGCCTTTCCTATCAGTTAAAGAAGCTCCGGGCCATCCGCCTGCTGGAGTGGGATCCCAACCACCCGCGGACCATTCGCGTCCTGACCAGCAGCTACGAGCCCCGGCGGGCCAAGCGCACGACGGCCAGCAACCAGGACGTCGTGCTGGCGCCGGTGCTCGGCGACATCTCCGCCGGGACGCCCCGGACCGCCGAGCAGAATGCCGCCTTTGCCGTCCGGCTGCCCCAGCTTCCCGTCGGGCAGGGCGACATGTTCCTGCACCGCATGACCGACGACTCGATGCTCGACGCGGCGATCTCCGACGGTGACTGGGTGGTCGTCCGCCAGCAGGACGACGCGCGCGACGGGCAGACCGTGGTCGCCCGCATCGCCGGCGAGGATACCGTCCGGTTGCTGCGTTATCGCGGGGAACGCAGGTGGCTCGAACCGTGCCACTCAGGCTACGAGCGGACCTCCGGCGAGGAAGCGTCCGTGCTAGGCGTGGTCGTCGCGGTCCTGCAGTCCGTGGCGCCGTCCCGTGAGCGAGGCTGACCGCCCCGCTGGAACGGCTGGGGCCGCCCGGGGCCGCTCTGCAGCCGAATCCTGTAACTAGCAGTAGTCGGCTGAGCACTACGTGTATAACTAGAAACCCCAAGCGGCGCTCGGGGCCCGGCGACCAGGGCCAGGGGGACGGCGCCGCACCGAGTGAGGGGACCGCGAGTCGCGGAGGGGGGCCCTCGTCCCGGGTAGCCGGCCCGGCGGGATCGCCCGCCGGGCGCGGCCCGGCATGGTCGCCGGAGCGCCGCGCACCCGTGGACGAGGGTCGCGACGAGCGGTGGGGGATCTTCGTCCTGCGGGCGGCGCCATCCGGGGGCATGGCGCCGTCCGCAGGCGAAGCGGCCGCCCGCCGGGCTCAGCTCAGCGCGCTGATCTTCCCGGCCAGGTCGAAGTCGGCCGCGGTCAGTCCCCCAGCCGAATGCGTCGACAAGGTCAGCGTCACCTTGTTCCAGCTGATCATGATGTCCGGATGGTGGTTGGCCTGCTCGGCCAGGTAGGCCACGGCCCCGGTGAACAGCATGGCGTCCCGGAAGTCACTCCGCGTCACCACGGTCCTGATGCTGCCGCCCTCGCGCTCCCACCCGGCCACGCCGCCCAGCCGCCCCGCGATCTGGTCTTCCGTAAGCAGTTCCATGCCTCCCCCCTACCACACACGCCCGCTCCCCGCGAACATCGGTCAGAAACCGCTGGTATAACCGCGCAAAATGACCAAGATTTCGAACGAAACCCACGCAACGTGGCGCAGCAGGGCCGAGCCACCGGGG
>Ga0102924_1001544_pt1 | contig 26448 bp, 19 predicted proteins | sample PaiPotPPM11metaG_FD_80116 | JGI IMG/M metagenome (GOLD analysis project Ga0102924, IMG submission 80116) | Iron sulfur acid spring bacterial and archeal communities from Banff, Canada, to study Microbial Dark Matter (Phase II) - Paint Pots PPM... ... | reverse complement strand
GTACACACCCACGACGCGCTTGATTTCGCAGCGGTCGACGCCGGCCTCTTCCGCGAGCTCACGCGCGATGGTGTGCGCCAGCGTCTCGCCCCATTCGAGCGTGCCGCCGGCGAGCGCCCACTCCCCGACGTCCGCGCGACGAACGAGCAGCCAGCGACCGTCGCGTGTCCGGGCTGCCGCCGCGATCCCTACGACCGGACGGCGCAACACGTGGCGCGCCACCTCTTTGACGAGGACGAGCAGCCCCCTGGGAATGCGCCATCGCGTCATGGTCATGGACTCTTTATCCCCGCCGCGCCAGTCGTGATAGGGCCTCTGCGCATGAAGCTCGTCACCTTTCGCACCGACGCGCACGACCGCGCGGGCGTCCTCGTCGACGACGTCGTCATCGATCTGGCCAACGCCTTCTCGTGGTACGAGCACAGCGAGGGGAGGCGCTGCGATCCCGCCCACGTGAGCGATCGCTACGGCAAGGGCGTCCTCGGCTTCATCGAGCACGCGAACGTTGCGCGCCCCGCAGCAGACGCCGTCGTCCGCGCCCATGCCGACGGCGCTCTCCCGCACGTCTTCGACGGCCGCGTCCTCAAGCACGCGCCGGTCGACGTTTCGCTGCGAGCCCCCCTCCCCCGGCCCGCATCGGTGCGCGACGGGTACGCGTTCCGGCAGCACGTCGAGACGGCGCGACGCAACCGCGGGCTCGAGATGATCCCCGAGTTCGACCGGTTCCCTGTCTTCTATTTCACCAACCACCAGGCCGTCGTCGGTCCGGGCGACGTCCACGTCCGCGAGGGTCACCTCGACAAGCTGGATTACGAGCTCGAGGCGGCGGTCGTGGTCGGCAAGGAGGCGACCAACCTCAATGCGTCCGACGCCGACTCGGTGATCTTCGGCATGACGATCATGAACGACTGGTCGGCGCGCGGGCTGCAGATGGAGGAGATGAAGCTGAACCTCGGGCCGGCCAAGGGGAAGGACTTTGCGACGTCGCTCGGACCCTGGCTGGTCACCGTGGACGAGATCGTTCCGCGCGCCACCGAGACCGACCGTGGCCTCGTCTTCGACATGGCCATGCGCGCATCGGTGAACGGCGAGCTTCTCTCCCGTGGCAACTTGAAGGACATGGCCTTCACGTTCGCGCAGATCCTGGAGCGCGCGAGCTACGGTGCGAAGCTCGTACCCGGCGACGTCGTCGGCAGCGGCACGTGCGGAACGGGCTGCTTGCTCGAGCTCAATGGGTCGAAGGTCACTCGGGACCGGTGGCTCAAGCCGAACGACGTCGTCGTCCTCGAGGTCGATGGCCTCGGCAAGCTGCAGAATCGCGTGGTCCTCGGCCCCTGAGCCGATCGCCCGAGAATCGCCGCTTTACCCATGATAGACCCACGGGTCGCCATGCCCACCCTGCGGCACTTCACCGTCATCCCGCGCCTTCCCCCCGCCCTCGAGAACCTACGCGAGATTGCCTACAACCTCTGGTGGTCCTGGGCGCGCGTCGCGCACGAGCTCTTCGTCCGTATCGATCCCGACCTCTGGGAGGCGGTCCACGGCAATCCCATCGAGCTCCTGTCGCGCGTCGATCAGGGCCGACTCGAGGAGCTCGCCTCGGACGACGCCTTCACCAGTCACCTCGAGGCGGCCTGGACCACGTTCCAGCGCTACATGCAGCGCGAGGGCTGGTTCAGCAAGCATTTCCCGGAGGCCTCCGGCGCGCGCATCGCGTACTTCTCGATGGAGTACGGCATCCACGAGTGCCTGCCCATCTACTCCGGAGGCCTCGGCGTCCTCGCCGGCGACCACCTGAAGACCGCGAGCGACCTCGGGCTACCGCTCGTGGGGGTGGGGTTGGCCTACGCCGAGGGCTACTTCCGCCAGGCGCTCAACGCCGACGGCTGGCAGGACGAGCGCTACCCCATGAACGACTGGCGCCGGATGCCGGTCTTGCCGGTCCTCGATAGCGCGGGGAAGCGGCTCCTCATCCGGGTGCAGTACCCGCACGGCATCGTGCTCGCGCAGCTCTGGAAGGTGCAGGTCGGGCGCGTCCCGCTGCTCCTCCTCGACGCGAACCTCGCCGAGAACGCGCCGGCCGACCGCTCGATCACCGGGCCGCTCTACGGCGGCGATCAGGAGTTCCGCGTCCGCCAGGAAATCATGCTCGGCATCGGCGGCGTTCACGCGCTCGAGGCGCTCGGCCTCACGCCCACCGTGTGCCACATGAACGAGGGGCACTCGGCGTTCCTCGCGATCGAGCGCATCGGGCGCGTGATGCGCGAGCGCGGCGTCCCCTTCCCCGTCGCGGCCGAGGCCAACAGCGCAGGGAACATCTTCACCACGCACACGCCGGTCCCGGCCGGCAACGACGCGTTCGAACCGGGGCTCGTGCGGCGCTACCTCGAGCCCTACCGCGCTGCCCTCGGCATCTCGGAGTCCGACCTGCTGGCGTTCGGCCGACTGGACCCGCGCGACCAGTCGGCGCCGTTCGTGATGCCCGTCCTCGCGATGCGCGCGTCGGACCACTACAACGGAGTCAGCGAGCTGCACGGCGAGGTCTCGCGCAAGATGTGGCAGGGGCTCTGGCCCGATCTTCCGACCCACGAGATCCCGATCGACTTCATCACGAACGGCGTGCACACGCCCTCGTGGATCGCGTCGGAGATCGGCGCGCTCTACACGCGGTACCTCGGCCCGCGCTGGGCCGAGGAGCTCGACGATCCCGAGCTCTGGGGGCGCGCCCTCGAGATCCCCGACGCCGAGCTGTGGCAAGTGCACGAGCACCGACGGCATCGCCTCGTGCAGCACGCGCGCCGCTGGCTGCGCGCCAGTGCGGAGAGGCGCGGCGCCGGGCACGAAGAGCTCGCCCTGGCCGACGAGGCGCTCGACCCGAGCGCGCTCACGATCGGGTTTGCCCGGCGCTTCGCGACGTACAAGCGCGCCACGCTCCTCTTCAGCGACCTAGCGCGGGTGAAGAAGCTTCTCGGCGACCCCGACAGACCCGTGCAGCTGGTCTTCGCCGGCAAGGCGCACCCGCAGGACAAGGGCGGCAAAGAGCTCATTCGCTCGATCGTCCACGCGAGCCGCGACCCCGCGCTGCGCGGGCGCGTCGTCTTCCTCGAGGACTACGACATGCGCATCGCCCGCGCGCTCGTGAGCGGCGTTGACGTGTGGCTCAACACACCGCGCCGGCCCCTCGAGGCGAGCGGCACGAGCGGCATGAAGGCAGCCGCCAACGGCGCACTTGGGCTTAGTGTCCTGGACGGATGGTTCGCCGAGGCCTGGCGCGATCACAAGGGGGAGATCGGCTGGGCGATCGGCCGCGGCGAGGAGTACCCCGACGCGAGCGGCGATGCGCGCGAGGCGGAGCTGCTCTACGACTTGCTCGAGCGCGAGGTCGTTCCGCTCTTCTTCGCGCGTGAGGGGATGGCCCGCTTGCCCCGGGCCTGGATCCGCCGGATGAAGAGCACCATCGCCAAGCTCGTTCCCACGTACAACACCGCACGGATGGTCCGCGAGTACACGCGGCGTTTCTACGTGCCCGCCATCAAGTTGACCTACAAGCTCACCGAGCGCGACCTCGCGGCGGCGCGCGCGCTGACCACCTGGAAAGAGCACGTCCGGGGGGTCTGGCAAGGCGTCGCGGTCCGCGAGATCCGCCTGGAGTCGCGCGACGAGGTCGCCGTGGGCGAGCCCGTGAAGGTGTTCGCAACCGTCCAGCTCGGGGGGCTCACGCCGAACGACGTCGCGGTGGAGCTCTACCACGGGCGCACCGCAGGCGGGCACGAGATCGAGCGCGGCCACATCGTCCGGATGCAGGCCGTCGAGCGTATCGGCGATGGCACGTGGTCCTTCCGCGGCGAGATCATCACCAACGAGAGCGGGGCGCACGCGTTCGCGGCGCGCGTCGTACCGTACAACGAGACGATGAGTCATCCGTACGAGACGTCGCTCATCCGCTGGGCGTAAGCCCGCGACCCTCTTCCGTCACGAACCGGGTTAATGTGGCGCGAATGGAGAGCCCCTCCCCTCGCGTCGTCGGCGCCGCATCTTCTCTCCGCGTGCACGCTCCCGCGAGCGGGGAGCTGCTGGCCGAGCTGCCCACCACGAGCGACGACGAGGTCCGACGCGTCGTGGAGCGCGCGCGGAAGGCGCAGCAGGCGTGGTCCGTTCTTCCTCCTCCGGAGCGCGTCGAACGCCTGATGCGCCTGCGGGACGCGCTCGCCGAGCGAGCGGACGACCTCGTAGAGACCGTCGCGCGCGAGTGCGGAAAGCCGCGTCAGGAGGCTCTCGTCCACGAGGTGGTCACGCTGCTCGATCTGCTGACCTGGTGCTGCAAGCACGCAGCGGCCGGCCTCGCCCCGCAGCCGCTGGCCTACCACCTCCTCAAGCACCGCTCCGGCGAGGTGCGTTTCGTCCCGCGCGGAGTCGTCGGCGTCATCTCCCCCTACAACTTCCCGCTCGTCATCCCGATGGGAAGCGTCGTCGAGGCGCTCGTGACCGGAAACGCGTGCGTCGTGAAGCCCAGCGAGGCCGCGCCCATGGCGGTGCTCGAGGCCAAGAAGATCTACGATTCCACCGGCCTGCCCGAGGACCTGTTCGCGGTGGTCATCGGCCGCGCCGAGACCGGGCGCGCTCTCGTCGAGGCGGGGATCGATCACTGCGTCTTCACCGGATCGGTGGAGACGGGCCGCCGAGTCGCCGCCGCCTGCGGCGCGCGCGTGGTGTCGTGCACGATGGAGCTGGGAGGCAAGGCGCCGCTCGTCGCGTGCGACGATTGCGACGTCGAGCGTACGGCGCGCGCGATCGTCTTCGGCGCATTCGCCAACAGCGGGCAGGCCTGCGTATCGGTCGAGCGTGTGTACGCGGTGGACCGCGTGTACGAGCCGCTGGTCGAGCGCGTACGCGCGCTCGCAGGCGAGCTCCGGCAGGGCGACCCCGCCGACGACGAGGTCGACGTCGGAGCGCTCGTCCTTCCACACCAGATCGACGTCGTGCAGCGGCACGTCGACGACGCGCTCCGCAAGGGCGCCCGCCTCGTCTGCGGCGGCCACGCGCGGCCCGGCCCCGGGCGCTTCTACGAACCCACCGTCCTCGCCGACTGCGATCACACGATGATCGCGATGCGCGAGGAGACCTTCGGCCCGGTCGTCGCGATGATGCGCGTCAGCGACGACGACGAGGCCGTCACGCTCGCGAACGACTCCACCCTCGGACTGAACGCGTACGTCTTTACTTCGTCGCGCGCGCGCGCGCGTCGCCTGGCCGATCGCCTCGAAGCCGGCAGCGTCGTCGTCAACGACGTCCTGTCCAATTACGCGGCGACCGAGGCGCCTTTCGGGGGCGTCAAACAGTCGGGCTTCGGGCGCGTCCACGGCATGGACGGCCTCCGCGCCATGTGCACCCGCAAGCACGTGAGCTTCGACCGCGTCCCGCCCCCTTCGCGCGACCCGGTGTGGTTTCCGTACACCGCCACGAGCCTCCGCTGGTTGCAGCGCGGCGCGCGCCTCCTCTTTGGCGGGGGCAGTCTGACGCGACGGATAGGTCAGCTCTTTTGATGCCCTCGCGGCTGCTGCGCGCTCCCGGCCAAAACGCACCAGCGCGCGCCGCCGCGATGGCTTCGACTCCGGGGCGGGCCCGGCCCCACGTGCGCGCGAGGTCGCCGCGTACCTCTAGCGCCGACCCTCGGCGCGCACCTCGACCACGCGACCGCCACACGCCGAGCAGGCGTTGTCGTATTCCATGCGCGCCATGAAGTCCCCATTTTCCTTGGAATACAGCGCGCGAGAGCTCGTCTTCGCGACGTGTTCGCGCCAGTCGTCGATGGAGGCGCCGCAGCTCGCGCAGGACGCGTGCATGAAGAACCCCTCCGAGGTTCGGCCCGTCGAGAGGCGCTGTACAAGGGCCAGGTTGCGCTGAACGCGCTGCTGGCGATTCGCGTCCGGGGGCTCGGACGCCGTCGGAGGAGGAGAGTCTCTGTGGGGAGGTCTCGCCATCGCGGTTTCCCACACGGTTAGAACGGCTTGCCGGCGGCGAACGATAAGTCCGTTCGGCCAGCGGCCGGAGGCAGGGCGGGCATGCGGCTCCCGCGGAGACCGGAGAGAAGCGGGCAGCGGACGCTGCGCCGCCGAGAACGCCCGTTGCAGAGTCGTTCGCGTCATGAAGACTCGCACCATCGGGGCGGCGGCGGCCGCAACCGCCCTGCCCGGCCTGCTCGCCGGGGCGGCCGTCTTGTGCGCTTGCGGGCAGAAGACCGGGGAGTCGCAGGCGCAAGAAGTCGTCGACGCCGGAGGAACGGGACCCGCCGACGCGAGCGCCGGACCGATCGACGCCGCCGTGGACGCCTCGTTCGGCATCGACACCAACCCCACACAGGCCCCGGACGCCTCCGACGCGGGATCGACCCCTCTGGACGCCGCGGTCGAGGCAGAGACCTCGGCCTCCGAGCCCGACGCCGCAAGCACCGGGCCCCAGTCGTGCGGCTTCATGGCGTGCGCTCCCGGCGAGCCGTGCCCCGATCTCACCGTCGATCAGAGCGACCTGCTCGCGTCGGTGCTCATCGACACGCGGACTTTTGCGGCGACCGATTGTGCGATCGCCGAGGGCTGCATCACACAGACGGGGACTCGCCGCCTGCTTCACTTCGACACCGCGACGCAAAACGTCGGCAACGCGGACCTCGTCGTGGGCGACCCGACGGAGAACGCGTGCTTCCAGTGGTCCGCGTGCCACCAGCACTACCACTTCAAGGGCGTCGGCCGTTACACGCTGTACCAGTCGGACGGGACCACCGTCGCGGCGGTCGGCCACAAACAAGGCTTCTGCCTCGAGGACGTCGAGCCCATCCCTTCTCTCGTACCCCCGCCGGCGACGCCTTCGACGACGTTCATGTGCACGAGCCAGGGGCTGCACGTCGGCTGGGAGGACGTCTATCCGAACAACATCGACTGCCAGTGGATCGACATCACCGGGCTGCCCGCGGGGCAGTACGTCCTCTCCGTCCTCGTCAATGGAGAGCACTTTCTGCCCGAGTCGAACTATGCGAACAACGAAGCGCGCGTACCGGTCACGATCCCCGCTCAGTGACGGTCTCCTCTCGTCGCGCGGGCCATTCGCCGTCCGCATGCGGCAACCGCGGCGACGCACGCGACGAACGCGACGAAGAGACCGAGAGCGCCGCCTCCCCCCGCTGCCGTGCAGCCACAAGCCCAGGTCGGGAGGTTGAGGAGCTCGCGCGGCTCGGCGCCCGCGTCCGGAAAGTACGCTCCCGTATCGAACGGCGCGATGGGCGGCGGATCGGCGGGAGCCTCGCCGCCGCATCCGGGAAGACTGTCGCAAAGCTGCCCGAACGCGGCGCCGGTGCACTGGCTCGCCGTCGCGTCGGCGGCGCACGCGATCGGCGCGCGAACGCCGTCGAGGAGCAGGACCGGCTCGAAGTGCGCGCCGTCGTCGGTCGAACGGGCTGCAAAGAAGCCGGCGGACTGCGCAGCGCACGCCCAAAGGTCAGAAGCGCCGCGTGCAGCCAGACACTGCACCGGAAGATCCGAGGTGCGCACGAACGCGGGCGCGAGGCCGCGGTCCGCGACGAAGAGCCCGTCCTGCGGCCCGCCGGCGTACAGCTTGGACCCGTCCGGAGCGATGGCCAAGCCGAGCATGGGGCCGCTCAGCGTCAGGGCCGTGGCGTAACTACGCCCGGCATCGCCGGTGACGAGCAAGCGCGAGCGACCCTGCGTGCGAACGTACACTCGGTCGGCGTCCGCCGGATCGACCGCGCCGACGAACGCCGCCGCCTCGGTGCTCGGATCGATCGGTACGGGTCGCTCGGTCCAGTGCGCGCCGCGGTCCGTGCTGACGAAGATCGACGCCGAGCGCGTCGGCCCATCGCCGCGGTAAGCCGAAACGTAGATGCGCTGGGCATCGGAGGCGGCGACCTCCAGGCTCGTCGGCACGGCGGTGGGATCGATGGGAGCACCGTCGACCGCCCAGTGGGCGCCGTCGTCGACGCTCTCCCAGACCTGCGTGAGATAACCGGCGCCGCCGCCGACGCCGGCGTCGGGGCGAACCGTGGACGTGAGCGCGAGCACCGCGTGCGGCGCATTCGCGCGGATCGTGAGATCGCGCACGTCCGGCGGGGCGGACGGGTCGCCGACCGCGCGCCAGTCGCACCCACGGTCCGCGGACACTTCGAGCCCTTCGGCGGTCCCCGCGACGAGAGCCCCGCCCGCGGTCGCCGCGATCGACGGGTCCTCGATGGACCCGGAGGGTACGCCGAGCGCTCCCTCGCAGAGCCAGTCCCATGTGGCCCCGCCGTCGCGAGACATCAGGATCCCGAACGTGGTCCGCAACAAGATCGAAGCGGAGTCGCCCGGCGTGAAGACGAGGGCGTTGGAAGCCGGGTAGCGCCCGTTGGCGAACGCCGAGGGAGCGCGAACGCACGCGGCGGCGATCAGCGAGGCGACGACGGACGCAGCCCGGATCGTGCGCCTGCGCCGCAGCGACGCGGCGGTGTGGCGTTTTGTGGCGATCGGCGCCTTCCCCGGGTCGCGCGAAGACGTGTGCGGAATCATGGAGGCGCGAGTGCCAGCACGATCGGCGCCGGAGCTCGACCTTCGCGGTGCGGCGCCCCTTGCAAGCATGGGCTTCGTGCTCGACGCGCGCTTCTTTTTCGGCCTCGCCGTGGCCCGCTGCGCGGGTCTGGCGTGCTGTGTGGCGGCGTGCAACGGCAGCGACGGTCAGGAGCGGAGCGCGCAGGCCGCGGACGCCGCGCCCTGCACCGCGAGAGCGCTGGACGCAGGCTCGCCCGATGCGACCGAGGACGCCGCGCCGGCCTCGGCGTCCGATGCGAGCTCGTCGGCGACTGGAGACTTGCCGGCGGTCGTGTGTTCGGACGGCCAGATCGCCGCGGCGATGCAGGCGCAAAATGCGGCCGAGGTGGGCGCTGCGCAAACGCTTCGCGGATCGCTCTCCAGCGCCGGGGCCGTCGCGCTGGCCGACAAGCTCCTCACCGACCACTCGCTCTTGCTCGAGATGCTGCAGGGAGCGCTCCGCTCGGCGGAGATCTCCCCGGCCGACGCCGGCATCGCGCGCGCGGTCGCGAACGACGGGCGCGCTCAAACGGCGGCGCTGCAGGCGCTGAGCGGAGTGGCCGCGGACCAGGCCTACGTAGATCGGGAGGTGCTGATGCACGTCCAGTCGCTCACCCTCGTGGAACGCGTGTTCGCGCCCACGGTACGTAGCGACCGCCTCGCTTACGTCGTCCAGGCGATGCAGGACCTCGAGGGGCAGCACCTGGCCGCCGCGCTCGCAGCTCAGGCGGCAATCGAGGGCGCCTGCCCGAGCGACGCAGACGCTAGAGCCCCGAACTGAGCGCCGCGACCTTCTGGAACCGGCTCTAGAACCTGCCGGCGAATTGCGCCACCGCGCCACCGAGGGTCGGTCGGACGTCGATCGCAGCGGCTGGAGCGGGTGCGCTCGTTGAGGCGGCTTGCGAGAAGAAGACCCAGGCGGCGGCCCCCAGCGCGACGACGCCGACGCCGAGCGAGATGTCCGCGAAGAGGGCCTTCTGTTTGACCGCGTCGAGGTCGGACGACGAGCAGTTGGGCGCGCAGGTCGACCGCAGGTTGTCGAGATCGTTTTTCGCGGTGATGCCGAAGTACGCAAACCCCGCGGCGCCGAGGACGCCGACGCCGGCGAGCGCGATCGCGGCGACAGGCACGGCCTTCTTCTCGGGCGGCGGCGGCGGCGTCTCGACGGGAGCCTCGGTCGCCTTGGGCGCGAAATGGGCAGTAACGATGCGGCCCTTCTCGCTTTCGGCGATGACGACGTGCATCTCCACGGGGTCCTCCCCGGGGTGCTCGAAGCGGACGACGTGCTCTCCGGGGTCGATGCGGGTCGCCGAACCATCGACCGAGTGCGGCGCTGCGTTGTCGAGCGTCACCTGCGCGTCGGTTGCGTCCGTTCCGTCCGCCTCCTGGACGCGGAAAACGACCGACGGAATCCGGTTCTCGACCTGCGCGAGCAATTCGGCGCAGAACCTCCGCACAATGACCGGGCACTCGTCGCGAGCGCAGGCGACGAGCTTCTCGCGGGCCTCGCGCAGCTTCCCGCTGTCGCGGAGCGCCTGGCCGTCGGTGGAGGCGGCGACGCACGCCTGCTTGGTCTGCGTGCTCGCATCGTCCGCGTGCGCGGAAGAGCACCAGGTGACCACCGCTGCGCCGCCAATTGCAATCGCTCGTCGCGGGCCAATCAGAGGCATTCTACTTTGAAGATTCTGCGCCCATTTGCGTCGATACGGTAGGGAGGATCGCAATCGTTCGTCCCGCCACGCTTCGCGGGCGGAGGAGCGGACGCCTGAACGTGTTCTTTGGGCACGACGTGGGACGCCGCCACCGCGGGATGGACTGCCGGAGGAAGCTCTGGCCGCGCCACCGGCGCCGGAGCCGACGCGCTGGCCGCCGCCGCCGGCTCCGGAGGGAGCGCCGTGGCGACCTCCGGCTCCTCGGCCGGCGCCTTCGCTGGCGCGTTCGCCGCAGAAGGTGAACCGTGCGGTTGCGCCGAGTTGATCGCGTGGGCCGCGTGAGACCCGCTCACCCGCACGAACGCGAACAGGACGCAGGCCGCGGCGACGGCTATGGCCATCAAACCGAGGACCATCGGTCGGCGCGACGCGCTCGCGGAGTGCTCGGACTCGCTCGACGCCGTCAACATCGTGGGAGGTTCGGCCGGCAGCGACGCGCTCCCCGAACCCGCTGCACGCGGCACGGACGCCGTCGGAGCCACCAGCAGCTCGGCCGACGCGGGGGCGTCGATGCGAGCGCTGCTCTCGATGTTGCCGACGAGCGTCGCGCGGATAGAGAGCGCGTGTTCGGCGATCGACTGAACCCAGGCTCCGATCACCGACGGCAGCGCGACGTCGATCGCTTGCTCGATGCCGAGCGCCATTTCGCGCGCGGTCTGAAAGCGCGCACTCGGATCGCGGGCGAGCCCGCGCAGGACGATGCGGTCGATCGCCGCGGCGACCGGAACGACCGTGCTCGGCGCCGGTGGCGTGTCGGACATCACGGCGCGCATCACCGCGGCCTCGTTGTCGCCCTGGAAGAGCCGTCTGCCGGCGAGAAGCTCCCAGAAGACGATGGCGGTCGCGTAGATGTCCGTGCGACGCGTCACCGCGCCGCCGGCGATCTGCTCCGGAGCCATGTACGCGAGCTTTCCCTTGAGCTGGCCGTCGCGCGTCGTCTGTACGCGCCCCACGGCCTTCGCCACACCGAAGTCGACGACGCGAGGGACGCCGTCGATGCCCACGAGGACGTTCTGGGGCGACACGTCGCGATGCACGAGGTTGAGTGGCTCGCCGTGCTCGTTGCGCGCCTCGTGCGCGGCGTGGAGCCCGTGGAGAAAGCCCGCCACGATCGCCGCGGCAATTCGCGGAGGGACGCGCTCCTTGCGCTCCGCCACGCCACGCATGAGCCGCGCGAGCGACTCACCATGGACGTACTCCATGACGAGAAAAAGCTCGCTGTCGCGCGCGACCACGTCGAGGGTGGACACGACGTTGGGATGGTGGATGCGGGCTGCGAGGCGCGCCTCGTCGATGAACATCGAGACGAACTCGGGATCCTCGGCGAGATGCGCGTGCAATCGCTTGATGGCGACGGTGCGGCTGAACCCCGCTTGCCCGAGCAGGCGTCCGAGGTGCACGGTTGCCATACCGCCACCAGCGATCCGGTCACACAGCGCATAACGGCCGACGACGCGCCTGTCGTTCGAAGCCTCGGGCATCACTCGATTAAAATAGCGAGATACCGGGCGCGCGTCGATGTGGGGAATCGAGCGCGCTCTCTCGGGCAAGTGCGCCGCGCTGCGGCAAGCCGCGACTCGACACGAGGGACTGGCAACTCTGTCGATCAGTCAATTGCGCGATTTAACCGACCCTCAGAAAATCATTTCGGCGTTCAGGTCGAGTACGCCGACCCACTGCGTGTACCGTCCGCCGCCGTCCTGCTGCTGCGTCGGGACCGGCGCGTCCGCCAGCGTGCTTTTCCCCGTGTTGTCCCGGTCGAGGAACTGAAGGTGAGTGTAGGAAGCGGCGAGATACAACCAGTGGACGACGCGCATGCGCGCACCGAGCGCAATCTCGAAGTTGTCCGCGTCGGCCAGGCCCGGTTCGAGCGTCGAGTCGGGCGCCGCCCCCGTCTCGAAGCCGGTTCCAGCGAAGAGCTCCAGCTGCGGGCGGAGCCAGTAGCTCGCGCCTGCATGGATGCCGTACGTATCGTTCCAGTCGCGCCGGTAGTTCGCGACCACCCCGCCGCTCGCGTCCGACCCGTCCGCGTACGTGGAGCACGCGTACCCCTGGATGGCCACGCACTGCGTCTTGTTCACGCTCCAGCGCGTGTACTGGCCGAAGAGGCGAAGCTCCAGATCGTCGGCCGCCTTCAGCCGGGCGCCGGCGCGGACGACGTCCGGCAGGGCCGTGTTGAAGCTGACCTTGTAGTTGTAGTTGACCGAGGGAGAGGTAATGCCGAGCGTACCGTCGAGGTGCAGCGGTCCGACGCCGGGCTGCGACTGGTACGACGCGCCCACCCAGAGGCGGTCGGGGACCGCCTCGAGCATGGCGCCGACGCCGAAGCTGCCGGTCGTCCCGCTCACGTCGAGGTTCGCGCGTCCCTCGCGCGCCGTGTCCGGCTGCCCCTGACCGGTGGGGTTCTTCGCCTGCGTGAACGAGACCGACGACAGGACGAGGTTGCCGGAAGCGCCGATGCTGAGAGGGCCCAGCCGGTACGCCGCGCCCACCGCCGTGTAAATGAAGGTGAGCGCGCCGTCGATCACGTGCCACCGCTGCACGCCGGCGGAGGCGAGGGGGTACATCGTCGAATTGACGAACTTCTGGTTCTGGTCCCAGCTCTCGCGCCCGCCGAACGGGACGAACAGCCCGGCGCCGAAGGCAAACTGGCCGAGCCGGGTCGTCACGCCGAGGGCCGGCCCGCCGAACACGTTGAGGAGGTGCGCCGTCCCTGCATTGGCTCCCTGCCCTCCCGGCGGATCCGGCGGGTCGCTGGGGGCCAGCTGGTGCGTCCAGCTCATGTTCCGCACGGCGAGGTTCCCGTCGAGGAAGATGTGCGTCCCCTCGCTGAAGCCGACGCCGGCCGGATTGTAGTAGAGCGCGGTCGGGTTCGTCGTCACGACCGAGCCGTGCTCCCCCCCGAAGTGCGCGGTGTCGAAACCGGAAGCGCGCGCGTCGCGATGAGCGCCGAGGAACACCCCGATCGCGGCGGTTATCGCGGCGCCGGCGGCGGGAACTCTGGCGAAGCTCACGGCACCGCGGTGAGAACGTCGGCGCAGGCGGCGGTATCCGGGAGCGTCTTGGCGACGAAGGTCGCCATGCCGGGCGCGTACACGGTGCGGTTCTGGTCGATGAAGTCCGCCTGCGTGTTCGCGGCGCCGGTCGTGCAGGCCGACATGCCTTTGACGTGGCACCCGACGACATGGTTGTCGAACTTCGTCACCATCGCCGTCCCCGCAATATCGGTGCACGACTTCCAGCTTCCGCTGAGCGACACCTCGTTACGCGTCGCGAGGTAGACTTTGTCGGCGCTAGGCGCGGACCCGATGAGCCCGATCGCGGTCGGCGGGAGGACATAGCCGTTGCCGTCGAGGGGCGACGCCGTGATGCCCGGGTTCATGTCGCCGTCGTCGTCCGTGAAGGTCGTCCCCATCGGAAAGCTCCACGACGAGCTGGGCCACGCGTAGCTCGTCGGATCGGTGCCCGAAGGCAGCGCGAGCCCGATGAGAGCCATCGTCGGATCGATCGTGATCATGTCCCCCGGATTCCACCCCGTCAGCGAGCCGGTCGAGGCGTACGTGGGCATCGTGGGCTGCGTCCACACGCTCGCGGGGATCGCGATCTGGACCTTGCTCCCCCCCGCCGCGATCGATCCGAGCCCGTTCAGCGTCAGATCGGGCAATGACACGCCGCACGTGAGGCTCTTTCCGGTGAACTTGTTGCCGTTCGCCGTGAACTTCGCGAGCAGCCACATGTGGACAGTCCCCGACCCGTTGTTGCCCGCGGTCGTCGACGGCCACGTCACCTGCAGCGTGATGTTCGCCGCGACGGTGAGGGTGGACGCGCTCTGGCACATGCCCGAACCGCTGCTCGATCCGGTCGAACCACTGGAGCTGCCCGAGCTCGACGAGCCCGCCCCGCTGGAACTGGTCGAACCCCCGGAGCTCGTCGATCCGCTCGAACCTCCGGAGCTGCTCGACCCGCTGCCGCCGCTCGATCCTCCCGAGCTGGTAGAGCCCGAGCTCGTCGAACCCGAGCTCGTGGAGCCGGAGCTGCCTCCGCCATCCGGCCCCCCACCGACCTGCGAGTCGCTGGACCCGCAGCCCGCGACGAGCGCGCTCGCGAGCGTGACGGCAGACCATCCGCATACACCACCGAAACGGGGCACCCGACGGCTCATGACGACTTCCTCCGGTTGGACACAAGGGACGCGACGACGAACCAGGCGAACGACCGGTTCCTTACCATCCGGTAAGGGATAGTTCAAGCGTATCTCGTCTCATCTCGTCTCATGAATCCGCGTGACGCACCGAGACGCGCCGAAACGAAACGCGCGCGTTTGGCGTCGTGACTTACCAGGTGGTAAACGCATCTCCGGATGCCTGCCGTGCGATCCGCCGACACCGACGTACGCTCCGAGACCCTCGTTGCGGCGACGCGACTCTTCGCGGCCCGCGGCTTCGAGGGGACGACCCTCCAGGACATCGCCGACGCGGTCGGCGTGACCAAGCCGGCGGTTCTCCACTATTTCCCGTCCAAGGAGCGGATGCGAGAAGCCGTGCTCGACGGCATCCTCGAGCACTGGAACCGGACGCTCCCCCGGCTCCTCGTCGCTGCGAGCGCAAGCCGCGACCGCTTCAACTCCGTCTTCGGAGAGCTCGTTCGCTTCTTCTCCGCCGATCCGGACCGCGCCCGCCTCCTCCTCCGCGAGGCGCTCGATCGGCCCGCCGAGCTCCGAAAGCTCCTTCGAGGGTCGATGCGCCCCTGGCTGGCCGCCGTGGCGCAGTACGTCCGCGCAGGCCGAGACGGCGGCCGGCACCACGCCGACGTGGACGACGAAGCGTACGTCCTGCACATGGCCCAGCTCGTGGTCATCGCGAGCGCCTGCGCCTCGGTCACCTCCGCCGTGCTCCCGACGGCGGCCGTCGATCGCTATGAGCGCGAGCTGGCGCGCATCGCCCGCTCTAGCCTCTTCTCTCCAGCCGCTCTGGCCGCGGCAAACGGGCTCCACAAGCGCAAGCGAGCATCGCGCATGTCTCGGCGCTAGTCTCGGCGCCCGTGACGGAACAAGAAGCCCTCCCGCTCGCCACGCGCCTATGGTTCGCGTGGCTGTGTCTCCTTCGAGTCCTGTTCGATCCCGCATTTGCCGCTCGTGCCTGGCACGTGCGTCAGGCGACCGCCCTACCTCCCGCCGCGCCCACGCCGGACGGCACGCCTCCGCCTTCCCCGGAGCGTGGTCGAGACTCGAAGGCGCTCGCGCCGAAACCGGCCGAACGGGCGCCGGGAACCGGCGACGGCGCCCTCCAGCTCTTGTCGCTCCTGCAACGCGAGGGACGGCTCGTCGATTTCCTGCAGCAGGACATCGCGTCCTTCCGGGACGCGGACGTGGGCGCGGCCGCGCGCGTCGTGCACGAAGGGTGTCGCAAGGCGCTGCGCGCCCACGCCGAGATCGCGCCGGTGCGCGCCGAGGACGAGGGCGCACGCGTGCAACTCGCGGCGGGGTTCGACGCGAACTCGGTGAAGCTCGTGGGGGACGTGCGCGGCGAGCCCCCCTACGCAGGCGTGCTCCGGCACCGCGGTTGGCGCGCGAACAGGCTGGAGCTGCCGCAGGTCGTCGGCGCCTTCGACGCCCACATCCTCGCGCCCGCGGAGGTCGAGCTGGGATGAGCCGATTTGCCATCGGGATCGACCTGGGCACGACGCACTGCGCGCTCGCCGCAGCGTCGCTCGAGGGAGACCATCGGCCGGAGGTCCTCGGCGTGCCCCAGCTCGTCGCGCGCGGACAGCTGGAGGCGCGACCGCTCCTCCCGTCCTTCTTGTACTTCGCCCACGACAGCGAGGGAGCCCAGGCGCTCCCCTGGGATCCCGAGCGACGCATCGCCGTCGGCGCGTACGCGCGCGCCCGCGGCGTCGACGCGCCCGCCCGCGTGATCGCCAGCGCCAAGAGCTGGCTCTCGCACCCGACGGTCGATCGCCGCGCGGGGATCTTGCCGCTCGGCGCGCCCGAGGACATCGAGAAGATCTCGCCCGTCGAGGCGTCCTGGCGATACCTCGAACACATGGCGGAGGCCTTCGACTCGCTCCACGGCGGAGGCGACGCCGCCCTCGCCCGGCAGGACGTGGTCGTCACCGTGCCGGCGTCCTTCGACGCCGCCGCCCGCGAGCTGACCGTCGAGGCGGCGGTCGCCGCCGGCATCGAGAAGCTCACGCTCCTCGAAGAGCCGCAGGCGGCCCTCTACGCGTGGGTGCTCGCCATGGGCGACGCGTGGCGCAAGCAGGTGCGGCCCGGCGACGTGGTGCTCGTCGTCGACGTGGGGGGTGGCACGACGGACTTCAGCGCGATCCATGCGGTCGAAAAGGACGGCGCGCTCGAGCTCGTTCGCGTCGCGGTGGGAGACCACATCCTCCTCGGCGGCGACAACATGGACCTCGCCCTGGCGCACGCGGTGGGCCGCAAGCTCGAGGCCGAGGGCAAGGTGCTCGACCGGTTGCAGCAGGCGAGCCTCGTCCACGCATGCCGCGCGGCGAAGGAGCGCTTGCTCGGAGACGCGACGATCGACTCCGTGCCGATCGCGGTGGCCGCCCGCGGCTCGGCCCTCCTGGGCGCGACCGCGCGCACCGAGCTCACTCGCGACGAGGCGTTGCGCACGATCGTCGAGGGCTTCTTCCCGGTCGTCCGCTCCGACGCGCGTCCGACGACCCGTGCGCGGACCGGCCTGACGCAGCTCGGCCTCCCGTACGCGTCCGATCCGGCCGTCACGAGGCACCTGGCCACGTTCCTGGCGCGTCAGGCCGCAGCCCTCGGCGCGCCTCCGGAGGGAACCCGGCGATCGCTTCTTCACCCGACCGCCGTCCTCTTCAACGGCGGCGTCATGAAGGCGGAGCCTCTCCGCGCGCGCCTCGTCGAGACACTCAACGGCTGGCTCGCCGCCGACGGGGCGCAGCCGGCTCGTGTCCTGGAAGGGGCGGACCTGGACTTCGCGGTCGCGCGCGGCGCCTGCGCGTACGCGCTCGTCAGGCGCGGGCGCGGGCTGCGGATCCGAGGGGGGACCGCGCGCGCGTACTACGTCGGAATCGAGAGCGCGGTGCCGGCCGTGCCGGGACTCGAGCCTCCGGTGAGCGCGATGTGCGTGGCGCCGTTCGGCATGGAGGAAGGGACCGAGGCGTCGCTCCCGCCCCACGAGCTGGGCGTCGTGGTGGGCGAGCCGGTTCGATTCCGCTTCTTCGGGTCCAGCGTACGCCGCGACGATCCGGCGGGCACCCTCCTCGAACAGTGGAACTCCGACGAGCTCGACGAGCTTCCGCCGATCGAAGTGACGCTCCCCGCGGACGGTCGCCGCGAGGGAGACGTCGTGCCGGTCCGTCTTCGATCGCAGGTCACCGAGGTGGGCACCCTCCTGCTCGAGGCCGAACCATTGCGGCCGCTGAAAGTCGACGAGCGCTGGCGCGTCGAGCTGAGCGTCCGCGGCGAGAGCTGACCGGATGGCGCGATTCGCCGTCGGCATCGACCTCGGCACGACGCACACGGTAATCGCGTCCGCGGAGATCGACGCGGCGCCGGACGCGACCGGTGGGCCGAGGCCGCGAGCGCTCGTCGACGTCCGCGTCTTCGACGTCCCGCAGCTCGTCGCGTCTGGCCAGGTCGAAGCGCGCTCGCTCTTCCCCTCGATGCTGTACGCGGGGCTCGACAGCGAACGCATCGAGGACCCTTTCGGAGACGCGCCGTGGGTCCTGGGCGAGCTCGCGCGCCGCCGGGGCGTGGAGGTGCCGGGACGGCTCATCGCCTCGAGCAAGAGCTGGCTCGTCCACGCGGGCGTCGACCGGACGGCCGCGGTCCTGCCGTGGGCCGCGGCTGAAGACACGCCGCGGCTGTCGCCGGTCGATGCGGCCGCTCGTTTGCTCGGGCACGTCCGCGGCGCCTGGGACGCCGCTCACGCCGATGCGCCCCTCGGCGAACAAGACGTCGTCCTCACCGTCCCGGCGTCGTTCGACGAAGTCGCCCGCGAGCTCACGCTGCGCGCCGCCCATCGCGCGGGCCTCGCGCCGAAGCTGCTCGAGGAGCCGCAGGCCGCATTCTACGACTGGATGGCCAGGGCCGGTCGGGAGGGACTGACGCGCCTTCTCGCCGAGACGCGCGGCCAGGCGCTCGTTCTGGTCGTCGACGTCGGCGGCGGCACCACCGACCTGTCCCTCGTACGCGTTTCGTCGGCCGACGCGGTGTCGCGAGTCGCCGTCGGGCCGCACCTCCTGCTCGGAGGCGACAACATGGACCTGGCGCTCGCGCACGGCGTCGAGCCGCGCCTGGTCGATCCCGGCGAGAAGCTCGACCCCGGGCGCTTCGCGCAGCTCGTCTCCGGGTGCCGCCTGGCGAAGGAGAACCTCCTCGGTCGCGCCCCTGCCCTCGAGATGCCCGTCACGATCCTCGGCGCCGGCGCCAGGCTGGTCGGCGGCGCCCGGACCGCGCGTGTGACGCGCGAGGAGGTGGAGCGGATCGTGCTCGACGGCTTCTTCCCGGAGGTCTCCGCCGACGCTCGACCGCAGCGCAACCGCAGCGCCCTCGTGGCGTTCGGCCTCCCTTACGAGCGCGACGTCGCCATCACCCGGCACCTTGCGATCTTCCTCTCTCGCCACCTGCCCTCGGGCGAGATGCCCAATGCCTTGCTCCTCAACGGCGGCGTGTTCCGCGCCGAGCGCATCGCCGAACGCGTCGTCGATCTGCTGGAGCGCTGGAGGCGCGAGCGCGACCCCGATGCGTCCGGGGGCGGAGCGCCCCTCGTGCGTCTGCCCGACGCGGACCCGGACCTGGCGGTCGCGCGCGGGGCGGTCGCCTACGCCCTCGCTCGCCTGGGCCAAGGCGTCCGCATCGGCGGTGGAACGGCACGGAGCTACTTCGTCGGCGTCGCCGACGCCGACGCCGAGGGCGAGCGGCGCGCGGTCTGCGTCGTGCCCCGCGGCGCGGAAGAGGGCGTCGCGTACGCGACGCACGGGCGCAGCTTTGCGCTCGCGGTGGGCCGCCCCGTGCGATTCGACCTGCTCGCGAGCGACGAGGTCGACGCCCACGCGGGGGACGTCGTCACGGCGGACGAGGAACGGTTCGTGCGCCTCCCGCCGGTCGCGACGACCCTCGACGCCGCGGGCGACGGCGAGATCCACGTCGCGCTCGAGGGCGAGCTCACGCCCGTCGGGACCCTCGACCTCGCGTGCGCGGAGATGGGCGGCGCCGAGCGCCGCTTCCGCCTCGCGTTCCAGCTTCGCGAGAGCTCCGTCCCCGAGCCTCCGGCGCCGCCCTCTCGCTCCTCCTCGGTCCCCGCGCCGGCCGGTCGCCTGGATTCCGCCGTCGATCTGCTCGACCGCGCTTTCGGCAGACCCCGCGTCGACGCGACCGGCCGCGAGGCAAAGGACCTCCTGCGCGAGCTCGAACGCGTCCTCGGCGAACGGGCGCAATGGACGACGGAGACGAACCGCGCGCTGTTCGACGCGCTCCTCCCGTCGGCGCGGGCGCGCCGACGCTCTGCGGATCACGAGCGCCTCTTCTGGCTGCTCGCGGGGTGGTGCGTGCGCCCCGGCTTCGGAGAGGCTCGCGACGTCCAGCGCGTCGGCGCGCTGGCTCCTCTCTTCGACGAGCGCCTCGCGTTCCCTGCCGAGGCCCGCGGCTGGCAGCAGTTCTGGATCGCATGGCGGCGCGCAGCCGGAGGACTGAACGAGCCCACGCAGACCCGCATCCGCGACTTCGTGGATCCGTACGTCGCACCTCCCGACGCCGGACTGAAGAAACCCAAGAAGCCTGCGTTGTCGCTCGAGGACGCGCTCGACATGGCGTCCTCGCTCGAGCGCGTCGACCCCCGGCGCCGCTCCGCGCTCGGCGGCTGGTTGCTCGAGCGCACGTGGACGGAGCGCGATCCGCGCCTCTGGGCGTCGATCGGACGCCTGGGCGCGCGCGTGCCCGCGTACGCCAGCGTGCACCACGTCGTCGGGCGCGAGATCGCCGGACGATGGCTCGAACACTTGCTGCGCGAGAAGTGGGAGACCACTCCGGCGTCGTCGAGCGGACGGCGCTCATCGATCCTACCGCTGCAGACGGCGGCGCGCGCGGCCGTGCAGCTCGCGCGGTTCACCGGCGACCGCGCCCGCGACGTGAGCGATCGCCTCCGCACCGAGGTCGCCGAACGCCTCCGCTCCGCCGGCGCTCCTGACGAGCAGGTGCGGCCGGTGCTCGAGGTCGTCGCGATCGACGAGGGCGACCGCGCTGCTTTCTTCGGGGACGCCCTTCCTCTGGGTTTGCGATTGGTCGAGTGAGCGTCCGGAGGGTCCAAAGGCGAAGGGTCACCAGTTCTTTTCCGGAAGCAGGAGGCGATTGGTCAAGAAGAAGCCCCGGGTCGTCGTCGTGTCTTGTCCGGCGATGGTCTCGACGATCGAGCCGTACTGCAGATAAAGGCGCCCCGTCGGGCCGTCGAGACCGGTGACGTCCAGCCCGACGATGTGCGCCAGGTTGAGCGAGATCTCGTCGTGCCGAGGCGCGGTGGTCGTCGGAAACGAATGGCAGCCGCCGTCAGCCGTCGCGATCGGAGGCGCCGTCGCGCGGCCGCAGAGCCCAGCGGAGCGCCGGCGGGGTGACCAGCGTCGTGGCGACGACCACGAGGATGAGCGCCGAATACACGGACGCGTCGAGCAGCGGCTTTCCCGCGAGGCGGGTGGACAGCCCCAGGTTGGCGTAGATCAGCGTGACCTCTCCGCGAGGTATCATCCCGACAGCGACCGCACCGCGCGCCATCCCCGGCGCGCCCAGCGCGCACGAGAGCTTCCCGAGGACGGCCGCAGCCAGGAGGCACGCCGCGACCGAGAGGGCGCCCGGCTCGGCGAGCGACGACAAGTTCGCGCGCATCCCCATGAGAACGAAGAACACGGGGACGAGAAACGACGAAACCGGCTCGACGAGCTCGGGTAGCGCTCGCTCGCCGCGCGCGACGAAGCCCGCCGAGTGCGCCTCCTCCAGGATGAGACCCGCGGTGAAGGCCCCCACGATCGGCGCCAGACCGAGGACGTCCGCCGCCCACGACAGGAAGAAACAGAAGACCAGTCCCGCGGCGACTTGCACCCCCGCGGTGCGAAGCCGGGTCGCGGCGCGGAAGGACCACGACGCGAGCGGAATTCCTGCGGCGAACGCCGCGGCGAAGAAGGCGACGGCCTTGAGGAGGATCCAGCCGACGGTCGGCAAGGAGATCCCACCGGGTCCCCCGGCGGTCGCGTGGACCCACGCGGTGACCGCAGCGAGGATGATCAAGCCGAAGACGTCGTCGATCACGGCGGCGCCGAGGATGACGCGCGCCTCCCGCGTCCCGGTCTTCGAAAGATCCCAGAGCACCCGCGCGGTGATTCCGATACTGGTCGCCGCGAGCGCTGCGCCCACGAACGCGTGCCCCTGGGGGCCGTCTTGCGGGCGCAGCCACGCGGCCGCGAGCCACCCGAAGGTCAGGCTGAACGCGGTCCCCAGAGTGGCGACCGCGCCGGACCTTCCGCGAACCCTGAGGACATCGCGCACGGTCAGGGCGAGTCCGACCTCGAAGAGGAGTACCAGGCTTCCGAGCTGCGCGACGACGTCGACGGAGGGGTCGTCGCGCAACCAGGCGAGCCCGCGCAGACCGGGCAGGTTGCCCAGCAGCACCCCCGCCAGCAGCTCTCCGAGCACCGCGAGTTGACCGAAGCGCACGGCCAGATGGCCGCCGACCTTGGCCGCAACCAGCAGGATGGCGAGACCGAGCGCGAGCCAGGCGGCTTGATGCGAAGTGGTCACTCTCCCCCGCGTTCGAGCGCTCCCCGTCGGGGTGGAACGCCGAGGATACGAGGGCACGCGAGCGCGCGATAGCGACGATACTCTCGCGCAAATCGATCGAGCTCGAGGCCCGGGCCCACGGCCGCCGCCGCCATCTTGCAATAGGCCATACGAAAGATCGCGTAGGCGCGAAGGAACGCTCCGATCCGGGGACGTGGGTCGTCCCCGGACGCGCGGCGATAGCGCGCGAGAAACCAGTCGCGCGCGTTGCGGTCGAGCCCCCACTCCACGATGGCTCCGGCGAGGTCCCAGGCGATGTCGGTCCGTCCAGGGAAGACGTGGTCGTCGCCGTGCGCGACGGCGTCGACCTTGAGCAGCGACCCCGGAGTCGACTCGACCCATTCGTGTGGTTGCATCCGTGCGTCGGGGAGCACAGCACGCTCGACGGCGGGGATCCACGCCGACGGAAGATCCGCGCCGAACTCCTCCAGGACGTTCGTGCGCAGCATGGCGACCAGCTCGCCGTCGTCGGTGGCGGATGCCGGGAAGAGCCGCCCGCGCGCGGCGCAGTACCGGGCCATCGCGTCGAGCACGGTCTCGGAGCATCGCCCTGCGTCGAGAGGTCGCCCGGCAAACGGGTACGAGACGAAGCCGTCGCCCTCGTCGAGCGCCTGCGGTCCCCAGCCGTCCTCGAAGAGAGCGACCGCGCGCGCCAGAGCCGCGGCCCCGTACCACGCCAGCCCCTCGAACTTGAGGATACGCGCTCGATCCCGGCTCAGGAACTTCAGGCGCTCGAGCTGCGTCCACGAGGCCGGCCAGCGCGACTCCGGCTGCCCACAGACCATCCGGCGCCATCCGTCGCCGACCAGGTATTCGCCGGCGGTGCTCGGCACGCAGGCGGTCGAGAGCGGAGCCAGGCTACGGAACTCGGTCCACCGTGCACGGGCATCGGCGGCGATGAGCGTCGCCGGGTCCACCGCGCGGCTGCAGAGAAAGAGGATACGCGTCGAGGGAACGCCGCACGCAACGAGGGCCTCGCCCACCGCAAGGAACGACGAGCCGCTCAGCCCGGGCCCCTCGTCGACGACCAGAAAGGTCGACCCCCCGTCGTTCGCGCGCTGCACGCGGGCTCGCGATGCACGGTCCAGCGCCAGCGTTCGCGCGTACGGATGCCCTGCAGGCCTCACGGTCATGCGCTGCACGAGCACCCCCTGCGCGCGCAGCTTGCCCGCGACGACCGCGCTCAGCGTCGCCCCGATGGACCGGATCCCGACGGCCATCGCCCGAGTCTCCGAGTGCAGGGCGCGCGCGGCGAGATCCGCGAACGACGTCGGATGGAGAGCGTAGTAGGCGAACCCCTCGTGCGGCGACACGCGGACGAGCTCCGGGATTGCGGTCGCGCCAAAGTACGACTCGACGTCGGCCGGCAACGTCGCGCGCGGGGAACGATCGATCAGCTCTTCCGCCAGCGCATCCGTGATGCGAGCCGCGCGACGGACGGCGGCCCGTAGCTCCGGTGAACGCTCCGCCGCGTCCGCGAAGGCCGCCTCCACTTGGCCGGCCCGGACGAGCGCGTCGAGGACGCGCTGTCTTCGCGAAAATGTGCCCTGGGCCGTGGCGGCGAGGCGCGCCAGCTCGAGGGCGAGGGCCTGCACCATGTCGCGGCCGCGCTCGACGCGGTGGGCATCCCGGAACACGTACATACGCGAGCCCGCACCGGCCTTACCCATGCGGCCAACGCGAAGCACTTCGAATGCCCGGTTTCTGCTCGCGATCGATCTCGACGGAACGCTCCTTCGCGACGATGGCCGCGTGGCGCCCGAAGACGCTCGCGCGCTGTTCGCGGCCCGCGATCGCGGCGTCGCCGTGACGATCGCCACCGGTCGACTCGCGTCAAGCGCGCTGCCGTGCGCCTGGAGTCTCTCGCGGTCGACGCGCCGCTCATCTGCGCCGAAGGCGGCGCTCTCGCTTGCGTGCGCACGGGGGCTCCGCTCGAGATCCGTCCCCTCGCCGAAACGACCGCGCGGCGAGTCCTCCGCACGCTGGCCGCGCGCGGTCTGGACCCGTTCCTGATGCACCACGACGTCATCCATTGCGCTGAAACGGCTCTGCCGCGTCGAGCGCACGTCGCGGGCTGGTCGCGCTCGCTGCAGATCGAGCCCGAGCCGCTCGGGACACCTACGTCCGCTCACCACCGTCCACCAAAAGGGCCCGCGGCAGCCTTTCGGCCTCGAGGATCCACGGGTGGCGCCGTTCGAAATGGGTATGCCGGGCCGACGCTGGAGAGCTGCGCGCGAGACCGTCGGAGGCAGGGGGTTCGCTGGACTCCGGCGGAGGCACGCGCTCGCGCTGGCCGCGATCGCGGCGCTCTGCGCGGCCCCGCGATACGCGAGCGCCGCCGCCGACCCGGCGAGCGGGCCGCCCGGCGCCGACGCGCGGCCGGTCCCGTCGGCGGACCGCAACGCGCACCGCACGTTCGGTTTCTCGATGGACCTCGGCGTACCGGATGGCGCGGCGCTCGCTTTCGTCGTGCGCCCGCTCGTCGACTGGGTCCGCCTGAGCGCTGCGGTCACGTACAACGGCGCCGCGCCGGGAGCCCGCGCGGGCCTGACGATCGACCCGGTCCCGTTCTCATTCTCCCCGACGCTCACCGCCGAAGCCGGGCACACCTGGAACGGCCCCATCCCCGGCTTCCAGGGATCCACCATCGGGTACGACTACGCCAACTTCCACTTCGGGATCGAGGTGGGCCGGCGCGAGACGATCCGCTTTTTCCTCCGCGGCGGCGTCTCCTGGCTGGACTTCCACACCGCCGGCTTCCAGGCCGGAGGCGGCAGCGCCTCGTCCCTCCAGAATCCGGGCTTCGCCGGCTGGGTGGCGCCCTCGGCGAAACTCGGTTTCGCCCAGTTCTTCTGATCGCGAAAGGCCGACCATGAAACTCATCGCAGCGCTCGCAACGATCCCCCTAGTCGGATGCCTCCAGGGCCAGGAGTCGTTCGACGTCACGAGCACCGACGCCGTCACGTTCCCCGGCCTCCCGGCGGCCGCCGCCCAAGCCATACCGAGCGGACAGTCGACCGACTCTCACCTCCTCGTCGACGTGCACGAGAACATCGCGGCACTCCGCCAGCAGGGCGTTCTCAGCGCCGCGTTCTCGCAGAACTCGCTGACGGGCGACGGGCTCGCGCAGGTGGGGCACGTCCGTGCGACCATCGCCAGCGCCGACGGCGCGATGCCGGTCGCTCTTCTCTCGGACACGGACGTGCCGGCCGCGAGCAACGAAGTTCAGCTCCCCCTCTCGATCCCCGGCGATCAGCTCCTGCAGTACCTGGGCGAAGGAAAGGTCGATATCCACTTCTTCCTCGTCGGGAACATCTCCGCAGACTCCGTGAAGCTGACGCACACGCTCACCTTACACATGACGGTCGCGGTGAACGAGCCCATTACCAGACTCTGATCGGGAGGCTCGAGGAGGCGAGACGGGGGAGGGTCGCCCGGACAGGTGACCCTCTCCCGTCGGGGGGGCGCGATCGCGGTATGCTCCGCTACGGGCCACATGGCAGGGCCGAAGAGCAGGAGCGGGCGCCCCTGGGGCGCACCGCGAGATCACCAGCGAAACCGAAGCTCGACGACGCCGTCGCTCGCCATCCCCGTGCCCGACGAAGACAAGACCATCGTCGCGCCGACCCCGATCCCGCGCGAAGGCCACCTCCCCTCCCTCCCGAGCACGCCGCCCCACCTCTCGGGCGTGATGTACGCGACCGCCCGCCGCTTCGCCCTCGAGGCCCAGGGCGGCGCGCCCCCGAGAACCGCGCTCCCGGTCGCGACCGTCGTCCTCGTGTGCACGGCGCTCGAGGCCTTCGTGAACGAAGAGATCGAGCTCGACGCGGCTTCGGACGCCATGACGGCGGCTTCGGGCGGCATGGCGCCGGCGCCAGCGGGCCGATTGCGGGCGAAGGTCGAAGAGAAGAACTTGCCTCTTCGCCAGACCTGGCGAAAGTACCTGTGGCTCCACGGCAAGCTATTCGACGAGAAGAAGGAGCCCTACCTCGCGTTCGACCGCCTCGTCGAGCTGCGGAATCTCGTAGTGCAGCGGTCCGCGCGCGCGTACTCGTCGACGGGATTCCCGAAGGAGGCGCAGGCGGTCAGGGGCCGATTCGAATTCACGCCGCCGCAGCGCGCCGCCGGCGATCCATGGGAGCAGCAGGTCCTCAACGTTCACTGCGCGCGGTGGGCGTGCAACACCACCGTGGCCATCCGCGCCGAGCACTTCCGGCGACTCGGTCGTCCCGACCCCGGCGGATGGGAGCCGATTGGTGACACGTAGGCGAGCGTCGCGTCGTGCGGGAGGAGCGGATCGCGACGGATCGTCGGGCGGGGGCCCGAGTGAATCGGGCGCGAGGCAGAATGGCGC
>Ga0102924_1001543_pt1 | contig 26460 bp, 25 predicted proteins | sample PaiPotPPM11metaG_FD_80116 | JGI IMG/M metagenome (GOLD analysis project Ga0102924, IMG submission 80116) | Iron sulfur acid spring bacterial and archeal communities from Banff, Canada, to study Microbial Dark Matter (Phase II) - Paint Pots PPM... ... | reverse complement strand
TCAAGTCCACCGAAGCGCATAGCGCGTAGGTGGAAGCGGGCTTCGCGAAGGCGGGAAACCGGTATCCACCCCGGATCAAGTCCGGGGCAGGCATTTTCGGGATCATGCTCTAGTATACTGATGAATCAAACTCTCTTTGCAATCGAGGAGTGTCTGCGATGACGATTATCGATTCCCAGGTCCACGCCTACGAGGCGAACACGCCCAAGCGGCCCTGGCACAGTGTGCCGAACTGGCCCGCTCACGTGACTGGCGACGAGATGGTCGCGGCGATGGACAAGATCGGCGTCGACGGCGCGATCTTCATCTCCGCCTTTTCCATGTACCGTTACGACGCGAGCTACGCGGTGGACGTGCAACGGGCGCATCCCGGCCGGTTCGCGATCGTCAAGCCGGTCGACCCGGACGACCCTGCCGTGGACGACGTCATCGCCGAGTGGAAAAAGACGCCGGGCGCGGTCGGCATCCGCATCATGTTGACGAAGGAGCCGGGGCGCGACCGCGATCCGATTGACCCGGGCCTCGACCGGATCGCGCGCTCAGCCGTCAAGCACGACCTTCCGGTCAACTTGCTGTGTTGGGGCAACGTCGATGCCGGCACGGCGTTGATCGATCGCCACCCCGATACGCGCTTCATCATCGACCATCTGGCAATCCTGCAGCCGCGCACCCCGCCGGCCCCGCCGCAGCCATGGGCCGACCTGCCGAAAGTGCTGGATCTCGCCAGGCGCAAGAACGCGGTGATCAAAGTCAGCGGCGCCTGCACACTGTCCCGAGAACCGTATCCGTTCCCCGACATCTGGGATCCGCTTGCCCGCGTGTTCGATGCCTGGGGTTTCGACCGCTGCCTGTGGGGCACGGACTGGACCCGCGCCTACGCCGTCGTCAACTACGAACAGGCGGTCGAGCCTTTCCTCAAGACCGACCGCCTGAGCGAGGGCGAGCGAACAATGCTGATGAGCGGCGCGTGCGCCAAAGCCTATCGCTGGTCGCCGAAGAAAGGCTGATCGCCAAGCTTACCCGCCGTCGCGGGGGTGATTTGAAGCAGCGGCTTCCTTCACCGCCGCGACGATGCCGGCGTAGCCAGTGCAGCGGCACAGGTGGCCGCTTAAAACCTCGCGGATTTCGGCTTCCGACGGGCGCGGATTGCGGGCGAGGAAATCGGTGAACGACATCAGGATGCCCGGCGTGCAGAAGCCGCATTGCAGGCCGTGGTTGTTGCGGAAAGCCTGCTGCAGCGGGTTGAGCGCGCCGTCCCGCGCGGCTAGGGATTCTACGGTGCGCACCTCGCGGCCTTCCGCCTGCATCGCGAGCGTCAGGCAGGAGCGCGTGGCGACGCCGTCGATCAGCACGGTGCACGAGCCGCAGACGCCGTGCTCGCAGCCGACATGGGTGCCGGTGGCGCCGAGCGCGTGGCGCAGGAAGTCGCAGAGCAGCAGGCGCGATTCGGCGTCGGCTGAGAGCTTGCGGCCGTTGAGCGTGAGCGCGATGCGAACCCGCTCGTTCTTGTTCACGCGGCGCATCCACTGTTCCTTTCTTTGGCCTCCGCCACCACCAGCGGCGCCAGATTGCGGAACAGGTCGCGCCGCAGCGCCGCCGAGGCGTGCAAATCCTCGTAGCCTTCGAGTTGTTCCGCCCATTGTTTAACGGCCGCCGCGGCGCCGCCGGCTGCGATCCGGCGCACCAGCGGCCGTCCCGCCATGCCGCCGACGCCGAGCCGCACCGAGTTCTTATCTTCGGCCGCCGCCGCAATCGCGATGATGGCAAAGTCGCCATGCCGCCGCGCCACTTCGCGGAAGGCTGTGCCCTGCCCTGCCGTCACGGGAAATCGCACCGCGGTAATCAGCTCGTCCGCCGCGCGTGCCGTAGTGAGCATGTCCTTCTGAAAGTCATCGGCAGCAAGCACGCGCTCGCCGCGTCCTTTTGAACGCAGCACGACTTCACCGCCAAGGACCGCAAGCGCGAGCGGCAGCTCCGAGCTTGGATCGGCGTGCGCGATCGAGCCGCATACCGTGCCTTTGTTGCGGGTCTGAAAATGGCCGACGAACGGCAGCGCCGCGGCAACCAGCGGCAGCTTTTCCGCAAGCTGCGGCCACGCCATGAGCTTGTTCTGCGTCACCGCCGCGCCGATCTCGATTGTTGCGCCGACATCGCGGATGCCATCGAGCGCGCCAATGCGCGAAATATCGATCAGCACGCTGGCCTCGATCAGCCGCAGATTGAGCATCGGCACCAGCGACTGGCCGCCGGCGAGGATGCGCGCGTCATCGCCGTACTCGGCGAGCAGCGCCAAAACCTCCTCGACCGTATCCGGCCGCACGTAATCGAAGGGCCGCGGCTTCACGCTTTGCCGCCTTCCATCATGGCGTGGATACGCCGCGGCGTCGCCGGCAGCACGACCTCCTCGACACCGAGCGCGTCGGCGATGGCATTGGCGACGCAGACCGGTGTCGACATGCAATTGCCTTCGGCGAGCCCTTTGGCGCCGAGCGGCGTCAGCGGCGACGGCGACTCATAATGTAAAATCTCGACCTCGGGGATTTCGCTCACGGTCGGCACCAGATAATCGGCAAAGGTGCCGCTCAGGAACGCGCCTTCGTCGTTGTAGATGAATTCCTCGTAGAGCGCGGCGGCGATGCCTTGGGCGAACGCGCCGCGGATCTGGCCGTTGGCGATCATCGGATTAAGAATGCGGCCGGCGTCGTGCATCGAGACATAACGATCGACGCGGACCTGATAGGTCAGCGGGTCGATCTCGACGCCGCACATATCGAACACAAAGCCGTAGGTCAGCGAGGTGTTGATCTTGTCGTCGCTCGACGGCGGCTCGAGCTCGGGCGGAGCCCATATTCCGGTTTCGCTCAGCGCCGGCGCCATGCTTTCCGGCAGCATCACCGGCGACCAGTGCGAGGTGGCGGCAACGCGGCCGAACGGCAGCGCATTGTCGGGATTGGAGCGGCTGCGAATTTTTCCGCTGGCCAGCTCGACATCCTCGGCCAGCACGTTGAGCTGCTTCGCGGCAATCGCCTTGAGCTTTTCGCGCATCTGCACCGCGGCCATCTGCGCCGCGACCGCCGTGCCCGAAGCAAAGCGGCTCGAATAGGTGCCCGCCGCAATCGACCATTGGTCCTTCGCGGTATCCATTTCCAAGACGACCTCGACGTCGTCTGTGCCAAGCCCAAGCTCGCGCGCGACGATCTGCGCCAGCACGGTTTCGTGGCTCTGGCCCTGCACCGTGACGTCGGCGGTGACCGACACCGCGCCGAGCGGATCGATGTTGACCGTCGCCATCGATACCGCGCCGTTCTTCGGACCGGCACGTTCGCGCGCTTGCGCGGTCATCAGCGTCGACAGATAGCCCATGTTCGACATCGCCGGCTCGACGATGGCGGCAAAACCGATGCCGTATTTGCGCCCCGCCGCGCGCGCCGCGTCACGCCGGCGCCGCAGCTCGTCGAGCCGGCCACCGCCGAGCGCAATCTCGATCGCGCGCGGATAATCGCCGGAATCGTACAGCGCGCCGGCCGCGGTGCGGTACGGGAATTTCGCCGCCGGGATCAGATTGCGCCGGATGACGTCGAGCGGATCGAGCTTCAGCTCGACCGCGATGCGCTGCATCAGCCGCTCCAGCGCCAGATAAAGTTGCGGGCCGCCAAAGCCGCGAATGAGGCTCGCCGGCATTTTGTTGGTGAGCACGACACGGTTTTTAACGTCCACGTTGGCGATATCGTAAGCGCCGGTCACCGCGCCCTGCATGCGGTAGAGCGGCCCCGGCATCGGCGCGCGCAAAAACGCGCCGTAATCCTCAAGCTGATCGAGCTTGAGCGCGAGGATGCGGCCGTCATTGGTGATCGCCGCTTCGATTACGGTGACGCGGTTCGGCCCCGAGCTTGCGGCAACCAGATGCTCGATGCGGTCCTCGACCCATTTCACCGGACGGCCGGTGATGCGCGCCGCCAGCGCCATGAGCACGACATAGGGAAACACCGAGAGCTTTATACCGAAACTGCCGCCGGAATCCGGCGGGATGCGCAGCCGCAATTTCGGCCCGGCGACACGTAGCGCTCGCGCCATCACCGGATGCATGGAAAACGGGCCCTGGAAATTCGCCAGCACGTCGTAGCTGTTTTCGGCCGGATTGTGCTGGGCGACCACGACGTAACATTCGATCGGCGTAAACGACAGCCGCGGAAACGTCGTGGTCATGGCGATGCGCCGATCGGCGCGGGCGAACGCCGCTGCGGTGTCGCCGTAGGAAAACTCTCGGACCGAGACTTCGTTGGTCTTGGCTTCTGGGTGCAACAGCGGTGCGGTGCTTGCACACGCCGCCAGCGGATCGATTATCGCCTCGAGCGGCGCGTACTCGATCGCGACCAGCTCGGAGGCATCCTCGGCGACGTAGCGATTGTCCGCCACAACGAGCGCGACCGGCTCGCCGACATAGCGCACGCGCTCGACGGCGAGCGACCATTGCTGCACCGGCGTTTTGACCGCGGCCAGGAAAGGCTCCGACATTTTGCGCACTTCCGCGCCGGTGATGACGGCCCACACGCCCTCGTGCGCCAGCGCCGCGGCGGCATCGATGCGAACGATGTCGGCGTGGGCGTGCGGGGAACGGACGACGTGGGCGTGCAGCGTGCCGACCGCAATCGGCAGATCGTCGGCATAGCGGCCGCGGCCCGACAACAGCGCGGGATCCTCCTTGCGAAGGATTTGTGTTGGGCCACGGTTGTCGGACATCGCTATAGCCTTTGCGCGGTCTCGATGCCGAACAAAGCTTGGCCGGCGCCCTCGAAGTTCGACAGATGCGCCTGGCCTTGCGCGGTAACGGTGTGCATATCGCGGAAGCGCCGCTCGAACGGGCTGCCCTGGAAAATCGCGTCCGCGCCGGCGGTGCGGTAGGCAAAATCGACCACGCGGCACGCCTGTTCCATCGCGCCGGTGATGGCGATCCGCAATTGTGCGCGCTGTTCGAGCGATACCGCGCGTTTGGCCGTGGCGGCGTCCCAAAACGCGCGCAACATGTCGAGCAGGTAGGCGCGCGCCGATTGCAGTTGTCCGGTCGCCTCGGCCACGCGCGATTGGATCACCGGATTGTCGCGCATCGGAATTGGCGCGCCATGCATTGGGCTTGGCTTTTTGGTTTCGGCGAGCCTCATGAAGGCGTCAAGGCAAGCGCGCGCGAGCCCAAGCGCCACGCCGGAAAAGCCCATGCCGTAGACCGTCAGCAATGGAATATTGGACAGCGGCTCATCGCCGCGGCGGTCCGCGGGATTATCGCGCCACGTCGAGTAAGCCTCCGGCACGAACAGTTCGTTCACCTCGTAGGCGTTGCTGCCGGTGCCGCGCAGGCCGAGCACATGCCAGATGTCATGGAATTTAGCCTTGTCCTTGCGGAACAGCATGGTGCGCATGACCGGCCGGCCCTGCTTGTCGAGGCGCGGCTTGCCGGCGGCCTCGATCACCGCCGAATGGCCGCCGAGCCACGGGCAATGCCCGCTGCCGCTGGCAAATCGCCAACGGCCGTTGACGATATAGCCACCGTCCACAACGACCGCTTTGGCGCCCGAAGGCGGGCCCCAAGCGACGGCACCGTCGGGCGGACCAAAAATCTCGCCCGCGACCTTGGGGTCGAGGAAGCTTGCCGCTTGCGTGCTCGCGACCTGCTGCGCCAGGCACCATGCGGTGCTGGCGTCTGCCGTGGCGATGGTCTCGATGACCTGATTGAACGCGACGATATCGGCCGCGCCGCCGCCGAGCGAAGCCGGCAACAGCATGCGGAAAAGGCCCGCATCATGCAGCGCCGCAACGATCTCGGGCACAATGCGCCGTTCGGCCTCGATGCGATCGCCGGCAGCCGCGATCGTCGCGGTGAGCGCCGCGGCGCGCGCCACCCAATCGACCGGCGAATTCTGCTCATCCCGTGCCAGCAAGTGCGATCCTCCGCATAGCTGCCTTCTCTCTACATCCGCGGGCGAACGTTGTCAGCACGTGCCCGGGATCGCGCTGGCGCCCGCTTGCCGCCTCCCATAACATACGCTCGAAAGCCGCTGGTCACCGCAGGAGAACACGATGCGAAGCATCAGAATTGTGATAACCGCGCTGGCGGCCATGCTGGCCGTCACCGCCGCCCAGGCGCAGGTCAATTTTCCCTCCCGCGCCGTCAAGCTCATCGTGCCCTACCCGCCCGGCGGCGGCACCGATCTCTTGGCGCGCGTGCTTGCCGACCAGCTCGGCCGCAAATGGGGGCAATCGGTGATCGTCGAGAATATCGGCGGCGCCGGCGGCAATATCGGTGCGGCCGAAGTCGCCCGCGCCGAGCCTGACGGCTACACGCTGCTGCTCGCTTCGCCCGGGCCGATTGCGCTCAATGACTTCTCGTTCAAGGATATGTCCTACGATCCGGAGAAATGGGTGCCGATCGCGGTGCTGGCGACCTCGCCCTATGTTCTGGTGCTGAGCCCGAGTTTTCCCGGCTCGAGTGTCCAAGACGTCATTGCGCGGGCGCGTGCCAATCCCGGCCAGTTGACCTCGGCGACGCCGGGCCTCGGCTCGGTCGGCCACTTCGCGACCGTCGAACTCGAAATGCTCGCCCACATCGACCTGTTGCAGGTCCCCTATAAGGGACTGGGACCGGCGGTGAGCGACGTTGTTGCCGGCCACGTCAGCATGATGTTCGACATGCTGGCGACCTCGCTGCCGCTGCACCAGGCGGGCAAGGAGAAGATCGTCGCCGTCGGCGGCTCCGAGCGCGTCAAGGCGCTGCCCGACGTACCGACCCTTGCCGAAGCCGGCGTGCCGGGCTTTCGCGCGGTCACTTTCTTCGGCATCGTCGCGCCGCCTAAAACGCCCGATGCGCTCGCCGACAAGATCAATCGCGATGTCGTCGAGTGTCTGAACAAAGCCGAGTTCATCGAAAAGACCAAAGTTTTGGGGATGGATTTGGCGCCGGGCAATCGCGCGGACGCGGCGAAATTCTTTGCCGAGGAGCGCGGCTTGTGGGGCAAGGTCATCAAGACCGCCAACATTCCGATGCAGTAGGGGCAGGACGGCCTGATGAGTGAACCCGCAACCGGCTCCGGCATCGGCCAGCCCGTAAGGCGGCGTGAGGATTTACGCCTGGTGCGCGGCGGCGGCCGCTATACCGCCGACGAAAACCTGCCGGGACAGGTTTATGCCGTCATGCTGCGCTCGCCGCATGCCCATGCGCGAATCCGCTCGATCGCGACCGACAAAGCCAAAGCCGCGCCCGGCGTGCTGGCGGTGTTCACCGGCCAGGATTGCATCGCCGGCGGTCTCAAGCCCATTCCGCACAAGCCGTGGTCGCCGCATCCGGCCGAGGCCGTGCTGCGCAACAAAGGCGGCGCCGCTCCCTTCGAAGCGCCGCACTTGCCGTTGCCGGCGGACAAAGCGCATTTTGTCGGCGAGGCATTGGCGATGGTCGTTGCCGAGACCGTGCATGCGGCAAAGGACGGCGCCGAGCAGATCGAGACCGACTACGACGTGCTGCCCGTCGTCGTCGAGACGATTGCCGCGGCGCGTCAGGACGCGCCGCGCGTGCACGACAGCGCGCAGTCCAATGTCTGCTTCGACTCCGAGCTGGGCGACGCCGCGGCGACCGATGCCGCCTTCGCCCGCGCCGCTCACGTGACGCGGTTCGAGACCTGGGTGCAGCGCGTCACCGGGGTGCCGATGGAGCCGCGCGCTGCGCTCGCGGAGTTCGATAAGGCTACCGGCCGCTACACCGTCTATGCCGGCAATGGCGGTGCGGTGCGGCTGAAGAACGATCTCGCCACCATGCTCGACGTGGCTCCCGAAAAAGTTCGCGTGCTGATGCAGGACGTCGGCGGCAATTTCGGCACCCGCGGCATGATCTATGCCGAATTCGCGCTGGTGGCCTGGGCCGCGAAGAAACTCGGCCGGCCGGTGAAGTGGATCATCGAGCGCCACGAGTCGTTCTTGAGCGACTACCAGGCGCGCGACCTTGTCGTCAAAGCCGAGCTGGCGCTCGACGACAAGGGCAAGTTCCTGGCGATGCGCGGCTCCAATCTCGGCAATCTCGGCGCCCACACCACAAATTTCTCCATGGTGCAGAAGGGCGTGCAGATGATGTCGAGCATCTATCGCATGCCGGCGGCGCACTTTCGCGCCCGCGCCACGCTGAGTCACACCTCGCCGACGCGGCCCTATCGCAGCGCCGGCCGCCCCGAAGTGATTTTCGTCATGGAGCGCCTGATCGATCTCGCCGCGCGCGAATGCGGCTACGACCGCGTCGCCATCCGCCGCCGCAATCTGGTGACGGAAAAAGAATTGCCGTACAAGAATCCGTTCGGCGTCGAATATGACAACGGCGATTATATCGGCGGCATGGATTGGGCGCTGCGGCTTGCCGACTGGGCGGGATTCAAGCGCCGCCGCGCCGAGGCGAAAAAGCGCGGCAAATATCGCGGCATCGGCGTCGGCAATTATGTCGATATCTCCTCCGGCGTGCCGCGCGAAAAGGCCGAGATCACGGTTTCGCCCGACGGCTTCGTCGAGCTCGTCATCGGCATCGTGTCGCAAGGCCAGGGCCACGAGACGAGCTTTGCGCAACTCGTCACCGAATGGCTTGGCGTGCCGATCGAATCCGTGCGCTTCGTTTCCGGCGACACCGATCGCGTCACGGTCGGCGGCGGCGCGCATTCCGGCCGCGGCATGCGGCTCGGCTCGATCGTCATTAAAAAATCATCCGACGGCATTATCGAGAAAGGCATGCGCATCGCCGAGCATCTGCTCGAAACCTCGGTTGCCGATATCGAATTCAAGAACGGCCGCTTCGCGGTGAAAGGCACCAACCACGCCGTCGGGCTGTTCGACGTGGCGCGCGCCGCAGCCGAGCGCACGGATTTGCCCGAGGATTTGCGCGGGCCGTTGTATGCCGCCTGCGACGAGACCGTGGCCGAGGCGAGCTTTCCCTACGGCGCCCATGTCTGCGAAGTCGAGGTCGATGCCGACACCGGCCATGTCAAATTGATCAACTATGTCGCGATCGACGATGTCGGCCGCGCGGTCAACCCGCTGATCATTCACGGCCAGGTCCACGGCGGCATCGCCCAGGGTGTCGGCCAGGCGCTGCTCGAACATGCCCACTACGATCCGGAGAGCGGGCAACTGCTTACGGCGTCGCTGATGGACTACGCCATGCCGCGCGCGTCCGATCTGCCGTTCTACGTCACCGAGCTCAGCGAGGTGCCCTCCTCGACGCATCCGCTCGGCATTCGCCCGGCCGGCGAAGGCGGCACGGTGCCGGCGCTCGCCGTCGTCATCAACGCCATCGTCGATGCGCTGGCGGAGTTCGGCGTGCGTCACGTTGAAATGCCGGCGACGCCGGAGCGTGTGTGGCGCGCCATTCAGGAAGCGAGCGGTGCAGGCAAGCAGTGATTCACCACGCGCGGCCGATCTGCGCGACCGCGACTTTCGCAAGATTCTGCTGATCAAGCTGTCGGCCGTCGGCGACGTGGTACAAACCATCCCGGTCCTGAACAAGCTGCGGCGGCGCTATCCGGCGGCACAGATCGATTGGCTGGTGACGCCGCCGATCGCCGAACTGTTGCAGCACAATCCCGCCATCGGCACCGTTATTGAATTTTCCCGCGACGAATGGTCGGCGCCGTGGCGATTGACGCCGTTCGTCAGCGCGGCGCGGCTGATCGCCAGGCTGCGCGCCGCCGAATACGATCTGGTTCTCGATCTGCAAGGACAATTGCGCAGCGCCGTTTTCGCGTTCGCGAGCGGCGCGCCGGTGCGCATCGGTTTCGATAAGCCGCGCGCAGACGTGTGGAAGGCCTTGCCGCGAAAAATACCCCAAGACGCCCGCAAGCACGCCTGGCAAGGCGCGCGCGAGGGCAGCTGGCTCGCTTATACCGACCATATCCCCGTCCCGACGCTCGATGTGCACCCGGTCGAGCGTTATCTCGGCGTCGGTCCGATGCTAGGTCTCGACGACGGCGCCGCCGATTTTTCGTTTCCGATTCCGCAGGAAGCCAGCGCACGGATCGATGCGCTGATGGACTATTACGGCATCGCCAAATCGCCGATCGCCGCCATGGCGCCGGGCACGATCTGGGAAACCAAACAGTGGCGCCGCGAAGCCTTCGCCGAAGTCGCGCGGCACCTGCTGCAAAAGCGCTTTGCCGTGATGTTGATCGGATCGGAGCGCGAGCGCGCGGTCTGTGACGCGGTCGCCAAGCTGGCGCCGGGCGCGATAAACCTCGCCGGCGAAACGACGCTCAGCGAGCTTGCGGCGCTGATTTCTCGCACCGCCGTCTGCGTCACCAACGATTCCGGGCCGATGCATCTTGCCGTTGCGCTAGGCCGCCCGGTGGTGAGCGTTTTCGGCCCGACCGATCCAGTCTGGGCCGGGCCTTACCGGCACATGGATTCGGTGCTACGGGCCGAGCTGCCGTGCTCGCCATGCTATCTGCGTCAGCTCAGCCGCTGCAATTTTGGTCACGATTGCATGCAAAATGTCACGGCAGCGGCAGTTATTGGGCGCGTCGACGGCATTCTTTCTAAGCTGCCAAGCGGCGCAAAGACAGCCGCCCCGCAGACCGGTCCGCGCCAATAATTGAAACGCGGGCTCATAGACCTCAACGCAATGTGCGCTTTCAGAGGTAAGCTGGACATGGCGCGGACGTCGCGGAATATCTGTTAACAACCAAAGTGGACATCGCTGTCCACTGAAGGTGCTAGGCGATCGGCACGGTGCCGCCGTCGATGACGTATTCGGTGCCGGTGATGGAGGCAGCGCGCGGTGAGGCGAGGAACGCAATAAGGTCCGCGACTTCGCTCGGTTTCGCCGGGTGTCCAATCGGTATGCCGCCGAGCGAGGCCATCAAAGTTTTTTGAGCGCCCGCGTAGTCGGTGCCGTTAGCCTTGGCCAGCCTGTTGACCAGCCTCACCGCCGCTTCCGTCTCGACCCAGCCTGGCGATACTCGCACCACGCGGATGCCCTTGGGACTCACCTCTTTGGACAGGCCCTTGCTGTAGTTCGCAAGCGCCGCTTTTGCCGCCGCATAGGCGATCGTGGATTCCGGCAGCGGCATCTGTCTCTGAATGGAGGTGACGTGGATGATCACGCCGGAGCCTTGAGCAAGCATTTTCGGCAAGAGCGCCCTATCCAGCCGGACGGCCGGGAACAGGTTGAGGTCGAGCGCCCGCTGCCACTCGTCATCGTCAAGCACAGCGAAGCCGCCAGCCGGCGCTGAGGCGCCGCCGACGACATGAACGATGATATCGACGCCGCCGAGCTGCTTGGTGACCGCGGCGGCGACCGCCGCGCAGCCTTGGACGGTGGTGATATCCGCAGCCGCAAACAGCTCTTGCGCCGGCATGCTGTCGGGTCGCGTGCGGGCCGTGGTGAAGACCGTCGCGCCTGTTTCGCGCAACCGCGCCGCCACCGCTCCGCCAATTCCCCTGGTGCCGCCGGTGACAAGCGCCCGGCATCCCTTGAGTTCGAGGGTGTTTTCCATCGGTACCCCTTCCAAATGCAGTGGCAGTTGCAATGCACACCATGTGAGGCCTATACTGCCGAAATGGCAAGAACCAACAAAAAAGTAAGGTACTCACCCACGGGTAAGCTTGAGGACGTAACGCCGGATATGGCGGCCTCCGGAATGGAAACAGCATTCCGGATGCTCGAAGGACGATGGAAGATGGTGATTATCTTCCATCTGTTTGATCGCTCGACGCTTAGATTCTCCGAACTGGAACGGGCGATCCCCGGCGTTTCCCAGAAGATGCTGATCCAGCAGTTGCGTGAACTGGAGCGCGACGGCATCGTCGTGCGAAAAATCTATCCGCAGGTGCCGCCGAAGGTTGAGTACCGTCTGACAAAATGGGGCAAGGCGATGTGCCCCGCTCTGGACTCTCTGCTCGAATGGGCCGCAGAGCGCCCGAACTGATTGGGTGGGGCTGGCCGAGCTCTACAATTGGTCCGAAGCAACGGCCGCGCCCTATCGTCGCGACGGTGTGGCCCTCCGCGCCGAATCGCCCCTCCCTGTTATTTGCGTCAGTTCAACCGCTGCATGCGCGGCCATGACTGCATGCAGCAGGTTTCCGCCGCTGCCGTGATCGAGCGCGTCGAGGGAATTGTCGCGAGGCAGTCCTCGCGCCCAAAAATCGCCGCGCCGCCGACCAACCCGCGATAAATAATTCGGGCGCGGACTTAATCGACCTTTGCGCAGAGTGGGCTTGCCTCTTCGGCAGTCCAATTAGCCCGGCCGTGCAGAAATCCAATCACGCCGGGGCGAAATAGGGCTAGATTTAGCGCGAGGGCTCCTGGCAACCAATGCGGAGATCACGAATGAAATGGGTTTTTACGGTAGCCGTACTGCTCGCCATATCTGTTCATTCCGCGCACGCCACCGACTTGGGCTGCGTGAGCACCACGTTCAATGCACTTTCTCCCAACGACAAAGTGTGTGTTAGCGCCTTTGACGATCCGCAAGTGCCCGGCATCGCGTGCCACATCTCGCAGGCAAGAAAAGGCGGGTGGGGTCAGCCGTTCGGATTAAACGAAGATCCATCCAATTTTTCGATCGCGTGCAGACAAAACGGTCCAATCGACGCCGACTTGTCGAAGCTCGCTGAAAATCAAGAGGTGTTTAGTCAGAAAACCAGTATCTTCTTTAAGACCACGCGCATTTATCGCATGGTCGATAAACCTCGGAATACGATCGTCTATCTCGCTATCAGTACCAAGATAATCAATGGTTCGCCCGCGAATGCGATCAGTACCGTTCCGATCATGCCGTGGCCACATTAACGACGACGCGGTATGGCGCGATTGCGCGCTCATCTCAGATTACTGAAGTCTTACATGACTATCCTCCACTGTCTTGCAAATGAAATATATCTGGAACTTCCAGGGTGAGAACATGAAAAAGTCGGGCGCGAGCCAGGGCCAGTCGGCATCGGAGCTCATCTCGAAAAGAATCGCCGAACTCGGGGACTGGCGCGGGGAAACCCTCGGCAGAATGCGCAAGCTCATCAAGGAAGCAGACCCGGACGCCGTCGAGGAGTGGAAGTGGATGGGCACTCCGGTTTGGTCGCACGACGGCATCATCTGCACTGGCGAATCCTACAAGAAAGTCGTGAAGCTTACCTTCGCCAAGGGCGCGTCGCTGAAGGATCCGGCCCGTCTCTTCAACGCCAGTCTCGACGGAAACACACGCCGCGCGATCGACATCCACGAAGGAGAAGAAGTTGACGAGTCCGCCTTCAAGGCGCTCGTTCGCCAAGCGGCCGCCCTCAATAGTTCCGGCAAATCGAAACCTTCGAAAAAAGCGAAGTCCTAGGGTCCGGACCCATAAAATAGTTGTCTTGAGCAAAGGGTTTGTGATTCAGAGCGCCCGAAAGGAAGCTCGGATGAATCGGGAATTATTGCCCTCAACTGCCTAAACGATCCACGACCGACGCGGCGGCGCCTTAGTTCCAGTACGGCGGATAGCCCGAAGTTTTTTCCTGCGCCGCCAACAGCCGCAGCATCGCCGGCCATTCCAGCACGCCATAGGGCCGCCGCGTGCCGGGCTGATAGAGATGCGCGGTGTGCGCCAGCACGTTCTCGCCCGGCATCGTCAGCTCGGTGCGCGCCGCCATGGCATCGACCTGGGAGCGGCACGACATTTCGAGCTGATACATGGTGTTGAACGCCTGCTGGATGGTGGCGCCGCAGGTGAGGAGGCCGTGATTGCGCATCACCATGGCGTCGTGCGGCCCGAGATCGGCAACGAGCCGCTGGCGCTCGTCGGCGTCGATCGCCGGACCTTCGTAGTCGTGGTAGCCGATATGGCCAACGAAGCGGATCGAGGTCTGCGACAGCGGCAACAGCCCGCACTTCATCGCCGCGACTGCCATGCCGGCGCGGGTATGCGTGTGCAAGACGCAGGCGACATCGGGCCGTGCTTTATGGATGGCGCCATGGATCACGTAGCCGGAGACGTTGAGGCTGTAGTCGGTGTCGGGCTTGGCGACAATATTGCCCTCGACGTCGATCTTGACCAGGCTCGACGCCGTGACCTCCTTGTAGAGCAGGCCATAGAGATTGATGAGGAGATGCTCGGTGCCGGGAATGCGCGCGGTGATATGGTTGTAGATCAGATCGGCCATGCCGTACTGATCGACCAGCCGGTAGCAGGCGGCGAGATCAATTCTGGCCTGCCACTCTTGCGCGGACACGTCGTTGCGGATTGACTTGAAATCGGTCGAGTAATTCACGGCGTTTCTCCTATCCCTCAAGAATAGCTCCCGGGGCCGGTCATGTCAGCCAAGATCAGCGATGTTCTGCGCAACCACGTCAAGGAAAAGCTTGCCCGCGGCGAGGTCGTCGCCTCGATGACGGTGCGGCTTGTCCGCGGCGTCGAGATCGCGCGGATCGCCAAGACCGCGGGCTTCGACAGCCTCTATGTCGATATGGAGCATTCGAGCTTTTCGCTCGAAACCATGAGCCAAATCTGCATCGCCGCGCTCGAGGCCGGCATAACCCCGTTCGTGCGCGTGCCCGGCGTCGCCGACGTGCAGCGCATTCTCGATGCCGGCGCGCTCGGCATCATCGCGCCCCACGTGCGGTCCGCCGCGGAGGCGCGGGACTATGTGAAGGCGGCGAAATATCCGCCGCTCGGCGACCGCTCCAATGCGGGGCCCCTGCCCCACCTGCAATATCGCTCGTTCCCGGCCGCCGAAGCCTATGCCGCGGTCGATGCCGCGACCATGGTGATCGTGCAGTTCGAAAGCGCCGAAGCGATCGAGAACGCCGGCGAGATCATGGCGGTCGACGGCGTCGATATGGTGCTGATCGGCACCAACGATCTGTTGGCCGATTTCGGGCTTCCCGGGCAGTACGATCATCCGCGCGTGCACGACGCCTACGCCAAGGCGCTTGCCGCATGCCGCAAGCACGGCAAGCATCTTGCCGTCGGCGGTTTTGCCACGCGCGCCGACCTTGCCGCCAGATATGTGCGCATGGGCGCGCGCTATGTCTCGACCGGCACCGACCTCGGCTTCCTGCTCGCGGCCTGCGCCGCAAAGGCAAAGGAAGTGCGGGATATCGGATAGCCCATGCAAGCCCGTATTTGGCTTGGAATCCTGATCGGCTCCAGCGTCGGAGGATTGATTCCCGAACTGTGGGGGGCTGGCATGCTTTCCTACTCGTCGGTGTTGCTGAGCGGTATCGGTGCGTTCGTTGGATTGTGGATTGGTTACAGGATGGGCTAGAGGCGCAACGCCACTTAAGGCGCTACCGGACAACGCCGGACTGACGGAGCCGCGGAATTGCTATAATATCAACGACAGTAATTATTGACGTGTCATGCTCCGCGCAGGCGGAGCATCCAGTAACCAGCGCCTCCACGGTTTTGGCTCAGTCCGACATCGCGTCCTGTGGTTACTGGATCATCCGCCTTCGCGGATGATGACGTGGAAATGAGTCAATGCCTAACGCCGGTGGTATAACAACGGCCGGCAAAGAAAGAGTTCGGGGAGGACACCAGTGGCGAGATGTTGCGCGACCGCAATCGGCGCCCGCTGGCTTATTCTGGCGCTGAGTGCATTCGCCGCTCCGGCCAGCGCCGAAGACTACCCCACCCGCTCGATCCGGCTGATCATTCCGTTCCCGCCCGGCGGCAGCAACGACGTGGTCGGCCGCATCGTCGCCAACCAGCTTGGCGAAAAACTCGGCAAGCAGGTTTTTGTCGATAACCGCGGCGGCGCCGGCGGCGTGGTCGGCTCCGATCTCGCCGCCAAGGCAACGCCCGACGGCTACACGCTGCTCATCGTCTCCACCGCCCATGTGGTTGATCCTTGGCTCTACAAAGAGCCATACGATCCGGTGAAGGATTTCGTCCCGGTGAGCATTATCGCCACCGGCACCAATGTGCTGACCGTCCATCCGTCCGTGCCGGTGCATTCGGTCAAGGAGCTGCTCGATTTGGCCAAGGCGAAGCCGGGTGTCCTGAACTATGCCTCCGCGGGCATCGGCAGCTTCCAGCATCTCAGCGGCGAATTGTTCAAGCTCATGGCCGGCGTCAACATCCAGCACGTGCCTTACAAGGGCGGCGGTCCGTCGATGCTCGCCATGATCGCCGGCGAAGACCAGGTCATGTTCTCATCCATCGTGCAGACGGTGCCGAGCATCCAGTCCGGCCAATTGCGGGCGCTCGCCACCGGCGGCGAGAAGCGCAGCCCGATCCTGCCCGATCTGCCGACCATCGCCGAAGCCGGCGTGCCGGGCTATGTGGCGACCAACTGGTGGGGCGTCGTCGCGCCCGCCGGCACGCCGCAGCCGATCGTCGACAAGCTGCACGACACCATCGCCGAGCTTTTGAATTCGGAGACGACAAAAAAGTTTCTCGACAACGAGGGCGCGGCGCCGGTGCATATGAGCACGGTCGAATTCGGCAAATTCATCGAGTCGGAAATCGCCAAGTGGGGGCCGGTCGTCAAAAAGGCCGGCATGAAGGCGGAGTAAGAGTCATTCCGGGGCGCGGCCGCAGGCCGCGAGCCCGGAATGACGAGCCGAGAAGTCTTGATGAACCGTTTCACATATCGCTCCGACCCGGTGCGCATCATGTTTGGAGCAGGCGCAGTCGCTGCGCTGCGCGCCGAGACCGATTTCCACAAAATGTCGCGGCTCTTGGTGCTGTGCTCGAAGGCGCGCGCCGATTTTGCGCGCCGCGCCACCGCCTCCATCGCCGACCGCTGCGCCGGGTTCTGCGATGCGTCGGCGCCGAACATGCCGCGCCAGGCGTTCGAGCGCGTCGTTGGCGACATCAAGCGGCTCAAGGTCGATGGTTTTGTCGTGGTCGGCGGCGGCTCGCCGATCGGGCTTGCCAAGGCCGCGGCGGCGACGACCAAAGTGCCCTATATCGCCATCGTCACCACCTATTCCGGCTCGGAGATGGCGGCGCGATGGCGCATCGGCGTTGCCGGCGATCGCATCACCGGCGACGGCCCTGCCGCACTTCCGGCGACCGCGATCTACGACCCCGAACTGACACTCGATCTGCCGCCGCGCATGTCGGCGGCGAGCGGCATGAACGCCATGGCGCATGCGGTGGAGAGTCTTTACGGCATCGACACCAACCCCGTTGTGCTGGCCATGGCCGAGGAAGCCGTCCGATTGCTCGGATCGAGCCTGCCGCGCGTTGTGCAAAATCCGCGCAACATTGCCACGCGCAGCGATGTGCTCTACGGCGCTTGGCTCGCCGCAAATTTTCGCGCCGAGGCCGGGCTCGAACACGCGATCGCGCAACGGGTGCGGCAATGGTTCAATCTCGACCACGCCCACACCCATGCCGTCGCCACTCCCTACGCCATCGGCTTTAACAGCGCGGCGGCCCCCGACGCCATGGCGCGCATCAAGCGCGCGCTTGGTGTTGCCGATGCCGCGCGCGGCCTATACGACCTCAACGTGCGGCTTGGCCTGCCGACCGGCCTGAAAGGCCTCGGCATGCGCGAGCAGGATCTCGAAAAGGCGGTCGAAGTGGTGAGCGCGGTGACGATCGATCACCCGCGGCCGGTCTCGAAGGCTGATCTCACCGACGTCATCCGCCAGGCTTTTTTCGGCGAGCCGCCGCGATTTTGATGAGTGTCGCTCATGACCTCCGCAACCGCCGGCTCGGGAATGAAATGGGTTGGCCGCGCGATCCGGCGGCTGGAGGACCCGGCGCTGGTGACCGGCCGCGGCCGGTTCACCGCCGACCTTAACGCCGCCCACTGGCTGCGCTTCGTCCGCAGCCCCGTGGCGTCCGGCCGTATCGTCGGCATTACTGCTCCGGACGGCGCGCGCATCATTCGCGCTGTCGATCTCGATGGCGTGCGCCCAATCTGCCCAATGCTGCACAAGTTCAACTACCAGCCGGTCGAGCAGCCGATCCTGGCAAAGGACGTCGTGCGCTTTGTCGGCGAACCGGTCGCGGCCGTGGTGGCGCCGACCAATGCGGCGGCCGAGGACATCGCCGAGGCGGTGCAGATCGAGATCGCCGAATTGCCGGCAGTGGTCGACGCGCGCGATGCGCTCAAACCCGGCGCGCCGCTCGTTCATGCCAAGGTACCATCGAATATCGTGGTCGAAGGCCGCTTCAAGACCGCCGGTTTCGACGCAACGTTGGCCAAAGCGCACCGGCTTATCCGCGTCGATGTGCGCTCACATCGCCAGAACGCGACCCCGCTCGAAGCGCGCGCGGCGCACGCGGCGTTCGATCCGGCATCCGGCCGCCTGACGCTGACCTGCACCACGCAGATGCCGCATCTGACGCGCACGGCGATTGCCGATGTCTTGAAATTTCCCGAAGCCGATCTGCGCGTCGTGGCGCCCGACGTCGGCGGCGGTTTTGGGCAAAAAATGTCGCTGCCGGCGGAGTTTATCGTGCTGGTGTGGCTGGCGCGGCAACTGCGCAGCACGGTCGCCTGGAGCGAGGACCGGCGAGAGAATCTGATCGCCGGTTTTCACAGCCGCGACCAGAACGTCACGCTTGACGGCGCGTTCGACGAGCACGGCAAATTGATCGCGCTTGCCACGGATATCGCCGCCAATGCCGGCGCCTATTCGTGCTTTCCAACCACCTGCGGCGTCGAGCCGCTGATGGCCATGGCCGAGCTGCCGGGCCCGTACGATTGCCGCGCCTATTGCTGCGTGGCGCGCGGCGTCGCCACCCACACCTGCACCATGGCGCCCTATCGCGGCGTATCGCGCCCCGTCATCACGCTCGCCATCGAGCGCCTGATGGACAAGGCGGCCGCCGTTTTCGATCTCAGCCCGGACGAAATCCGCCGGCGAAATCTGATCAAAACGTTTCCCTACACATCCGCGACGGGTCTGGTGTTCGACGAGGGAAGTTATGTCGAAACGCTCGACAAAGCCATCGCGCATGTGGACCCGGCGGCGTTCCGCGCGCGCCAGCGCGACGCGCGCTCGCGCGGCCGCTATCTGGGCATCGGCTTTGCCACCTTTTCCGAGCGCACCGGCTACGGCAGCCCGGCATTCGCCGCGCGCGGCATGGCGATCACGCCGGGATGGGAGGCCGTCGACATCACGATGGACCCGTCAGGCCTTGTCGAAGCGCGCATCGGCGCCAGCCCGCACGGCCAAGGCCTTCGCACCACGCTCGCCCAGATCATTGCCGATGAACTCGGCGTCACGCCGCAAGACGTGCGCATCGTGCACGGCGACACCGACCGCACGCCCTATGGCTGGGGCACGTTCGCCAGCCGCTCGCTGGTCATCTGCGGCGGCGCATCGCTGCTCGCGGCGCAAAAGATTCGCCAAAAGCTTCTCGCCATTGCCAGCCATGTCTTGGAAGCGGCAACCGGCGATATCGTGCTCGAAAACGGCAGCGCCAGGGTTTTGGGCACCGATCGCGCGGCGCCGATCGCAACTCTCGCCCGCGCCGCCTATCATCAGACCCACCGCTTCAAAGGCGAGATCAGTCCGGGCCTGAGCGCGACCGCCGACTACGATCCGCCCGGCACATTTTCCAATGCCTGCCATGTCGCAATCGTCGAGGTCGATATCGAGACCGGCCGCGTCGGCATCGAGAAATTCCTCGCGGTGGAGGATGCCGGCCGCATCATCAATCCGCTGATCGCCGGCGGTCAGGTCCACGGCGGCATCGCCCAGGGCATCGGCAACGCGCTATTCGAAGAGATCGTCTACGACGCGTTCGGCAACGTGCAGACCGCGACGCTGGCCGACTATTTGCCGCCAACGGCGCGCGACGTTCCGCCGATCGAGCTGCATCATCTCGAAACGCCGGCGGCATCGTCGCTGACCGGCGCCAAGGGTCTCGGTGAAGGCGGCGCGATCGGCGCTCCGGCTGCGGTGCTCAACGCCGTCAACGATGCGCTGTCGCCGTTTCGCGTGTCGATCGACGAGATGCCGGCAACCCCGCAGCGCATCCGCGCGGCGCTGCGCCACGCACAGCGAACTTAGCCTCAGTTCGGGTGCTCGCGCGCCGACACGATCGCCAGCCACAAATAGACGCCGAGCAGCGTCATCTCGATGAGCGCGATCACGATGCTGCCGCCATAGACGCCGGGGAAAAACACCTCGACCACCGCCATGGAGACGACCGAGCCGAGCCACACCACCGCGCCCCATGCCGCCGCGAGCCACAACCCGACCGCAGCCACGAGGTCGAGGACGGCAAAGAATACCGTCGCCGACTGCCACGCCATCGTGTGCGCCTCGAAGCCGTCATCCGGGCGGGCGCCAATGCCGCAGACTTGCGCCCAGTGATAGAGGCCCTTGAGCAACGAGACGACCGCCATGAGGCGCAGAAACAGCACGAGATATTCGGTCCAAGACCCTGCGCCGCCTAGGGCTTTGCTGACGCGCACCGGCTCGAGCATGTCGCTCGGCCGGGTCGGTTGCTTCGACGATTGTTCGCTCATCCCGGCAGGACCGATAGAGACGCCCCGATAGCGCGTCAACGCTTGCCCGTAACCGGCCGTATACGCTGCGGAAATGGCCCGACTGTGGCTAGTGGCAGGCCGCGGGTGAACGGAGTAATAAGGTAGCTAGTCGACAGGAAAGCGCTGATGGCGATCAAATTCGGCCGGCCGCTCGAACGCAATCGGCTCGCGCCGCCCCCTCCCTTCCTTCCCCCGCACGCGGGGGAAGGAAGGGAGGGGGCGTCGGCGGATCGCCTTGATCTTGCGATCCGCCCGCGCCGCAACCGCCGCGCCGAATGGACGCGGCGCATGGTGCGCGAGCACGTGCTGACCACGGACGACCTGATCTGGCCGCTGTTCCTGGTGGATGGGACAAACGTCCGCGCCCCGGTCGATTCCATGCCCGATGTCGATCGGCTCTCGGTCGATCAGGCGGTGCGTGCCGCCGAGCGCGCGGCCAAGCTCTCGATCCCGTGCCTCGCGTTGTTTCCCTATACCGACCCGAACCGGCGCGACGACGACGGCACCGAGGCGCTCAATCCGGACAATCTCGTCTGCCGCGCCATCCGCGCCATCAAGCAAGAAGTGCCGGAGATCGGCGTGCTGTGCGACGTGGCGCTCGACCCCTATACCAGCCACGGCCATGACGGGCTGTTGCGCGACGGCGTCATCGTCAACGACGAAACCGTCGGCGTCCTGGTGCGGCAGGCCCTGGTCGAAGCCGAGGCCGGCTGCGACATCATCGCCCCCTCCGACATGATGGATGGCCGCGTCGGCGCCATCCGCTTGGGGCTCGATGCGGCGGGCTTCGGCGACGTGCAGATCATGGCCTATGCGGCGAAATACGCCTCCGCCTTCTACGGGCCGTTCCGCGATGCGGTCGGCTCAAGCGCCACGCTGATCGGCGACAAACGCACCTATCAGATGGACCCGGCGAATTCGGACGAAGCACTGCGCGAGGTCGAACTTGATATCGCCGAGGGCGCCGACATGATTATGGTCAAGCCCGGCCTGCCCTATCTCGACATCGTTTTTCGGGTCAAAGCGGCGTTTGGGGTGCCGACATTCGCCTACCAAGTCTCGGGCGAATATGCGATGATCATGGCCGCCGTGGGCAATGGCTGGCTCGATGGCGACAAGGCCATCGCGGAAAGCCTCATCGCGTTCAAGCGTGCCGGCGCCGATGGCGTGCTGACGTATTTTGCGGCGCGCGTCGCCGAGAAACTGAAGAAGGGCGGACCTTAGGGGACCGTCCCCGCCCGGGGTAACAATAGTGAGGCGGGTGTCATGCGTATAGACGACGACAATTCCCGATCCTATGCGCCGGTGGTGCGGCGGATCATCATTTTAGTGGCGGTCATCACCGCGGTTCCGGTGATGTTGTGGACCATCACCGCCTTCATGCGCACCTATGTGGCGCAGCCAGTGATCCCGTCGGCCCGGCCGCTCGCGGGCGCCGCGGCGACGATGGCGCCGGGTATCGTCGCGGCCGACGCGGCGACCGCCAATCCGCCCGCTCAAGCGGCCCAGGACGCCAATCCTTCCCCGCCGGCCCCGGCTATCGTCGAGGCCAGAGCAACGGCCACCGACGCCCGCAGTTCGGACACCGACACCAAGAGCGACCGCATGCGCGACAGCGCTGCCGCCGCGCCAAAAGCCGTCACGCTGGCGACTGCCGACACGACACCATCTGCTGCGTCAATGGCCGCACCGCCGCCGGCAGCGGACAAGCTTACGGTGCAAGCGCCGCCCGGACCCGCCGCTGCGCCCGATGTCGCTCCGAATAGCGCACCGGCGATCGCCGCACCGCCGGCAGTGCCGGCCGCCGCGGCCGATAGCGCAGCCGACGCTTTGCCTGCGTCGGAGCCGCTGACCGGTCCCGTTCCGCTGCCGCCGCGTCGCCCAAGTGTTTTCGCGATGGCGGAGACCGGCATACCGCTGCCCAGGGCCCGCCCGGCGGTTGCGCCCGAAGCAGCGCCGGTAACCAGCGACCCGCCGCCGTCGGGCTACGAAGCCGGCATGGTGCATTACTAACGTCGATTTTCATTGCAAGACCGCGCCGCTTTCCATCCGCACCGGATGGTAGCCATCGTCTGTCAGCGCACGAAAAATCTGTTCGGCATGATCGGCGTCTCGCGTCTCCATCGTGACATCGAGCTTGGCGCCCTTGGCCGGCACGTCGAGAAACAGCCGGTGATGATCGACGGCGAGAATATTGGCGCCGAGCTCGCCCAGCCGGCTTGCGATCTGGCCCAAAATTCCCGGGCGATCGGGAATGGTGAGCCGGAACGACACGATGCGGTCCGCGCGTTCGAGTTCGCGCACCATGATGGAGGCCAGGATGCGCGGATCGATATTGCCGCCGCAGAGGATCAGCCCGACCTTGCGGCCGGCGAAGCGTTCCGGGCTCGCCAGCATCGCGGCAAGGCCTGCAGCTCCGGCGCCCTCCGCCATCGCCTTTTGCAGAGTGGCAAAGGCGTTGACCGCGCGCTCGATCAGGGGCTCCTCGACGAGGATGATGTCGCTTACCAAGTCGCGCACGATCGGCAGTGTCAGCGCGCCGACATTCTTCACCGCGATGCCCTCCGCCAGCGTCGCGCCGCCGCATGGCAGGTTGCCGCGATGGATGGCGTTCCACATCGCCGGATAAAGCGCGCATTCGACACCGACGATCTCGATCGACGGTTTTTTCGCACGCGCGGCGATAGCGTTTCCCGCGATAAGTCCGCCGCCGCCGATCGGAATGACAAGCGTATCGAGGCCGGGCATGTCGTCGAGCATTTCCAGCGCGATGGTGCCCTGGCCGGCGATGATGTGCGGATCGTCGTACGGGTGCACCCAGACCAGATTGCGTTCGGCCGCAATGGCGCCGGCGCGCGCCTGCGCTTCGACAAGGGTTTCGCCGTCGAGCACGACCTGCGCGCCGAGCGCCTTGGTTGCTTTGACTTTCACGAACGGCGTCGTCACCGGCATGACGATGGTTGCCGGAACGGCGAGGCGGCGGGCGTGATAGGCCACGGCCTGGGCGTGATTGCCGGCCGACATTGCGATGACGCCGCGGCGCCGCTCGCCGGCCGTCAGCGCATCGAGCTTCACGCAGGCGCCGCGTTCCTTGAACGAGTTGGTCACCTGCAAATTTTCGTATTTGACGAAAACCTCGGCGCCGGTGAGCGCCGATAGCGGCGGCGCCGCCAGCAAGGGCGTGCGCAACACGTGGCCGGCGATGGTGCGCCGGGCAGCCTCGATATCGGCAAGCGTCACCATCGCCTGGGCCTCTTGCATCGGCGGCTATGTTCCCCCATTTGCGCTGGCGTCACAATTTGAGGGTTGATCATGACCGATTCTGGCCCTTCACGGATCGGCATCGCGCTCGATGTCAAGCCGCACGCCTATGATCCGGCCGCCAACCCGGAACTGTTCGAGGGCGTCCTGACCAGGCGCGTCGTCGCCTTCGCCATCGATCTGATCATCCTGGCGATCCCGCTGGTGCTGGCTTCGATGTTTATCTTCTTGTTCGGCCTCGTGACCTTCGGCCTCGGCTGGGCGCTGTTCTGGTTGCTGTCGCCGGCGTCCGTGATCTGGGCGCTGTTCTACTACGGACTGACGCTCGGAAGCACCGCCTCGGCCACGGTCGGGATGCGCGCCATGGAGCTGGAAATGCGCACCTGGCACGGGTCGCCGCTCTATTTTCTGCTCGGTGCGGTGCATGCCGTCGTGTTCTGGGTCAGCGTCAGCGTGTTGACGCCACTCATCCTCATTGTCGGCCTGTTCAATGCCAGGCGGCGGCTTCTGCATGACATGCTGGTCGGCACCGTCCTCATTAACAACCCGGCGCGATCGGCTTCGTTGCGGATGCGCCGGGTGCGCTGACCGCCGATTTGGCCTTTGACGCGCGGGCGTTGCCGGGCGATCCTGTGCGGCGGCTGGAGTCGCTTGCCAGCCGAGTTGAAATGCCAGAAGCCCAGTGACCCAGCACTCCCGCGACACGCCGCAGTTTTACCTGACCGCCCCCTCAGCCTGCCCCTATCTCGGCGGCAAGGAAGAGCGGAAGGTCTTTACCCACCTGGTTGGCGAGCGCGCCGGCGAACTCAATAACATCCTGACCCACGGCGGCTTTCGCCGCAGCCAATCCATTGCCTACCGGCCGGCCTGCGAGGGCTGCCGCGCCTGCGTTTCGGTGCGCGTGGTCGTTGACGATTTTCGCCCCAACCGCGGCATGCGCCGGATCGCCAAGCGCAATGCCGATATCGCCGGCGAAATGCGGGTTGCGGTGCCGACGTCGGAGCAATATTCGATCTTCCGCGCCTATCTCGATTCCCGCCACCGCGACGGCGGCATGGCGGACATGACGGTGCTCGACTACGCCATGATGGTCGAGGACAGCCACATCGAAACCCGCATCATCGAATATCGGCGGCGCGAGCCCCCACCCTTCCCTCCCCCGCATGCGGGGGAGGGAAAATCAAAGAATCCTCTCCCGCATGCGGGGGAGGGAAAATCAAATAATCCTCCCCCGCATGCGGGAGAGGGTAGGGTGGGGGCAGGCCGCAGCACAGGCGATCTCCTTGCCGTTGCGCTCACCGACGTGCTCGGCGACGGCCTGTCCATGGTCTATTCGTTTTTCGAGCCCGATGAGGCCGCCCGCTCGCTCGGCACGCTGATGGTGCTCGACCACATCGCGCGCGCCCAGCGCATGGGCTTGGCTTACGTCTATCTCGGCTATTGGGTGCGCGGCTCGCGCAAAATGGATTACAAGAGCCGCTTCCTGCCGCAAGAACGGCTGATGCCGGAAGGCTGGGCGCGAGTGGAGTAGTGCCGGCGGTTTTTGTTCAGAACTTTTCAAACCGTCATGGCCGGGCGCGTCCCGGCCATCCACGACTTTAGCTCCACTCGGATTTAAGACGTGGATGCCCGCGACAAGCGCGGGCATGACGCGACAGCGGCGCAGCTCGCATGAGGCGCGGTCAACGGCTTTGACAACCTTGCGAGCGTCGGGGGCGCCTGCTAGATCGTGCGGAGCACGGGCCGATTATGCGATACGAACTTGACCTGCTTCACCGGAACATACCGGATAAAGAATTTCTGGATGACCTAAAACGGGTCGCCGATGACTTGGGCGCGGACACCGTCACGACCAGCCAATATAATGAGCGCGGACGGTTCTTTGACTCATCGCTGCGGAGACGCTTCGGCTCGTGGCCTCGTGCACTTGAACGCGCCGGACTCGTATCATTGGCTCGAAACATCAAATACACGGACGAACAACTTTTCAGCAATCTAGCGGATGTTTGGTCCCATCTTGGCCGCCAGCCGAGATATGATGATTTAACATCGCAGACTTCACGCATCGCGGTCGATTCCTATAAGCGGCGGTTCGGCGGCTGGCGCAAAGCACTTGAAGCCTTTGTCCGTTGGGCCAACGACGCTGAGCTTTCGCCGCCGGCAAACGAGTCGGGTGATGCGACTACTCGGCGAGTATCACGGGGCGTCAACGATAGGGTGCGCTTCCTTGTCATGCTTCGGGACAAATTCAAATGTCAGTATTGCGGCAAAAGCCCTGCAACGCATCCCGATGTTATTTTGCATTTGGATCACCGGAAGCCATTTTCTCAGGGCGGCAGCAGCGACTTTGAAAATCTCGTTACATCTTGTTCCAAGTGCAACCTTGGGAAAGGCGAAATCAGCGCAATCTGATCCGAGTGTTAGTGACGCCCGTTCTGGCGTGAGCGCGGCACGACATAAGCACGGCGGCCAAAGACCAATGGCGCGTGATCGGTTTTCAGCGGTAACGCCTTATAGTAGGCTTTGAGCGACACCACATCGACCAGCGTTCGCGGCTCGTCCTTGCGTCCGACAATATTGTGCCGAGCGATCAAGCGCGTCACAGAGGCAATCCAAAGTGGCGGAAATGCTGGATTGCTCTGATGTCCCACGTCAAGCTCGTGGATACAACTTCTCCGCTCTCCCTCACGATCTGCGCTGGAAGCAATCGATGGATGGTCGTGCAACGGTAGGAGCGAAGCCTTGAGACGT
>Ga0102924_1001542_pt1 | contig 26471 bp, 25 predicted proteins | sample PaiPotPPM11metaG_FD_80116 | JGI IMG/M metagenome (GOLD analysis project Ga0102924, IMG submission 80116) | Iron sulfur acid spring bacterial and archeal communities from Banff, Canada, to study Microbial Dark Matter (Phase II) - Paint Pots PPM... ... | reverse complement strand
GCCCGCTGCTCCAACTCGTTCCAGCGCGCCAAAGCCGATCAACCCATCGCCGCATCCGACGTCCATGACCGTCGCGCCGGGTTTGATGTCCGCCAGGTCCAGGACGCGATCGCGGAGCCGATGCAACTGCTGTTCAATCTCCGGTGTTAATGTCGACGAGCCCTGGCGCCGGAATGAAAGCCAGCGCGACCAGATGTCTTCGGTCATGCGAACATTAACGACCCTCTCCCCAACCCTCCGGGGAAGGGGCAGGGAGTGGCTCTTTCCGGAGGTTGGCTAGCGCTGGGCCGGGACTTTCTCGGTGGCGGCAGCATCGACGGCGCGTCCTCGCATCGCGCGCAGCATGTTGTCCTTGCCCTCGATCAGGATACGGCGGACCGGCCCGGGCAACGGCTCGCCGCCGTTTAGTTGCCGGTCGGTTTGGGCCACTGTTTCTTCGCCGATAAGGACGGTCGGGAACATCATCCGGCCGAAGGCGAGCCCAATTTCGATGTCTCGGGTCTTCCAGATGTCACCAAGTGCTGAAAAGTACTTACCTCTATACGGTTCGAGCAAGGCTCGCTGATCGAAGCGGTGGAAGCCGGCCATGATGGAGCGCATCGTCGCGAGTGGCAGGGACATGTCCTCGGTAAGGGCGGCCCACGCCTCCGCCTTGGCCTGCGGGGTAGGCTTTCCCGCTCGAGCCATTGCCGCCCAGCGATGGCCCTCATCGGTGGGATCACGCTTTAGCTCCGCGTCGATGATGTCTGCAGGCCCTGCGCCGAGTCCGGCGAGCGCGCTGACGATGGACCAGCGCAGGTCGGTATCAACCTTGAGGCCCGGGAAAATCTTGATTCCATCGAGAACTCCTGGGAGGACCGCAAGGTGCTCCTCGGAACGCGCCGCGCCCATGAAGCAGTGGGCCCAGGCGAGTTGAAAGTCGCCGCCCGGAGTGGCGTCGTCCAGCGCCCTGAGCGCATGTTCGGCAAGCGTCTGGCGAGCCTCCTTGACGTTTGCGGGATCGCCATAGACGTTGATGGCCGACGATGACTGACCCATCAGGTCCTGGACGACGCCCACGTCGGTTTCACCGTGGATGTTGTTCAGGATCAGCCGCAGGTATCGCCGCGCGGGCAACTCGGCGTCGCGGAGCATGTCCCAGAGGGCAGCCCAGCAGAGCGCGCGGGCAAGCGGGTCGGAGAGGGTCGCCAGCGATTCGGTCGCGGTCGCGAGGGAACGCTCGTCCAGCCGGATCTTGGCGTAGGTGAGATCGAGGTCGTTGACGAGCATCAGGTCGGCCTGCTTCTCGCCCGCGAGCTCCTTAACCGGCGTACTCTCACCGCTGACATCGAGCTCGACCCGGCGGCGCAGCTGCAGCCCATCGCCGATCCTGTCGTAGAGACCGACGGCGAGCCGGTGCGGACGGATGGTTGGATGATCGGCGGGCGCCGTCTGCTCGATGATCAGGGAGCCGATGGTGTCGCCGCGGGGCGTGATCAGGGGGCGCAAAGTGTTCAGGCCTGCCGTCTCGAGCCAGTCCTCCGACCAGGCGCCCAGGTTGCGGCCGGAGCCCGCCTCGATGTCGCCGAGGAAGTCTGCCAGGGTGGCATTCGAGTACTGGCGTTCTTTGATGTAACGCTGGACGCCTTTGAGGAACGTGTCCTGTCCGACATAGGCGACCAGCTGGCGAAGCACGCACGCGCCCTTGTTGTAGGTGATGGCATCGAAGTTGAGGTACACCGATTCGATGTCGGGAACATCGGCGGCGATAGGGTGCGTCGTCGGCAACTGGTCCTGGCGCCTCGCTCCTGCCTTGTACTGGTTGGCGAATGTGACCCAGCCATTCTTGAAGCGGGTTGCCGAGACCTGGGCGAGCACCGACATGAAGGTGGCGAAACTCTCGTTGAGCCAGAGGTCGTCCCACCAGCGCATGGTGACGATGTCCCCGAACCACATGTGCGCCATCTCGTGCAGAATGGCGTTGGCGCGGTCTTCACGCGCCGCCTCGGTGACCTTGGAGCGATAGAGCATCGACTCGTGGAACGTGACGCAGCCGATGTTCTCCATGGCGCCGGCGCTGAATTCGGGGACAAACAGCTGGTCGTATTTGTGGAAGGGGTACGGGTACTTGTAGGCATCGGCATAGAAGTCGAGGCCCTGCTTCGTGATGGTGAAGATCTCGTCGGGATCGAGGTACTGTGCCAGCGATTGCCGGCAGAAGATGCCCAGGTCGACGTCGCCGTGACGGTCCCGGACGCCGTGGTACGGTCCGGCGACGATCGCGGTCAGGTAGGTAGACATCTTCGGCGTGGTACCGAAGCTCCAGCGCTTGACGTTCTCGCGGCCGATAACCGGCTGTGCCTGGCCGGCGTTGTTGGAGACGACCACCCAGTCCGCCGGAGCGAAGACTGTAAAGGCAAACGTTGCCTTCAAGTCGGGCTGGTCGAAGCAGGGGAACATGCGGTGGGCGTCGAAGGTCTCGAACTGCGTATGCAGGTAAACCTTCTGATCGACCGGGTCGGTGAAGCGGCAAAGGCCCGCGCCGAGGTTCTGATAGGCGCAGGTACCAAGGACGTGGAGCTCATTTGCTTCTTTGAGGTTGCTGAGGGAAATGCGCGCACCATTGAAGGCTTCCTTGGGGACCTCCTCACCGTTCAGCTCGCAACTGTCCACCGAGGCGGCCAGGAAATCGACGAATGTGCTCGTGCCTGGCTGGTCGCAGAGGAAATTGATGGTGGCGTCGCAGGTGAAGGTTTCAGCACCGCCGGTGAGGTCGAGGGAGATCTCGTAAAGGGGACTGCCGATGAGGTCGGCGCGGGTGCGCGCCTCGTCACGAGTCAGGTTATTGGCGGGATGCACCCTTAGTAATGTACTGGGTGAGATGCCGGAGCCGGGATTGGAGGTCCGGAAGCAGGGCCGCGCAGTGGCCGATGGCGCCCACCTGCACTACGAGGTGGCTGGATCGGGACCGGCGGTGATACTGATCCATTCCGGGATTACCGACAGCCGGAGTTGGGATCCGCAGATGGACGCCTTTGCGCGGCGCTACCAGGTCGTCCGTTACGACATGCGCGGTTTCGGCAAATCTGATGTTTCACACGGCGAGTACTCGCCGCGGGCTGATCTCGAGGCAGTCATGGATGCCAGCGGGACAGGTCGGGCAGCGCTGGTCGCGGTCTCGATGGGCAGCGCTCTTGCAATCGACTTTGCGCTGGACCATCCTGAGCGCGTTGCAGCCCTCGTGCTCGTTGGCCCAGGCGTGAGTGGCCGAGCGCCTTCTCGTGAGTTCACCGACCTGATGGCCCAGGTCGATCGACTCGTGGAAGACAAAGGGCTTGATTCAGCCATCGAGCGGGAGCTGGAAATCTGGCTCTATGGCAGGGGGCGCAGCTCTGCGGACGTGGACCAGAGCGTTCGGGAAGCGGTATTCGAGATGGATCGTGTCAACAGCGCGCGGTTCCCCGCCGACATGACGGCACGTCCGATCACACCCCCGGCAATCGAGCGTCTCGCAGAGCTGCGCGTACCGACCTTGATCGTGGCCGGGGATCTCGACATTGCCGACGTCTTCGATGCTGCAGACCGTCTCGAAGCCGGGATCCCAGGCGCCCGGCGCGCCGTGATGGAAGGCACCGCCCACGTCCCGAACATGGAACAGCCGGGAAAGTTCAACCAGATCGTGCTCGACTTTCTGGGCGGCGTCCTACGCCCGCCCGGCACCGACTGATCACGAGGGCCCAGAGACCGAGCGTCCCTGCGCCGCTCTATGCTCTCGGCGCAATCGCCTCGGTCCAGGTGGGCGCAACCTTCGCGCGGCAGCTCTTCGCCTTCATCGGACCGAGTGGCGCCGTGTTTCTCCGGGTTGCACTGGGTGCCGTCATCCTGCTCGCGATCGGACGGCCGGGGCGGCCACGGTTGGCGGCCACGCAATGGCGGTCGGTCATCATCTTTGGCCTGGTCATCGGCGCCATGAACCTCTGTTTCTACCAGGCGATGGCGCGGATCCCACTGGGAGTCGCAGTGACGATCGAGTTTCTTGGTCCTCTGGGCGTGGCGATCGCCGGATCGCGTAAGCCGCTCGATTTCGCCTGGGCCGCCCTGGCCGCGGTTGGCGTCGCCATCCTCTCGTTCAAAGGCGGCGGAACGGTATCTGGCGTCGGTCTGGCCTTTGCCCTGGCTGCCGCTGTTGGCTGGGCCTGCTACATCCTGCTGAGCCAACGCGTCGGGCGCATCGTGCCCGGACCGAGCGGACTCGCCTTCGCGCTCGCGATCGGAGGCCTTGCGCTGCTGCCCCTCGGAGTCGCGGATGCCGGTGCGCGGCTGTTGGAACCGCACAACCTGCTTGCCGGGGCGCTGGTCGCGATTCTCTCCTCCGCGGTACCGTTCTCGCTCGAATTTGCGGCCCTGCGCCGACTGTCCAGCCAGGTCTTCGGCGTGCTAATGAGCGTCGAACCGGCGATAGGGGCCGCAGCCGGCTTCTTCCTTTTGAGCCAACGTCTATCGCTGCTCGACCTGGTAGCGATCGCACTGGTGGTGGTCGCGAGCATCGGCGCGACCGCTATTGCGTGATCTTGACGGTGGCGTCGACGGTGCAGCCGTTATTGCCGAGCTGGATAGTGCCGCTAACCGGGCAGTAGCGGCTGTGGGCGAGGTTTACCGCCTTCTCGACCAGCGCATTGTCGAAGGGGCCGTCGCCCCCGACAGTAAATGCAAGGTGGATGTCGGTGAAGGCTTTTGGCCAGCTGTCCTGGCGATGTCCCCGGGCAGTTACCTCGAGCGAGTTGACGGGTTGGCGCATCTTCTGCAACAAGGAGAGAGCGCTAATGCCGGAGCAGCTTGCAAGTGCGGATAGCAGTATCTCGGCCGGGTCCGTACCCCCGTCCTCGCCGAGGGGCGCGGGTTCATCGACGGTGACACCATGCCCGCGCGGACCCGTGACCTCGAAGCGAACTTTGTCGCGAGACCAGCGAGCGGTCACGGCCGGACTCTCGCTCATCGCCTGACGATACAGTCCGGCGGTGCCCGCGATCCTAAGGTCAGTCTGTGGTTACGGTCACCGGGGCCTGAGTGGCGGCGTCCGAGTAGGGCATATCCATGGTCCAGGTCAGCGTATGCCTGCCGGTAGGTACGGAGGCCGGCAGATTGAGCGCCATCGCAAAGGTGACCGAGGCACCCGGAATCACAACACCCATCCGGCCGCAGTTCAAGAGGTAATGCCCGCGCGTCTGCTCAGATGAATCCAGGCTCTCAACGAAGGATGGGCAACCGCCGAAGAGGAACGGCGTGGTCGATCGATTCGTGAGCGTGACCTCGTAGCGCAGCGTAGTGCCTGGACCCACCCGGGCGGGCATCCGCAAGTGCATCGCGATCGCCGCGGTGCCGTTCTTTTCCGTCGGGACAGGCGGCTCAAGCAGGCCCATCCGGGTTGCCTCGAAGGCACCCTGGGCGGTTCCACAAACCTCGATCGCGACGCTGCCCTGCCGAACAGCGACCGGGAGTGACTCGGCATTCCCAACGGGCTGGAGGACCGCGTCGTGCAGGAAGCGATGGGCGGTCGAAGCGCATCCTTGCGCGGCGGCAGTCACGAACGCAGTCGGCACCGAGGAGGGCGACAGCATGAGCGACTGGCGGCTCACCTCAGCAGCGGACGGGTAATGGCCCGCCAACAGCACCTCGCTGCCGTCCGTGAAGTGCATGGTTGTGCCGGGCACACCAATGACGCCACAGGGCGTTCCGGTCCGGTTGCGAAGGAGGAAGGTGAGCACCGCCTGACCGCCATCGAGCGGGTGGGTGCCGGGCAGCGTTACATCGACCTGGCCGATGCCGCACAGCCGCGCCACCGGGGCAATTGGGGCGACGGAGTTTGCGATCTGCCAGAACTCGGCGTCGGTCAGACCGGTCGACGACAGAATATAGGGAACGCCCCGTCCACCAACCGGATCGTCATTCCAGACACCTGGCTCGACCCAGAACAGCAACCGTCGCCCCGCCAGCTGGGTGTCGTCCTCTACCTGGTAGGAGGCGGTCCCTCCCCGAAACGCGGGCAAGGTCCGCAGCGCGTGGGGACCCTGCGCCGGCGGGCTCGGGGCCACGGTAGCGATCCGAACCTGGCGGTCCCCAGCGGCACTGGCATAGGTGACATCGACCGAGGAGGAGCTCGACCTCACGGTGGCGTTTAGCCCGGATGGCAGGTAGGCCGGGAGGACGAGTGGGCTGGCACCGGTGACCGTCCGAGCGATCAGTGCCCTGGCTTGATCCGGGGAAGTTGTAATCGGCGAAGGCAATGTTGGCGCTACAGGCGTCGGCGCGATCGCTACCCATGGGATGACGTTTACGCCCGGCGTGAGGCCATGCTTTGCCGATTGTGTAACTCCATGCAGCCTGGCAAAGCCGACTGCCAGCAGCCCTACGAAGACCGCGATGGCGGCAGCCGCCGCCAGTTGGCGGGGCGCGAAGGCCGATCGTGCCTGTGGGCCGCCGACTGCATCAACGCGGGTGAGTACCGAGGCGTGAAAACCGGCGGAGGGATCGGTGTCGCGGCGGTACCCGGTCGCGTGGCGGCGAAGACGTTCCTCGATGTCGAGGGGTGGGTGCATCAAATGCTCACCTCATGTGCCAGTGGATTCCCTTCCAGGCGTGCTCGAAGTTTGCGAAGAGCGCGGTGAACGAGTACCCGGGCAGCATTCTCGCGAAGATTGATACTGCGTCCGATCTCGGCGAACGGCTGATCCTCGTAATAGTGAAGATAGACGGCCATACGCTCCCGAAGGTCCAGGGATCGGAATGCCAGCAGCAACTCGCGGTCCTCCGCACGGCGGATGACCTCGTCTTCGGGATCCGGGGCGGGCCGGCTGAAAACGCGCAGCCGAGTTTCTACCATCTGCCGCCGGTGACGGTCGCGGACCAGGTTCGTGATCGCCCGATAGAGCCAGCGCTTGAACTCCGGCTGGTTCGAAGGCGTATTCCTGGCGGCGAAAACGCGTGCGAATGCTTCCTGCACGATCTCCTCGGCGCTGCTTCGGTCCTGGGTCATCATGAGAGTGAACTGAAAGGCCGGTCGCTCGAGCACCCGGGCGAGTGGTTCAAACCAGCTTCGGTCGTTGGCATCCCCCGGCGGACTCATCGTTCAATAGGCACAAACGTACTCAGGCCTGGTTCGTTACAAGCCTTCGGGTTTACCCATCGATCTCATCCCGAACTCACTTGAGCAGGACGCGACTGAGCCGGAGTGCGGCGACCCAGAGGCCCAGCGCTCCAAGCCCGGCCAGATAGGCAACGTCAAGGAGGATCCATGGGCCGATTGACCCTGTGGTCAGGCCGCGGAGCAGGTCGACGCCGTGATAGAGCGGCGTAAGTTCGACGAGTAGCCGCAGTGGAGCGGGGTAGACCTCGAGCGGGTAGAAGGTGGCCGAGAAAAGGAACAGTGGAATCAGGACGATCAGGATCAGCTCGATGTCCTGCCAGGTGCGCAAGAAGGTTGTCAGGGCAGCACCCGCCGCACCGAAGGCGAAGCTCATCAGCATGGCAGCGGGAAGGGCAAGGATGGTCCAGGGCGACGGCGCCAGGCCGAGCCCGAGCATGACCGCGATGAAACCGATGGCGTAAAGCGTGCCTCGTACCAGCGCCCAGGCTACCTCCCCGGAGGCGATGTCGAGGACGCCAAGCGGTGTCGCCAGTATCGCGTCATAGAGCTTTACGTAACGCAGCTTGAAGAAGAAGTTGAAGGAGGTCTCGTAGACAGCTCCGTTCATCGCCGCGGAAGCCATCAGCGCCGGTGCGACGAAGACCGCGTAGCGAACCGGGTGACCGTTCAACAGGATGGTCGAGCCGATCAGTGCCCCGACACCGAAGCCGATGCCGAGCAGGTAAAAGAACGGTTCGGCGAACCCCGAGACGATGATGATCCAGCCGCGCCGGTAGAGGATGGCATTGCGCTCGACGAGGGAACTCGCCCGCCGGAGCGAAGGAAGGCCGTCGCCTCGAAGCTTGCTCGCGATCATGGCGCCAGCCGCCGTTCGAGTGCGATGCGCGCCAGGATGACGCCGACCCCGACGTAGAGCAGGAGAACTACCAGGTGGACGATAGCCGCCTGTGCAGAGATGGTGCCCAGGGTCAGGCCGCGCGTGAGGGCCACGCCATGGGCGAGCGGCGTGAGCCAGGCCACGGTTTGAGCTGCGGCCGGAAGCCGGTCGATGGGGAAGAAGGCGCCTGCGAAGAGGAAGAGGGGCACCATCACGAAGCGGCCGATCACCGTGAAGCCGGTGTCGGTCTGCTGCGTGGCGGTGAAGGCGAACATCGGCGCGGCGAAGGCGAGACCGTTCAGGACGGCGACCGGAATGGCCAGCAGCGAGGCTGGCCCGAACAGCGTATGGAAGAGAAACATGGCGACGAAGTAGAATGCGGCGACCATCAGCAGGCGAAATGCCAGCCAGGCGAACTCGCCGGTGAGGACATCCTGGACATTTAGGGGTGTGGCCAGCATGGCATCGTAGGTGCGGGCCCAGCGAATGCGCGAAAGCAGACGGTAAGCCGTCTCGGAGAAGCCGGTCTGCATGGTGGCCGTGGCGAGCAGTCCCGGGGCGAGGAAGTCGAGGTAGGAGACGCCGCCGATGCCCTGGGGTGTGCCGCGATTGACGAGCGTGCCGAGTCCCAGGCCCATCGCCGTCAGGAACATGATGGGGGCGGCGAAAGAGACGAAGACTGAGCCGCGCCAGGTGCGCCGGTAGACGAGCGCATTGTGCTCGAGGACGCGTACTGCTCCTACCACGCGCGAGTTCTCACTCGATCAAGCTGCGGCCCGTCAGGCGGAGAAAGACGTCCTCGAGCGAACTGCGGCGGACGAGGGTGCTCTCGGGATGAAGTCCGCGGGCGTGGATGGCGTCGGCCGCCGCATCGCCATCGTTCGTGTATACGAGCACACGATCTGGAAGGACCTCGACCCGGTCGGCCAAACCGGACAGGATGCCATCCAGGCTCGGCGTGCTATCTGGCGCGAAGCGAACCTCGAGGACTTCCTTCGTGGCGTAGCGGTCTATGAGCTCGCGCGGTGAACCGGAGGCGACGATTCGGGCCTTGTCCATGACCACCAGCCGGTCGCATAATTGCTCAGCCTCGTCCATGTAGTGGGTGGTGAGCACGAGCGTCACGCCGCGCTGCTTGAGCCGGTAGAGGCGGTCCCAGACTAGGTGGCGTGCCTGGGGGTCGAGACCGGTGGTCGGTTCGTCGAGCAGCAGCAGTTCCGGTTCATTGATCAACGCCCGCGCGATCGTGAGGCGCCGTTTCATTCCGCCGGAGAGCGGTTCTACCTGGTCATCGGCCCTCTCCTGGAGCTGAACGAACTCGAGCAGCTCTTTGGCACGCCTTCGGGCGATGGGGCGAGAAATGCCAAAGTAGCGCGCGTAGGTCTCGAGGTTTTCGCCGACCCGCAGCTCGGCATCGAGCGTGTCCGCCTGGGGAACCACGCCGAGCCGAGCGCGGATGCGCGGCCCATCCGTGTGCGGATCCATGCCGAGCACGCGCAAGGTCCCCTCCGTGACAGGCGAGACGCAGCCGATCATGCGCATGGTCGATGTCTTGCCGGCGCCGTTCGGACCGAGGAAGCCGAAGGCCTCGCCCTTGGCGACATCGAAGTCGATGCCATCGACGGCGATGAAATCGCCAAAGCGTTTGATCAGGCCACGGGCGTGGATGAGCGAGATGTCAGAGGTTGGCATGGGCCAGAGGCGAGACTACATGGCGACGGTCAGTTGATGCGGTTCCCGCGCCAGGACGGAGACCTCGTGGTCGATCAGAAAGCGCTTGCGCTCCAGTCCGCCGGCGAAGCCGGTCAGCGAGCCGTCTGCACCGATGACGCGATGGCAGGGGACGATGATGCAGACCGGGTTGGCGCGGTTGGCGGCGCCCAGGGCGCGGGCCGCTGTCGGAATGCCGAGCTGCCGCGCCTGGTGGCCGTAGCTCACAGTTGTACCGAAGGGAATTGCCGATAGCGCGCGCCAGGCGGCCAGCTGGAACCGTGTGCCCTCAACATCCAGCGGGACATCGAACGCGGTGCGGCTGCCGTTGAAGTATTCGTCCAGCTGTCGCGTGGCGCTGAGCAGCCAGGGATGCTCCGGGTCGCGGTGCAACCTACCGGGGAGGCGGATCCTGCCCGAATCGCGCGGCCAGATGACGGCGCGCAGGCCGCGATCGGAGGCGACCAGCGTGAGCTCGCCAACCGGGGTGTCGTGCGTCGTGCTGTGCAGGTCGTGCTTGCTCAGGATCATCATGCCGCTCCTTTCATGCTGGGCGCTGCCAGCGTTGACCACAGGTGGTGCGTGGCGTAGGTTCGCCAGGGACTCCAGGCGGCTGCGTGTGCGGCGATCGCTTTCGGGTCGGTGCCAAGGCCGAGCAGGGCGCCGGCTTTGCGGACGCCCAGGTCGGTCGAAAGAAACGTATCGGGATCGCCGAGCGCGCGCATCAGGATGTAGCCCGCCGTCCACTCACCGATCCCCCGCAGCGCCGTGAGGCGTTGATAGACCTCGGCACGGTCGGCGCCGGGATCGAGTTGCAGGTCTCCCGAGGCGATCGCAACGGCGAGACGGGCGAGGGTGGACCGGCGGCTGGCTGGTACGCCGAGTCTTGTAAGGTCGGCCTCGGCGATCCCGGCGGCGGTGGGAAAGAGATGGGTCAGCGTGGGGTGAGCGATCTTGAGGCGGTCGCCGCTCGATGTGACCAGCCGGGTGGCCAGCGTGCGGGCTGCGGCGAGCGAGACCTGCTGCCCCATCACCGCCTGGATGGCGAGCTCGGTGCCGTCAACCGTTCCTGGCGCACGCAGGCCCCGATTGCGACGAACCAGCGGCCTCAGCAATGAGTCGCCGCAAAGCACCTCCACAACGCTCGTCGGGTCGGCATCGAGATCCAGCAGCCGGCGGCAGTGGAGCACCGCACTTGCGAGGTCGGCGATCGACTCGAGTTGCAGCGTGCAGCGGATATAGGTTTCGGCCGGTTCCATTTCAGCGATCGCGGCACCGCCGGGAAGCCGTAGTGTGCGGCGGTAAATATTGCCTTCGACCTCAGCGACGCCGGGAATCACGCGCCTACCCAGCCAGGAAAGCAACCCGGGCCAGTCGAGAGGAGGCCGGAATGGGAGGCGCAGCGTTAGAGCTCCATTCGGATGTTCACCACGGCAGTGCGCCGCGGCCCGGAGCTTTGTCGGGGTCAGGGCGAACACTTCGGCAATCGTGTCGTTGAACTGTCTCGTGCTGGCGAAACCGGCGGCGAATGCAACGTCAGTGAAGGAGAGGGTCGTGGTTTCGATCAGGGTGCGGGCGGTCTGCGCGCGCTGCGCCCGCGCGATCGCTAGCGGGCCCGCGCCGAGCTCGGAAACCATGATCCGGTGGAGATGTCGCTCGCTGACAGCAAGACGTTGTGCCACGCCGGACACGCCATCACGGTCGACGACGCCGTCGGCGATCAGGCGCATGGCGCGGCCGACCAGGTCACCGCGCACGTTCCATTCCGGCGAGCCGGGCGAGGAATCGGGCCGGCACCGTTTGCAGGCGCGGAAGCCGGCGAGTTGCGCGGCCGCGGCCGTGGGGTAGAAGCGGACATTTCTGCGTTTCGGACGAATCGGTGTCGGGCAGCTCGGCCGGCAGTAGATGCCGGTCGTGCGCACGGCCGCGATGAACCAGCCGTCGAATCGGGCGTCCCGGCTCTCGACGGCCCGGTAGCAGCGTTCAAAGTCCAATGGAGCGGAAGACATGGACCTATGTTGAGGCTTTGACGGGCTCCGTGCTAGCGGAAATCGGACCTCTAACGGCAAGGCGTGGCGCGAGAACGAGGGCGGCAAGCGCGGCGATGAGCGCGAGCGCCAGTGCACCGGCGAGACCGGCGTGCAGCGAGGCATGGGTCGCGAGTGCGAGCGCGATGCAGGCGCCACCGAGTCCGCCACCCAGGGCGAGGCCGAGCCGCTCGGCGACTTCCGCGGAGCTGATGGCAGAACCGGCACCCGCTGCGGCCGCGCCGTCCATGATCACAAGGTAGGCAGTCGGATAGGCGATGCCCATGCCGACGCCACCGATGAACCAGGCAACGTAGGGGACTACGAGCGGCGCGCCGGCGAGTGTCGCGACAACGCCCGTGAGGCCGACCGTGAGCAGCCCCGCGCCCAGTCGGGCTAGTCGCACGCGAGAGTGCGTCGTGATCGTGCGCGACTGCCACCAGCTGCCGAGTGACCAGCTGACTGTACCCGCCGTAATCACGATGCCGGCTTCCCCGAGCGAGCGGCCACGCACACCCGTGAGCAAGAGCGGGATGAAGTAGTCGGCCCCGATGTAGGCGAAGATCAGCAGGAAAATTGTCACGACGGCGGCCGGCATCCCCGGTCGCGCGCGCAATGTACCGGCCGGGAGGATGCGGTTGAGTGCGGTTATGGTCAGCGCAACGCCGAGGATAGACAGTGGCAGGCTGAGCCACGAAAGCAAGGAGAGGCCGGTAATGATCGTACCGACACCGATCGCGAGTTGTAGGGGCCAGCGGAGCGACAGATGCGGGGACGGATTGTTGGTCCGGGAGAGACCACGCAGGGCTGGCAGCATCAGGTAGGTCGCAATTACGGTGAGCGGCACCATCGATACGAACGCCCACCGCCAGCCGGCGGTGCTCGCGATCAGCGCCCCGTACGACGGACCGAGGAGCCCGGGGACGATCCAGGCACCGGCGAGCAGCGCCAGCACGCGGGCCCGACCGGCTTCGGGGTAGGTACGGGTGACAGAGACGAGCGCGATCGTGTAGGAGCCGCCGGCGCCGTAGCCCTGGAGGATGCGGAACAGGGCAAGGATTGGCATGGACGGCGCCAGCCCCGACAGCAGCGTGCCGGCGAGGAAGAGCCCGCTGAACAGGAGGAATGGTGTGGCGGCGCCGCGGCGGTCGATGATGCGGCCGGCTGTGGGCGCCGCGACCAGCGCGGCCACGGAAAAGCCGCTGAAGACGAGGCCGTAGTATTCGAGGCCGCCGAGGTCATGGCGGATCGCAGGCATGATCGCGGTAACCACGAGTGCCTGCACCGCGACGAGGAACTCGACCAGCAGGATTCCGATCGTGAGCTTGGCGCGGCCATCTTGAAACAACTCGCGCCAGCGCAACGGGGCCTCCATCCATCGTTATGGTGACGGATTGCCGATGGTCGCCAGCGTGTTGCCAGACGCCGGCGCCGCTACTGCCACCAGCGGCGCAGTCGGTGTTGAGGAGACGCTCCGTCGTCCGCTTGTTACCGGACCGATCCCGATCCTGGTGACCAGGCCGTCTTCAGACCTGATGGCCGACGCCGAGATGGCCATACGACGGGGCGTCGACGAAGTGGAAGGGGCTTTCCGCCCGGCTCAACACGGAGATCGAACCTCGTTGAACGGCCCTTTGGGAACTGGCCGGGCTTCACGAGCCGGTGACGGCTCGGTCACGAAGGCATATCGGTGCGGAATGCGAAGACTTGCAATGTTCTTCGTACCGAAGGGGACGTACGGTAGCGAAGGTGTTCACTGTGATTCGCCGTCGCCGTGCCCAGGGGAGCCGCGCGCAATCGATGGTCGAGTTCTCCCTCGTGGCACCGGTTTTGTTCGTCATGCTCTTTCTCATGATCGATTTCGGGCGGCTTGTCTACACGTTTGGTGCCATCTCGTGGGCGACCCGGGAAGGAGCCCGATTGATCTCGTTGCCAACCCAGCAAACCACGGACTGCGCGGTCCTGCAACGGGTGGAGTCCGTCGGGCGAGGGTTCCCGCTCACTCCGGACCCCAACTCGCTGGTGGGGAACACGGACCCGAACAACCCGAGCCCGCCACTAGCGCCCACCTCAAATGCCTTGATCCCTGCGGGCCATGGCTACATCTATGTATGGCCTGCCGTGGCCACGGCGGTTCCCCAAGACACCTGGTGCAATGGAAACCCGCGTCGCATTTCCCAGACAGCCCGCGACGTGTCCGTGCAGGTCAAGTACAAGTGGTCGCCGTTGATGCCGCTGATTTCAAGCCTCGTTCCACCACTCACGATCACGACCATCAGTGTGGTCCACACGGAGTATTGATATGACCTTTACTAACGGTCCTCTGACGACGCACGGCAGGCGTACGCGCGGCCAGACCCTGGTGATCTTCGCGCTCATGACGGTGGTCCTCTTCGGCTTTGCCGGGTTGGCGCTGGACGCCGGGCACGTCTACCTGGTGCACCGCTTGACTCAGAACGCCACGGACTCGGCGGCTCTCGCCGGTGGCAAGCGGCTGGGCGCAGGGATACGCTCGGCGCAGCCGACCAGCTCGAGTGACCCGATCTTCGTCGCTGTCCACGACTACGCCCAGGCCAACGGCTATCGCACCAACCTCAGCAACGGCTGCACCAGTTCCAGCGCTGGCACGCCGCAGCCCGGCTTGACCCAGTTCAGCGCCACCTGGGTCGACACCGGGACCTGCGCCGGAGGCTTCACTACCCGCGTGACCGTCGCGGTGCCGCCCCCGACATTGACTCCCAACTGCTCCAACGTGCCCTACAACTGCATGCAGGTCGTGATCACCGAGGTCGTCCCGAACTTCCTGATGGTGGTGCTCGGTATCCCGACGACCACGGTCACCACGTCGGCGACCGTCCTTGCCCTGCCACCCGGAAACGTGGCCAGCATGCCCCCGAGTGTCGCGCTCTACCTCTATCAGCCCGACAACACTGGACTTGTTTCTGGTACCTGCGCGATCGGATTCCAACAGTGCTTCAAACCAACGGTCGCGCCCCAGCGTAGTCAGCTGAGCTGCTCGTCGCCGACCGCCAGCTGCCCCACCTTCTGGACCCTGCCCGGATCCAGCCCCTTGATCTCCGGGATCGACGGGCATAGCATCCCCACCGGCGACACGGTGGCCGTGCAGTCCAACGGCAGCATGGTGCTGCAGGATCCGACCACCTTTTGTGATCCGTACGGTGGCGCCTGCGCCTCCGGCACCGTCACCGGTCTGCGTGGTTTCTCGCTGCAAACCGGGAAGACGCTCTACTGCAGCGCTCCGCCTGGCCAGACGCCCATCGCCTGCACGTCGAGCGGTCCCGGGGCAGCGCCACTGAACGCCAACTACGGCAACGAAACATCATTCAGCGCCTTCACCTGGCAACCGTCGATCACACCGCCGTCGAACTTCTGTGGAAGCCTTGTCCTGGATGGTGACACGGTCGCCAACAGCGGCGGCACGGGAGCTTGCAATCCTCCCGCGAGCGACCCCTATCTGATCCTGCCGGGTGTCTACGGCTCGATCGTGATCAACCACGGCGTGTACGAGTTTGGCCCGGGCGTCTTCCAGATTACGGGCACGGCGCCCCAGAACACCGCGGCGGCCGGGCAGAAGGCAAACGGCATCGACCTTAGCGGTGAGACCACAGCCGACTGGGACCTCTGCCCGTCCGGTTCTTGCCCCGGATGGAACCCGCCAGTCGGCCTCTGGATCGGCCACGGGAACACACCCTTCGTGAATGGCGCCGCGGGAAGCAGCGGGACCTGTGGCGACGGCAGCTCTTCACCGCCGACCACGGGCGGCGGCGACCAGACGTGGGTCAAGGGTGCCGGGGTGACATTCCAGTTTGCCGGAGCGGGGTCGGGCGGCTTCGTGTCCACCAATGAAGTCGCCTCCGTCAGCCTCTCGGCGCCGGGGCTCGGCACGCAGCCGGCGACCGGAGGGGTCCCGATCCTGTTTGACCTCGAGAACAGCACCTTCATCCACCTTGACGCATCCAGCGGCGGTGGGGGCGGCGGCGACGACGGCGGCGACGGGGCGGGGAACGTCCAAAGCCAGTTCGTCGGCATCATCTACCAGACGACGACCGCCAGCGGCGGGGGGGTTGAGGTCAACTCCGGGCTCGGTGGGACGGGTGCGGCGCTGCGGGGCCAGGTCCTTGCCTACACCTACGCCGCATTTGGAATCCCGGGCCCGGCCGTGAACTTCATCGCCGGATTCGGGGTGGGCAGCGGCCCTCCGCCGACGTCGACGGGCGGATTCAACGAGACCCAGATCTACGGGACGCCGGCCGCGACGCTGACCGCGGCCGCCCAGTCAGGCTTCGAGACGCTGACCTGGCACTACACCGACGAATGGAAGCTGGATGCCTACACCACCTACGTGAAGATCAATAACACCACGCCGGCGTACTTCTCCCAGGGCATCTGGAGTCCCGCGCCGGGGGCGGGTGTCCCGCTGCCGCCCTCCGGCAACACCCCCGGCGAAACCTTACCGGCCTACCCGAGCGTGTCGCAGGACCCGGGCAGCAAGTACACCCATACCTTTACCAGCAACAACTCCTCCGACTGGACAATGAAATACAGCGATGGCTCAAGCTTCGAGCTGAACGGCGGCTGGGTCTGGGGGCACGAGAATGGCATCGCTGGCACCAGTAGCGGAAGCGACGTCACGACGGGCAAATACACCTTCCCGATCCCGCCGGGACTGCAGTCGACCATCACCCTCTTCATGAGCGACGGTGACCGCTGCGGCGACTGGGTGACGGTTACGGTGACCCTGAACAACGTCGGTACGTTCAACCCGGGCCTGCAGAGTGCCGGTACGGAGAGCCTGGAGCAATGATGAGGTCCCGGCGGAGGCGGACTCGCGGTCAGGCGCTGACCGAGCTTGCGCTCATCCTGCCGGTGCTCGCCCTGTTGATGCTGGGCGCCACCGACCTTGGCCGCGCCTTCTACCTCAACCTCGAGATCTCGGGCGCGAGCCGGGCCGGGATGCGTCAAGGCGTGATCAACGGCAACACGGATATCGGGAACGCGACGCGGAGCGAACCCAACTCGGCGATTGCCAACGATACCACCACCTGGGGAGACACTGGCCCCGGTGGTGTCAACGATTGCGACCCCAACCAGTCAAGTCACAAGTGCGGCGATCCGGGTGGGTGCCCGCCTGACATCTTCACCGGCAGTCCGGGCCGTCTGACCTGCTTCGCGGTCCGCACCTGCAGCCTGACAAGCGGCAACATCGCGTGCCCATTGGGCGGCTGGCAGACGCGTCCCGCACAGGGGTCGGACGGCACCGGCAGCAACCAGGTCCTCGACGTGCGGGTGGTCTACAGGTTCGTCCCTGCCACGCCCCTGATCACGGCCTTCACCAAGGACGGCAAAGCCTTCTACCTTACGGTTGATGAGTACGCCCTCGAGCTGTACTAACCCCCACCCACTCACTCGATCGCCAGGAGGGGGCGTACCGGCGGCCTCTGTCGTTTATCGCCAGTTCTAAGGCTGCTGCTCTGTAACGAAGCGGTGACGCCTGGGACACGACCGCGCAGACCTCATCAACACCAGGAACCGCAATCTTCTTTGTATCCAAAGGGACGTACCGTAGCGAGGTGCTAATCCGGACCCGTCGTCGGTATTCCCGGCGGAGCCGCGCACAATCGATGGTGGAGTTTGCCCTGCTGTCGCCGCTCCTGATCCTTGTGTTGTTGCTGACGATCGACTTCGGGCGGCTGATGTACACGTATGCCGCGATCTCGTGGGCCGCCCGCGAAGGCGCCCGCCTCGTGTCTCTTTCCCCCAACATCACCACGGATTGCCCGGTCCTTCAGCGCGTCGAGTCGGTCGGCCGCGGCTTTCCGATCCAGGCGGATCCAAATTCCGTCGCCGGCGACACCGACCCCAACAGCCCGGGGACGCCGGGGCCCACCTTTCCGCCGCCGGCCGGCCGGGGCTATGTCTACATCTTCCCCGCAGTCGCGAGCTCCCCACCCGACACGAACTGCGCCGGGTCGCCCCGCGTGATCAACCCGGCCACCCACGACGTTGCCGTTGAAGTCACCTACGGCTACACGCCGCTCGTGCCGCTGTTCCAGGGTTTCATCCCGAACATCCCGATCCGGACCATCAGCGTGGTGCACGTTGAGTACTGAGTCGATCGGCCTGATGACCCGGCTCGGCCGCTCCCGTTCGCGCGGTCAGACGCTGCCCCTCTTCGCGCTGATGTTCATGTTCCTGTTCGGCATCGTCAGCCTGGCGATCGACGGGGGCCATCTTTACCTGGTCAGCCGGAGTGTGCAGAACGCCGTCGATGCCGCGACACTCGCCGCCGGACGGACGCTGGCTGCCGCCGCCCAATCGTCGCCGCCATCGAACTCGAGCAATGCCGCCCTTACGGCGGCTCACGACCTGGCGGCGTTGAATGGATTCCAGACGACGCTCAACTCCTCGTGCGACAGCTACACGAGCTCTCAGTTCTCGACCAGCTGGTTCGACATCCCTGGGTCAGTCGGCTGTGGGCCGGGAGCGGGCAGCATGACCCGCATCGACGTCTATGTCCCGCCCCAGGTGCTGACGCCGGACTGTGCCGCCACGCCCTACAACTGCGTCCAGGTCACGCTGACCCAGCGGGTCCAGAACTACCTGTTCGGCGCCCTCGGCATCCCGAGCACGACCGTGACCTCGAAGGCATCCGTATACGCCCAGCCGCCAGGAAGTTTTACCGGCTATCCGCCACCAGTTTCGATCTACCTTCGCCAGCCACAGGCCAGCTGCCCGATCGGCAACCAGTGCTTCAACGAGAGCCTGGCCCCGGCGCGGTCGAACATGTCATGCGCCGGCCTCAACAACTGCCCGACGCTCTGGGTGCAGAACGGCAGCAACCCCAGCATCAATGGTTTCGACGGGATCACGAACTCGACAGGTGACACGGTCGCGCTGGAGTCACGGGGCGACATCGTGGTGCAGGACTCCAACGGTCTGACGATCTGCGACCCCTACAATGGGGCTTCCTGCCCCGGCGGGACCACGGTCGGGACCCGCGGCTTCGCCCTCGACACCGGAACAAAATTGATCTGCGCCACCGGGGGGACCGTGCAAGGCGCCGGCCTTCCAAGTTGTGGGGCCCCTGGCTGGACGCCCGCCGGAACCACCGGGAAACTCTGGGGGAACGGGTGGACGCCGTGGACCATCTCGAACTGGGCGCCGACGGTGACCTTCTCCGGAAACAGCTGCGGCTACCTGGTGCTCAACGGCGAGCCGGTCCATGGGCACGTCGGACTGAGTGCGGCCTGCGACCCGGGAACGGACGACCTCTACACGATCAAGCCGGGTCAGTACCAGTACATCGTCATCAACCACGGGCAGTACGAGTTCGACTCGGGGCTCTTCGACATCGTCTCGACGGCGCCCCCCGGTCAAATTGACCACAGCAACGAGAGTGGTGACTTCGACCTCTGCAGCGGCGGGTGCGCAGCCAGCGCGGGCATCTGGATAACCCACGGCAGCGGCTCCTTCGGCGCCTACAACAACGGCGGCGCCGGGTCCTGCCCGAGCCCCGGGTTGACGCAGGCCGGTGGTGGCGACGCGACCAAGATCCTGGGCGTCGGCGTTTCCTTCCGCTTCGAGTCCGGGGCGGGCGGGTTCGTGTCGTCCCACGAGGTGACGAGCATGGTGCTCATGGCGCCCGGCTTCGGCGCGCTGCCGGCGGTCAACGGCATCCCACTGCTCTTCGACCTGGAGAACTCCAGCTTCATCCACCTCGATGCGACGCCACCGTTCCTCGGGTTCAGTCCGAACCGCTTCCAGGGGATCATCTACCAGACGGGCACGGCCACCGGGGGCGGCGTGGAGCTCAACCCCGGCCTGGCCGGCGGCACCGGCAACGCGGCGCTTAACGGCCAGATCATCGCCTACAGCCTGACGACTTTCGGCAGCCCGGGGATCGCCAATGACTTCACGAAAGGGTTGTCGGGTGCGTCGGCGCCGATCATCGCGAGCGCCGGCCAGTACGAGCCCTCGATCCTGGCCGGCGTGCAGCTGCTTCCTGACAGCAACCCCGCAAACCAGAAGCTGGTCGTCAACTACTATGACGAGTTCGACCTGGACGCCTTCGACGCCTACGTCAAGGTCAACAACGGCAGCGCCGTCTACTTTTCGAAGGGCCTCTGGCCGACCCAGCCAGCCCCGCCGGCCAACAACAACCCAGGTGACGCGAACCCCTCCTACCCGGTCAGCTCAGGGCCCCCAGCTAACTACACCATCGTGAGTAGTTCGCCGAAACCCGACTGGGTCTACACCTATCCAGCCGGGGATCCGAACTACGGCTCGAAATTCGAGGTCAATGGCGACTGGGCGTGGGGGCATCAGCTCAGCATCATCGCCAACGGTGGCGGCATCGGCACCGGCGTCTTCAACCAGCTCGACACGCTGACCTACACCTTCCCGATCCCGGCCGGCCAGTCGGTCTCGGTCATGATCTACATGACCGACGGGGACTTCTGCGGCGACTACGTCACGGCGACCTACACCTTCTACAACGTCGGCCAGGCGAGCCCGGGTCAGCAGGTCGCCGGAAGCGTCCGGTTGGAGCAATGACGATGATGCAGCGGCTCCGCGGCCGGCGGGCGCAAGCCCTCGTGGAGATGGCGTTGATTTTCCCCTTCCTGGCGCTGTTGATGCTGGGGGCCGCTGACCTCGGCCGCGCCTTCTATCTCAGCATCGAGATCAGCGGCGCAACGCGAGCCGGCATGCGCAACGGGATCGCCGGAGTCGGCAACGACATCGGCGACTCGGTGCGGGCCGAGCCGAACACGGCGATCCCCAACACGGCGGCCGCCTGGGGCTCGACCGGGCCCGGCGGAACTTCTGACTGCAACCCGGGGTCAGCCGGCCACAGCTGCGGCGACCTCGCCGGCTGCCCGCCCGCCTCCTTTGCCGCCAACCAGGTGGCCTGCTTCACCGTCAGGACCTGCACCATCGCCGGCAACGGATCCTGCAGTGCGACCGGCGCCTGGGGATCACGCCCGTCGGGCGGCGGCGTCGCTCCGACCGGGTTACAGGTGCGCGTGATCTACAAGTTCACGCCCGCCACGCCGCTGATCGCGAGCTTCGGCGCTGCCGACGGCTCCTTATACCTGGTCCGCGACACGTACGGCCTCGCGCTTTACTGACCGGTAACGGTTCCTGGACTGACGGGTTCAGCAAGGACTCGCCCGCGGGCTCCGATTCACTATCGATGGCCCGGAAGCGCAAAGTCTCCGGCGAGCTGCTCGCGCTCAGCACGACGGCGGTGGTGGCCATCTACGGGGCCGGATATGTGATCACCCAGCCGGCCGCCGACCTGCTGGAGCACGTTGTGCCCACCAGCGCGCCGCTGGTCGCAAGTCGCGGTTATCGCGACGGAACCTACCTGGCGAGTGGCCAGAGCAGGTTCGGCAGTGTGTACGTGACGGTGCGGATCAGCGGCGGGCGCATCAGCCAGGTGTGGATCAACAGCACGACAACGACCTTCCCGACGCAGGTCATCAGCGGGATGCCGCGAGAGGTCGTCGCCCAGCAGGGAGTTGCGGTAGATCTGGTGAGTGGCGCGACCGGCAGCAGTTCGGCCTTTGTGCAAGCAGTTCAAGCGGCCCTGCAGCAGGCGCAGGCGTGAGCGCCGTCGTGGGCGCGCGCACCGGCTATCGCCAGGCTCAGGCGCTGATGGGTACGGTGGTCTCGATCGAGGGTCCCGCCGGTGGGGACGAGGTGGGAGCCGCCTGCGAGCGGGCCTTCGGCTGGTTTGCACATGTGGAGCGGGCGTGCAGTCGCTTCGAGGCAGACAGCGAGGTCGTCCAGTTGACGCGCACCGTCGGGAAACCGGTGATGGTCAGCGCCGTGCTGTTCGAGGCGGTCCGGTTCGGCACGGCGCTGGCGTGTCAGACCGCCGGGGCCTTCGACGTCGCGGTGGGCGCATTGATGGAACGGCGCGGCTTCGACCGGAGCTACCGAACGGGAAGGCGTCGACGGTTTGGAAACGGATCGCAGGGGGCGACGTATCGGGACCTCGTGCTCGACGAGAGGGCGCGCACGATCACGCTCACGCGGCCAGTCGTGATCGATCTCGGCGCCGTGGCAAAGGGGCTGGCCATCGACCTGGCGGCAAGGGAACTGGCGCCGCTGGGAGACTACGCGATCGACGCCGGCGGCGACGTGTACGTGCAGGGACGCAACCTCGGGGGCAGGGTCTGGCGCGTTGGGATTCAGCACCCGCGGAAGCCGGGGGAGACGATCGAATGCCTCGAGGTCTCCAATGCCGCCGTCTGCACCTCAGGCGACTACGAGCAGCGGGCCTCCACTGGCGGCGGGCATCATATCGTCGACCCGCGGACGGGCAGTTCGCCGACGGAACTCGCGAGCCTGACGGTGGTGGCCCCCAGCGCGATGCTGGCCGATGGACTCGCGACCGCGGCGTTCGTGCTGGGCGCAGCCAGGGGTCTTCGACTGATCGAACGGTCGGGCGCGGAGGGCATGGCGATCACCCGCGGGCTCGAACGGCGGGTGACGTCCGGGTACCAGGCGCTGGTTGCGGGAGCGCCGGCGTGAGGGTGGGGCTGCGGCCCTGGCTGCGGTGGCTGCGCACCCCCAAGGCGCTGGTCATCATGACGCTCCTTGTTCTGAGCGCGGTCGCCGCCCCGGCTGAGGGGCTGGGCCGCGTCGTGCTGCAGATCGGGGCGGCCGTCTGCGGTGCGGTTGCGGTTGACCTGGTTGTCGCCCGACTGCGGAGGGGCGCGGTCGACATCCCTGACGGGGCGGCGATCTCCGGCTTGATCGTCGCCCTGGTCCTGATTGCCGGGGCGCCGCCGTTGGTGGCGTTCGCCGCGGCCGCGGTGGCCGTCGCCTCCAAGCATTTTCTTGCCACCGCCCAGGTGCATCTGTTCAACCCGGCGGCGGTTGGCCTGCTGATTGGACTGGTAGTGTTCCCGACAGGGCACAGCTGGTGGGGCGCGCTGACCGACCTGCCATGGCCGGCGAGCGCGATCCTGATCGGCTGTGCCGTGGTGGTCGCGAACCGGGTCCGCCGCCTGCCGATGCTGATCGCGTTTCTTCTGATCTACTTCGCAGCCTTCGCGTTGATGGCGTTGCCGCTATCAGGCAGCGTCCCGCGGCTGGCCGAGGTGTTCCGCATTCCCTTCTTGAACGCGGCAATCTTCTTTAGCGGCTTCATGCTGACCGACCCGGTGACGTCGCCGAGCCGCCCACGCGAGCAGCTCTGGTTCGCGGGGGTGGCTGCGGTAGCCAGTGCCATCACCTTCATGGTGGAAGTCGGCCTCTGGTACCTGTTCATCGGGCTGCTGTCGGCCAATGCGTGGTGGGCCTGGCGCCGGACCGTGGCTTCGGCAGCCGCAGCCAGCGGAACGCGACCCGGCTGGGCCAGGGAACCCCTGGGGACTTCGCTGCCAGGAGAAGTCGAGACATAGACCTTTCCTGGACGCACGATCTGAAGAGGGCTGGAGGCTCGCGGAAACTAGAATGGCAGGGCACCCGCGATGGCCTATCAAACCCTGTACCTCAAGTATCGATCCCAGCATTTTGGCGACCTGGTCGGTCAGGATGCGATTGCCCAGACCCTGAAGAACGCGGTGGAGCAGGGTCGGGTGGCGCATGCCTACCTGTTCTCGGGCGTGCGGGGGACAGGGAAGACGTCCACCGCCCGGATCCTGGCGAAGGCGATCAACTGTTTGGACCGCAAAGGCGCCGAGCCGTGCGGCGCCTGCGCGAACTGCGTGGAAATCGGCACCGGCGCGGCGGTCGACTTGATCGAGATCGATGCCGCATCGAACCGGGGGATCGATGAGATCCGCGACCTGCGGGAGCGGGTAAAGTACCTGCCCGCGAGCCTGAAGGTGAAGGTCTACATCATCGACGAGGCGCACATGCTGACGACCGAGGCCTTCAACGCGCTGCTGAAGACGCTTGAGGAACCGCCGGCCCACGTCACCTTCGTGCTGGCGACGACCGAGCCGCACAAGATCCCGTTGACCGTGGCTTCGCGCTGCCAGCGCTTTGACTTCCGACGGATTGATACGGGCGCGGTGGCAGCGCATCTTGCCTCGATCGTCTCCGCCGAAGGCGTGAAAGTCGACCCGCAGAGCCTGGCACTGCTGGCACGGCTGGCACGCGGAAGCATGCGCGATGGGATCACGTTGCTCGATCAGCTGATCTCGCAGGGTGGGGACGAGCTCACCGTGACCAAGACTCGGGAGCTGCTGGGGTTGGCGGACCCTGAGACGCTGGTGCAAATGCTCGCTTACGCGACCACCGGCGATGCGGCGCGGACGCTGGGAGAGCTGCAGAGGTTTTACGACGCCGGAGGCGACGTGCGCCAGCTGGTGCGCGGATTGCTGGGCGCGATCCGAGAGGCCGCCTTACTGTCGGTCGGGTACCAGGATTCGGAAGGGCTCGGCGGGGCGGCATCGGCAGGGCTGGAGAAGATCGGACGCGCGGCCGGTCGGAATGCTTTGCTGGGTATGTGGAAGGGTCTGATGGAGATGGAGCCGGAATTGCGCAAGGGCGCCGATGCGCGCCTGCTGTTGGAGGTCACCCTGCTCTCGAATATGAGCCAGCCTGTTGGTGCTGTCGTGACGCCCTCGGTCGCCAGCCCGGAGGCGCTCGGGGGAGAGAAGATGATCGAGCCCGCGCTGGCACCGGAGCCGGCGCTCACGGGGCCGGACGCGCGCTGGGATGCGCTCAAGCTGAGGCTTCCGAAGCCGGTTGCCAGCCTGCTGATGGACGCGCGGCTCGCCGCTGTCCGCGATGGGCTGGTACGGATCGAGTTCCGCTATCCCGCGCACGCGGAGCTGATGCAGAAGGCCTCCAACCGGGATACCCTGCTGGCGGCGGTCCGCGAGGTGTTCTCACCGGGTTCACGGGTGGAGCTGGCGGCGGAGGAGAAGCCGGCCGGGCCCGTCGGGGTTGCTCCGGCGCGGCCGGCGACCTCGATTGCCGATGACCCACTGGTAAAAGATGCGATGAATCGTTTTGACGCCACCAACGTGCGGGTGACCCCGCGAGGGAGGTAACGGCGTGGGACAGCAGTTCAAGATGATGAAGCAGCTGCAGCAGATGCAGGCCAAAATGGCGAAGGTCCAGGAGGACCTGGGCTCGATGACGGTAACCGGGACCGCCGGCGGCGGCATGGTCGAGGTGGTGGTCAACGGCCATCAGAAGGTCCTGTCGGTGATCGTCAAACCGGAGGTTGTCGATCCATCTGATCTCGAGATGCTGCAGGACCTGGTGCTGGCAGCGGTCAACGACGCCATGGACAAGGCGCGCGAGCTGGCCTCCAAGGAAATGGGCTCGCTGACGGCCGGGTTGGGACTTCCTCCCGGTTTGCTCTAGCAGGGCGTAGGCGTGGCCGAGATTCCGCCGGCGTTGACCCGGGTGATGGACGAGCTTGGGCGGCTGCCGGGAATCGGGCCCAAGACAGCTCAGCGCCTGTCCTTCTATATCCTGCGCGCTCCGAGGGACTCGATCGACCGGCTGGCGGCGGCCCTGGTCGACGTCAAGCTTCGAATCCGGTTTTGCGAGGAGTGTTTCTTCATCTCGGAGACGGAGCGGTGCTCGATCTGTCAATCGGCGCGGAGAGATCGGACCGTGGTATGTGTTGTCGAAGAACCGCTGGATGTGCTGGCGATTGAGCGTACCGGTGAATATCACGGTCTGTACCATGTGCTGCACGGTGCGTTATCGCCGATTGACGGGGTTGGGCCGGCTGACTTGAAGATCACTGAGTTGCTCGCGCGTCTGCGGCGAGAGCCGGTCAGCGAGGTAATCCTGGCGACGGACCCTGACATGGAGGGGGAGGCAACGGCGGCGTACCTGGGTGCCCAGCTGGCTTCGCTCGGGGTGCGAACCTCGCGCCTGGCTCATGGGCTGCCCGTGGGCGGAGAGCTCGAGTACGCTGACGAGTTGACGCTGGCGCGGGCCTTCTCGGGGAGGCGCGCGTTTTGAGCTCGGGAGGCGGCCTGGGGTCGGGCGAAGACGAGGAGGAGCGCGAGATCGCCTGGCTGGCGATGCCGGAGAAGGCTCCAGTGGTCGGCCGCGACGGGGAGGAGATCGGTCGCGCGGAGGGCCTGCTAGGGGACGAGGGAGACGATATATTTCACGGGATCGTGGTCAAGCTGGCCCGCGGCGGGAAGGTGGAAGTGGCGGCCGACCGGATTCCGAAGATCACGACGCGCAGGGTATATACCGACCTGGCTGCGGATGAGCTCGAGCGGTTGCCAGAGTTCAAGCGATAGCGCGTCCAGGACCACGGAAGGTTTAAGAGCGCGGCGCGCGTGGTAGATTTTCCGAGCTGCTCGAAACGCCTTGACAACTCAGCGGTGGGATACGGTATCATTCACAGGCTGCCCGAAAGCCGGGAGGAAGTCCTGCGCGCTTCTCGAGCGGTGAGCACCTTAAAAATTGAAGAGTGGAACGGACTTCTCCGAGAAGGCCCTTCGAAATGTCGTGAGGACCCTGATTCGATTTCTAAAACCTCGACCCGCTGGGTTTAGGTTTTTACGGAGAGTTTGATCCTGGCTCAGGATTAACGCTGGCGGCGTGCCTGACACATGCAAGTCGAACGAGTTCTAGTTGCCCGTAAGGGTGGCTAGCGCTAGTGGCGGACGGGTGAGTAACACGTGGGCAACCTGCCTGAGAGCGCGGAATAACCCTGCGAAAGCAGAGCTAATACCGCATGTGGTTGTTGGTTGGCATCTTCTAACAACTAAAG